>JADMIO011107677.1_pt1 | contig 101490 bp, 99 predicted proteins | sample 8958161 | NCBI WGS metagenome assembly JADMIO01 (sample SAMN16585339, study PRJNA669376) | soil metagenome | isolation source: Crop rotation soil | place: USA: Cullars Rotation, Alabama | collected 2011 | reverse complement strand
GCGACAACTTGTCCACGTGGAATTCTAAGCTTAGGATCCCAATGTGCTGGAAAGCTCGGCCGGCGCTCCCAGGTGGAGCAGCCAGTCATGCATGGCATGGAAGAAACCGGTTATCGCGGGACCGATTTCGAGCATTAGCGGTCCACCTCGCCCAACACAATGTCGATGCTGCCCAAAATGGCGATGACGTCCGCCACCTTCCAGCCCTTCAGCATGGTTTGGAGCGCTTGAAGATTAATGAACGAAGGCGGTCGGATGTGCAGACGGTAGGGACTCGGCGTCCCGTCGCTGACGATATAGAACCCGAGATCCCCGCGCGGCGCTTCGAGGTGTCCGTAGCCTTCGCCCACGGGGACGCGGTACACCTTTGGAATTTTGGCCATCGTATCGCCGGGCTGAATATTCGCCAGCGCCTGCTCGATGATCCGCAGGCTTTGACGCATTTCCTGGATGCGGACCCAGTAGCGCTCCCAACAATCACCTTGCTTGCCTACGGGAATATCAAATTGGAGTTTTGAATAGAGGCTGTAGGGATCGTCCTTGCGCACGTCGGCGCGGAAGCCCGTGGCGCGAAGATTGGGCCCGGTGATGCCCCACGCAATCGCCGCTTCCGGGGTCATCGTGCCGATGTTCTTCGTCCGGTCCATGAAAATGGGGTTATAGGTCAGGAGAGTGTCGTACTCATCAATGTGGCCGTACATGTCCTTGACGAATTTCGCCACGTCTTGCAGCCACCCGTCCGGCGCGTCCGCCATGACGCCGCCGATGCGGATATAGTTGTACGTCAGCCGGGCGCCGCAGATGGCTTCGAAGAGATCGAGGATGCGTTCGCGCTCGCGGCCAAAGGCGACCAGGAAAGGCGTAAACGCGCCGATATCGATGCCGTACGTCCCGAGGAAAACGCAGTGCGAGGCGATGCGCTGGAGTTCACCCACGATGATCCGCAGGTAATCGGCCCGTTCGGGAATCGGCGTCGCCATCATTTTCTCGACCGCGAGGCAGTAGGCCCAATTGTTCGTCATCGCGGCGAGGTAATCGAGCCGGTCGGTCAAGACGATGATCTGGGGATAGGTGCGCTTCTCGGCGAGCTTCTCGGTCGCGCGGTGGAGGTAGCCGATGTCGGGCTGGGCGCTGGTCACCATCTCGCCTTCAGCCGTGACGGCGACGCGCAGCACACCGTGCGTGGACGGATGCTGAGGGCCAAGGCTGATGAAGACCCCTTTTTCCGGCGGTTTACCCGGCAGAATTTCTGCCGCTTCTCGGGGAAGTGACGTCTGTTCCATGGCTTGGCTTAGTCGTATCGGTCCGGCTGAGGGACGTAATCTTTGCGCAACGGATACCCTTCCCAATCATCGGGAAGAAGAATGCGCCGCATATTGTAATGCCCGCTGAAACGAATGCCCATCAAATCAAAGACTTCCCGCTCCTGCCAGTCGGCGGTCGGCCAAATCGACGTGATAGAGGGCACTTCCGGGTTCGCGCGGTCCTCGACTTTCACTTTGAGAACGGCCTTGTGCTTGTGCAGGGTCGAAACGAGGTAATAAACGGTTTCAAAGTGCGTCTTCCAGTCAATCGACGTCATAAAGGAAAGGAAATCGAACGCCAGCGGGGGATCGAAGCGAAGGTACCGGCAGACTTCCACCAACCGGCTGGCGGGCACCGCCAAATACAGTTCTTCGCCGCGCGCCTGGCCGGCGGTCTTAGGGATGGGCTGAATATCGGGAAATTTCGCCGTGACGGCGGCCTGGAGTTCTTCGGAGGTCATGCGGCCGACCCGGCTTTCCGTTTGGCGGCCGCAAGCATGCTGAAACTTTGAATCTTCTTTTGAAGGGCGAGAACGCCTTGCTGAAGCGCTTCGGGGCGCGGCGGGCAGCCGGGAACGTAGACGTCCACCGGAATGACTTTATCGACGCCTTTGCAGACGGAATAGGCGTCAAAGTACGGGCCGCCGGAGTTCGCGCAGGAGCCCATGGAGATGACATACCGCGGCTCAGGCATCTGATGATAAAGGAGTTCGATGCGCGGCGCCATCTTTTTGGTCACCGTGCCCGCGATGATCATGAGGTCCGCCTGGCGCGGCGTCGGCCGGGGAATGACTCCGAAGCGGTCGAAGTCGTATTTGCTGGCGTACGATGCCATCATTTCGATCGCGCAGCACGCCAAGCCGAATGTGAGCGGCCAAATGCTCGATTTTCGCGCCCAATTAATGAAGGTATCGGCCGTCGTTAAGAACAGCGAACCGCCCGGCAGATGTTCAACGTAAAGCGGACCTTTGTCTAGCAGGATTCCCATCGGTTATTGCTCCCAGCGGAGGGCACCGCGTTTCCAGGTGTATATTAAACCTAAAAACAATACCGCGATAAAGACCAGCATCTCCACGAAGCCGACCGCGCCCAGTTCCTTAAAAACGACCGCCCACGGATAAAGAAAAAGCGATTCGACGTCGAATACGACGAAGAGCAGGGCAAAGAGGTAGAACCGGATATCCAAGGGAACATACGGCGTTCCCACTGGTTCCATCCCGCACTCGTACGCGATTTTCTGTTTAGAGTCGCCGCTGTAGAAGCGGATCAAGGAAGAAACGAAGAGATTAACGACGGCGAAGCTGATGCCGAAGATGATAAACAATAGGACGTGACCGTATTGCGCGATCATGGTTTGGTTCCCTCGTACAATTGTACCACACCCCATAAGAGCGGCCGGTGGTTCACCTCGGTAAAGCCGGCCGCGCGTAGTTTCTCTTCCACTTCCTCCGGCTCGTAAAACGCTTCAATGGTCGATTCCAGGTATCCCTTCGGCCAGCGCGCGCCGCAGATCCATTGTCCCAGGACCGGCACGCCGAACCGAAGGTGCATCCGGTGTCCCCACCGCAGGAGCGCCGCCCGCGGCCGCCCGAAATCGAGATGCAGGACTTTTCCCCCGCTGCGCAGCACGCGAAAGTTTTCCCGCAAAACGGCGTCCAATATTTTGCGGAGGTTCCGCAACGCGAACGCGGAGGTCACGGCGTCAAACGCGCGGTCCGGGAACGGCGTGCGGTCCGCGGAAGCCGCGACCCAGCGAATCCGTTCGCGATCGTCCTTGGCGCGCGCCCGCTCCAGCATGGATTCTGAAAAATCGAGCCCGACCACCTCATGTCCGCCCGCTGACGCCTCGAACGCGACATCGCCGGTTCCCGTCGCAATGTCCAGGACCTGCGCGCGCGCGGGAATCCGCGCGACGAGAGCACGGCGCCAGCGCGCGTGCTGGCCGAGGCTTGCCCAGGCGTTAAATCGATCATAGTCCGGGGCAATCGCATCAAACATCGCCCGGATCGCAGCACCGGGATTCGATGGGTCGGTGGAAACGGCGGAGGGTACGGCCAACCGGTTAGAGGTCTTCGGCGCCCAGCGTCTTTTTGCTGGCGTCATTCTTCACCTTGCCGATAGACGCTTGAACAATTTCGTTGATCTTGTTGGAAAGCGCGTCGATGTAGTCGCCGCCCGTGCGCAGGCCAGCATCCTTGACGATTTTCTTGACCTTGCTAACAACTACGAGTGTCTCAGCCATACTGAACCTCCATCTTGAACGATTATTGATCGCAGACCAGGACCGAATGAAGTGAACCGTGAAGGAAGCGTTACTCTATAACACCTCTATTATGTTGTCAAGTTTGCGGCTGGACGATCAAGGGGGTTTCCTCAAAGGGCTGCGCGTCTTCCTCGCGCCACCACGCCTTCGCTTCCTTGAAGCGGCCGCCATTCACCGCCGCAATGACATTAATCCAGCCGGAAAGCATCGGCTGGCTGGCATCGGTCGCGCTGGGCCGCGGCGGATGATCCGGATGTGTGTGAAAAATCCCTACCACATCGAGGTTTTCCTTCTCCGCTCGCATCTGCGCTTCCATGAATTCCTTGGGTGAAAATAGGAAATCAAAACGCCCCCGGCCTTCATCGCGCAGCGTGTTGCGGAGGAGGGCAATCTTCTCGACGCGCTTGTCGCGTCCGAGCGGCCCGATCAGGAGCCCGCAGCCTTCGAACGGATAGGCTTCTTCCGATCGCTTTTGGAGGTCGGCCCAGGCAGCGGCAGTGAAGGTGATGGCAGGTGGCATGGATTCTACCGCGGCGGTTTCTTTTCCCAGAAAGTCAGGAGTTCGTCCCAGAACTGGGTCTTCAGATAGCGGTCGCCGCGGTCCGGCAGAATCGTGACGACCACACCCTTATCGATGCCTTGGGCCACTTCAAACGCGCCCTGCAGCGCGGCGCCGCCGGAGTAACCGATCAGGAGTCCCTCTTCACGCGCGACGCGGCACGCCATTTCGTACGCATCTTCCGTGAACACGGAGACCTTGCGGTCGTGCACTTTCGGATCGTAGATGCCGGGGACGATGGAACTCTCCATATGCTTCAGGCCTTCAAGGCCGTGCAGAGCTCCGGAGGGTTCGACCGCGATGATCTCAATTTTGGGATTGAGCTCCTTGAGGCGGCGTCCGGTGCCCATGAGCGTGCCCGAAGTACCGATGCCCGCCACGAAATGCGTCACGCGCCCTTGAGTCTGCTCCCAGATCTCCGTCGCGGTGGTGTGGTAATGCGCCTTCCAGTTGTTGGGATTGTTGTATTGATCCGGCATGTAGTAACGGGTGGGGTTCTTCTTGTAGCGCGCCTGCGCTTCCACGATCGCGCCGTCCGAGCCCTCCAGCGCGTCGGTGAGAATGACGCGGGCGCCGTAGGCTTCGGCGATGCGGCGTTTCTCGCCCGCGTTCGCGGGCATCACCAGCTCCACACGGTACCCGAGCGCGGCGCCGATCAGCGCGTACGCGACACCGGTGTTGCCGGAGGTGGAATCAAGGATAATTTTGTCGGGCGTGAGCTTTTTATCTTTGATCGCTTCGCGGATCATCGACCACGCGGCGCGGTCTTTGACGCTGCCGCCGGGGTTGGCGTACTCGGCTTTGGCATAAAGCTCCACCTGCTTCTTTTGATCGCCCAGCCAGGTGCCGAGGCGATTCAGACGCAGCAGAGGAGTGTTGCCGATGAGTTCGAGGACGGATGCGCCGAGCGGAGGCTTCATCCCATGAGGATGCGCGCGACTTCGGGCCGAGAAAACTCCACGGGCGGGAGTTGCTTGGCCTTGAGCAGTTCGCGAACTTTGGTTCCGGAGAGAATCACGCGTTCGGCGTCCGTGTGCGGGCAGGTCTTGTGGGAGGCCATGCCTTCGCAGGTCTTGCAGAAGAAGGTGTGCTCGAATTTCAGCGGCATGATGCCGATCTCGCCGGGCTTAAACTCGTCCCAGATCTTCTGGGCGTCGTAGGAACCGTAGTAGTTCCCCACGCCGGCATGATCGCGGCCGACGATGAAGTGCGTGCAGCCGTAGTTCTTACGGATGAGCGCGTGGAAGATCGCTTCGCGCGGTCCCGCGTAATTCATGTTCGCCGGGTTGACGGCCAGGAGCACGCGGTTCTTCGGGTAGTATTTTTCCATCAGGACTTCGTAGCACTGCATGCGTACTGTGGGCGACACGTCATCCGACTTGGTGGCGCCGACGAGTGGATGCAGCAGGAGGCCATCGCAGCCTTCGAGCGCGACCTTGGTGAGGTATTCGTGCGCGCGGTGAATGGGGTTGCGGGTTTGGAATCCGACCACCGTCTTCCAGCCGTAATCATCCATGATCTTGCGGACTTGCGCCGGAGTGAGGCGGTACGGACGGAAATCGTCATGCGCGGGGAGCTGAAGCACTTCCACACGGCCGCCCAAAAGAACCGGGCCACGCGCGTGGATTGAAGCAACGCCGGGGTGCGCAGTTTCCTGGGTGCGATAGACGCCCTGGGCTTCGCGCGGCAGATCCGGCTGGTATTTTTCTTCCAAATGGAGAACGGCGATCAGGTTCGCGCCTTCGAGCAGGCCAACCGGTTGGCCTTCTTTCAGTTTGGCCGCTTCTTCCTGCGAAACACCCAACACGACCGGGATGGTCCAAACGAGGCCATTGGCCAAGTGCATGGTATCGATGACGGCGTTGTAATCGGCCTTGCCCATGAAACCGGTGAGCGGCGAGAAACCACCGATCGCCAACATTTCGAGGTCCGCCAGGGAGCGCTCAGAAAGGGTAATGGACGGGAGGGTCTTCGCCTTGGCACGCCAATTTTGGGCGGCTTCGGGGGTCACGGCCAGGTTCACCAGGGTGCCGCCATGCGGCGCATTGGCCCCGGAGTACTTCTTAGATTCCAAAGTCGCGTTCATGTAACGATTTCTCCTTCGAAAAGATGATGTGTTTGCCGACGAGACAGTGATTCTACAATTAACGCTCCTGACCCATCAACGCCGCGCGCTGTCCCTTCGATCTCGCCTTGCGCCGTTTTCAAGCGCACGGGCTCATCCGGGCGGCTGTAAATCCTCCAATAATCGGCGCGAAACGCATCAAAGCCTTCCTTCGCAAGCCGCGGATATGCGGTCCGAAATCGCGTTAAGAATCGGTCAAGGATGTCCGCGCGGCGCACGGGCTTTTGCGCAACCGCCCCAAGCGACGCCGCCTGTTCCGTCAGCGCTTTCGGGAGCGGATTGTGGACGTTCATCCCGACGCCGATGACCACCCAATCGGTCCGGTCCATTTGACCGGACATCTCGGTCAAAATACCGGCCAGCTTCTTCCACCGACCATCCGCCTGCACTAACAAATCATTCGGCCATTTGAGCTTGGGTTGGAGTCCCGCGACGTCCCGGACGGCCTCGGACAACGCGATCGCGGCGACCAGCGTGAGTGCGGGGACTTGCGCGGGCGCGAGCGCGGGCCGAAGCAGCAGCGAAAACCATAACCCCCCAAAGGAGGATTCCCACGCCCGGTCGAGCCGACCACGGCCGGCCGTTTGAATTTCCGCGATCCAAAGATGGCCTTCCGACGTTCCGGTCAGCGCGGCCGCTTTCGCAAGGGACTGAGTCGACGGTACGGAAAATTCATGGTGGAGGGTCGTCCAGCCGGCCGCGGGTTCCGAAAGGCGCGCATTAACGAGCGAAAAGTCCGGTGCACCGTTCAAGCGGTAGCCGTTGCGCGTGGTTCCTTCAAAGGGAAGGCCTGCCTTCGTGAGTGCCTGAATATGCTTCCAGATAGAGGCACGCGAGACACCAAGCGACTTCGCCAAGGCGGCGCCTGACAGAAAGCGGCCGTTCTGACGTTCAAAGGCCAAGACCAGCTTTTCGCGGGTGGTCACGGCCATACGATACCAAGTTAGCGGCTAAGGCGTGGGCGGGTTTTGGCTGGCGCTGCGCGCGAACGTGGGGCCGGAGTTGTCATCCGCCACCACTTGATCGAAGGGTGGTTCCTGGTGGTTTTCCGGAATGACCGGCGGATCGAGAAGCTGGGCGGGAATCGTATCGGGCGTCAAGGAAACGGGTGTCGGCAATTTTTGAAAGGATAGCGGAATACCGACTTTGGGCTCCACCTTGGCCGGCTGCGGTTTCGGCGGCGCCACGAAAATATCGTTTACGAAGTCCGGAAACGTGTCGGCCGGGGGCCGTTTGGCGAAAGCCGGGGAAGCCATGAAAAGGGCTGGAAGCAGCAGGATCAAGGATCGCGAAGAGACCATTCTAACGGAATAGACACGCGGCGGAGGGCCGCGGTTACAGGTAAGTTATGCGCGGACGTCCGTTATTTCCAGGCTGCAGTCGAAGGCGCGGGAGGAGTGGGTGAGTTTGCCCATGGAGATCCGCTGGACGCCGAGTTTTCCGAGCGTCGGCAGGTCATCCGGTTTGACCCCGCCGGAAATCTCGATCTCCACGCCGCGCAAGTGCTTGCGCAGCAGCCGGATCGCGTACCGCAGGCGGTCGATGGGCATGTTGTCCAGAAGGACTTGCTGCGGCTTCAAATCGAGGGCGTCACGGAGGTCCCGCGCGGTTTGGATTTCCATCTGCACCGGGAGTGCCGGACGCCGGCGTCGCAGGCGGTCGATATTCGCCGCCCAATCGCTGCCCGCCAACCGGCAAATTTTGAGATGGTTGTCCTTTATCAGAACGGCATCCGCTAGGGACATCCGGTGGTTTGTCCCCCCGCCGCAGCGCACGGCGTACTTTTCGAGAGCTCGCCACGCCGGCAGGGTTTTGCGCGTGTCATAGAGCCGCGTCTTAGAGGAACCGAGTCGCTCGACCTGAAGATGGGTATTCGTCGCGATGCCCGAGAGGTGCTGGAGCGCGTTGAGCGCCGGCCTCTCGGCGGACAGCACGCCGCGCGCTGTCCCCTCGACCACCGCCAGAATGTCTCCCGGCCGCACCGCGTCGCCGTCCTGTTTCTTGCGGCGGAAGCGTGTGCGTCGATCGAACGCCTTAAAAAATATCTCGGCGAGCGGCAGTCCGGCGATGACGCCGGTTTGCTTGGCACGAAGTTCGGCGCGCACCCGCCACGCGGGCGCGATCAAGGTTTGGGTGGTGATGTCCTGTTTAGCGTGGTCCTCTTCAAACGCGAGGGCGATGAGTTTTTGAACCGCGGGCGATTTCCAATCCACGGTACAACGATAACAAATCCGGATGATGTGATTTAAGCGCGGCGTTCCCGCTGCAGAACGGGCTCTTAATAAGGAAGGCGATTAGTTCCGCTTCATGAACACGAACGGAAGATAGGCGACCTGCTCGTTCGGGTAAACGATTTTGCAGATGTAGTCGCCCGATTCTACCGATTTTCCGAGGGTGTCAATTCCGGTCCAGCGGATTGGTGCCGGCTCCTGGCCTCTGCTCTTTTTCCAGATGACCTGGCCGCTGCGATCGAGAATGGCAACCTCGGTGGCTTTGGGATCGAACTCAAAGCCCGTGTTTCCGAAGCGCGAGAAGTGGTATGGTTTCATGGCTTGTCAAAGCCTCCGTGCATTTTTCGTCTTGCAGTGCGTGTTTACACCCTGAAACAACCCTTGTCAATAGTTTTTGTTGCCTCTTAAATTCGACGCGTATTATGGGCAGAATATGACTTGGCCTATAAACCCATGTTAATGCTCGTTCCGAGGCAATAAAGAATAGTTATTGCATGTAAAAAAAACTCATGTTATACTCGGCGCGAAGTAGAAATGATGTTTACGCCCGAGAGGAGCGAGATATGAACCCGACGGTCTTAGTAGTGGAAGACGATCCTGAAGTCCGGAGCCTCGTGGAATACACGCTGGCGAAGGAAAAATTCAAGGTTCACACCGCCGTCAACGGCAAGGAAGCCTTGCAAAAGCTTGACGAGCTGGTGCCCGACGTCATTACCTTGGATCTCATGCTTCCGGACATCCACGGCCTCGAGTGCTGCAAAAAGCTCCGCTCCGATCCGCGCTTTCAATCCGTCTCCGTTCTTATGTTGACCGCCCTGGACAGTCTGGACGATATCGTCCGCGGCTTCGAAACCGGCGCGGATGATTATCTGGTGAAGCCGTTCCAGCTGCCGGAGCTTGTGGCGCGCATCAAAGCCCTGCTCCGACGCCGGCACGTAAGCCGCTCGGAGCGCATGGTCGCCTCCGCGGGCAGCACCACGGTCGATTTGGCCCACCACCGCGTGACCGTCAACGGCACGGTGATGGATGCCCTTACCTATAAAGAGATGGAACTGCTTTTCATCCTGCTTCGCCGCAGCCCGAAGGTCGTGCGCCGCACGTACCTACTCCAGAGACTCTGGGGCCGCCAGGATTCCCGCGCCCTGGACGTGCACATCCTGCACCTGCGCCAAAAGCTCGGCGCCAAGGGCGGCGAACAGATCCTCACGGTACCCGGGCAGGGATACAAGTTCGTCCCCATGCTGATCTCGCCCGAAACCGCGGCGCCGCCACCTGCAGCGCAGTCCTCCGCCGCCTAACTCCAAAGCAAACAACAGGTGAATCGGTGCTCCGGTGATTTGGCGAACCGGTGCTAAGGATTTGCCGTTCTAAAAACAGCATTCCCCCCTTTACCGGAGAACCGGTTCACCGACGAACCCATTCACCCGCCGTTCTTATTTCTTATTCGCGAGTAAGCTGTTGATTTCTTCTACAAGGAAGGTAAGGTCGCAAGGCTTGGTGATAAATCGGTCTGCGCCGAGGGAAAGGCCTTTCTTTTGGTCGGACGTCTGCGCGTAGGCGGTCAGGATGATGATCGGGATGTGGCGCGTCGCTTCGCTCCCTTTAAGGCGCCGGCAGACCTCCCAGCCGTCGAGCTTGGGCATGCCGATGTCGAGCACCAAGAGGTCGGGCTTCTCCTGATCGACGGACACAAGGGCTTCCTCGCCGTTCAGGGCCGTCACGACCTGGAAACCAGAGAACTCCAGGCTGTCCTTGAGAATCATGACGATATGCTCTTCGTCATCCACCACGAGAATCTTTGGCATGTTCCCCTCTCCCTATTTCACCGAAGCCAGAATACTTTGAACTGTTTCAATCAAATGACCCGTTTCGAATGGCTTGTTCACCCAATAGGCGGTGTTGATTCCACTGCCGGCGTCCGTGACGGCGCTGTCTTCGCGCGAAAGAACGGTCACCACGACAACGGGAATATTCTGCCATTCTTCGTTCTGCTTGAGAAGTCGAATTAAATCCACGCCGCTCATGCCGGGAAGCAGCATGTCGAGAATAATCAGCGCGGGCAGCGGCTGGGAATCGAGCGCCGCGTAGGCTTTCTCGGCGGTATCGAACAGAACCGGGCAGAGCGCGTTGCGCTTCAAATGTTCGGCGATGATGCGCTGCGTGCTCGCATCGTCCTCCACGACCCAGATGATCGGTTCGTTCGCCATAAAATCCTTACGCGAGCGCCATGACCACGACGGATTCATTGTGAAACGCGCTGGGCGCGTTCCCGAGGTCCTTCGTCGACGCCCATGGAGCCTGCTCCCCATATGTGTAAAAGCCGCCCATGCGCATACCGGTGCCGCCGAGGGCGTCCCGGATCACATCGATCTCGCCGTGGAACTCGCTGCCCAGCATCTTCTGACGGGCGACGCTGCAAAACACAAGCGCTCCTTGTACATGCGCCCCGTTCAAATTGCGGACGGCCTCCTGCGTCGCCTCCTGGGCGGCTTCCAAGGCCGATTCATAGCCCCCAATCATCAGTCGAACCGAACTGCCTTCGGCGATTCCCGCCGTGCAGACGAGAGAGCCGGAGGCCCCCACTTTAAGGGCGTCGCGGAGTAAATACTCCTTCCGCCCTGGCACCTCGGTTCCCAGAGGATAGTTGATGGCCAACGCAGGAAGGCCTTCCTGCTCGATCTCCTGGCGCTGCGTGCCAAGATATTCCTCATAAATTGAAACCGCGGGTTTGCCGTCCAGCTGCTCGATAATATTGCCCGTCGCGCGCGTCACGCGGCGCGGCCGTCCAACAGGCATCCAGCCGTGCCGTACGCCCATCCCGACGCGCACCCCGCCGCCGATCAAAACGCCCGGCACGCTGTCCGTCAGGATTTCCTCCCCGAAGTATTGGAAGGTCTTCTGAAATTCGAAATCATCCGCCGCCGCGCCGCCGACGATCGGCAGGTTCGGGCCCACGCTCCGCTGCACCGCCTCCAGCAGCTCGGCGCCGTTGCCGGCAAGTCCATCCGGAAGCATCAGGAGCGCGCTCGCGCGCGCGATGTCTTCCGCCAAAAAGCTTTCACCAAGCATGTGGCCAGCTTCCTGGGCCTCGCGCGAAATTCCCCTCCCAATGCCGACGCGGAACACCGCCTCCGGCGCGCGCACCCCGACGACGGTGACGCAGCGCTTCTGCGGGCCGGACGTACTGATGCCGCCGGCGTCCGTGCAGCCGATCAACGGCGCCTCGCCGGCGACGGAGCGGACGCCTTTTAAGAGCCGCGGGTCTGCGAAGCGTACCGCCGAGAAAACGAGGAGGAGGTCCGGCGCTTGGCCGCTCAAATGGCTCATCACCTGCCGTGCGGCCTCCTGGCCCGCGGCATAGACATTGGCTTCCGAGCTGACTCCCACACCCAGCTTGAGCGACATATTTTTCCCTCGAGCCCTAGGCGGCCTGCGTCGCCGAGACTTTCGAATCTTCGGGTCCGGCCGGCGGCTGATCCGGAGACGTAATTGGGCGATCCAAGTTCAAAGGCAGGGTGAATAAAAAGCGCGCACCCTGGCCTTCCTCGCTTTCGACCCAGATCTTGCCGCCGTGCAGATTCACGAGCGCGCGGCAGATCGGCAGTCCCAGGCCCGTGCCCGGGTTCTTCCGGTTGACGTCGTTATCCAGACGGTAAAACTTGTCGAAAATCTTCTCCAGCTGGCTGAAAGGGATGCCCGGCCCCTGGTCGCGTACTTCCAAGATGACGCCCTCCGGCACCGCCCGCCCGCTCACCGTGATGGTCGTACCCGACGGCGTGAAGCGCATCGCATTGCTGACAAGATTCATGAGGATCTGCTCGAGCTTGTCCGGATCGGCGACGATTTCGGGGAACTTCGCCGAGAAGTCCTTCGCGAGCGTCGCCGCGCCCGACTTGATCGCCAGCGTGTCGAACACCTTTTGAACGAGCAGCGGGACCGTGATGCGCGCCCACCGGATGTCGACGCGTCCCGCCTCAATCCGTGAAATGTCCAAGAGGTCGGAGATGAGCCGGGTGAGACGGTCGGTTTCCTCATTAAGTACACCCAGGTAGATCCTTCGTTTATCATCGGTGAGTTCTTTGTCGTAGTGGAAGAGCGTTGAAACGAATCCCTTGATGGCGGTGAGCGGCGTGCGCAGCTCGTGCGATACCAGCGAGATGAAGTTCGATTTCACCTGATCGAGATCGCGCAGGCGCTCGTTGGCGTCCACCAGATTTTTTGTGCGCTCATGGACCTTCTCCTCCAGCGTCAGGTTCGCCTGTCCCAGCGCTTCGTAGAGGCGCGAATTCTCAATCGCGGAAGAGGCCTGCGCCGCATACATTCCGTAAAACCGCCGGTCGAGCTCGGAAAGGCGCAGGGTCACATGAGCCCGCGCGCCGACAATAAAGCCTATCAGCCGCGATTTGATGCGCATCGGCAGCAGCAGAAGCGATTCGACGCCCAATCCTTTGAGAAAAGCGGACCACTCCGCGGGCGCATAGGCCGCCGTTTGAAGATAGACCTCTTCTTCCTGCTGCAGCGCCGGACTGAGCAGTCCCTGGAAGTTATCAAGGAAATAGCGGTATTCGGTCGGCGTGAAGCCCATGTAGGCGCTCTGAAAGGGCTTTTGGCCTGTCTTTTCTAGGAAGACAATGCCGGCTTTCTCAAAGTCGAGGTCCTTCGCCATCGATTCCGCGATCGCATTCAAAATGATTTCTAGGTCAAAGGTGGAATTGATCGTAGTTCCCAGGCGGTACAACGCATGCAGTTGGGAGATTTGTCGGTTAAATCGGTCATTCGCCCGATGCAGCTGAAGGTCGGTCCGAATCAGTGTCCGGGCGTTCTTATCCAGCTCTTCGTACGCCTTCGAAAGTTCCGGCGCTTGCTTGCGCGGCGCGGCGCGTTTCGCTTTTTGTTTTTTGTGAGGTCGGCGCATTTCGATTGAGTTTATAGGCAGAAATTTTTCTTTTCAATCGAAAAGCGCGAGTTTTAGAGGGAATTTACACAGCGTAGAGGCGGGAACTTAAAGTCAAAACGCATCTATAAATCAACGCAAACGATATGACACCCTAATAAGGCTTTACTTGCCGAAGATCTGGGGCTTAGAACGGGGCTTGGCCGGCGCGCCGCTCGACATTTGCTGAATCTCCATGATTTTATCGCGCAAAGCGGCCGCTAATTCGAAATGAAGCTGGTCCGCCGCTTCCAGCATGCGCGCCTCCAGGTCTTTGACGATGCCCGGGATCTTCTCCGGTGACAAGGATTCGGGCTCCTGATCCAGGAAAATTCGGGAAATGTGTTCTTTTTGGGCATTGTGCTGGAATTCCTCCAGCTCCTGGACCTGCTTTACGACCGTTTTGGGGGTGATGCCATGCTCCTTGTTATAGGCCAATTGCTTCTCACGGCGCCGTTCCATCTCTTTGAGCGCCCGGTCCATCGAGCCGGTTCGCTTGTCGGCGTACATGAGAATCCGACCATCCACGTTCCGCGCGGCGCGGCCGCAGACCTGGATCAGCGTCGTTTCACTGCGCAAGAAGCCCTCTTTGTCCGCATCGAGTACGGCGACAAGGGTCACCTCGGGCAGATCCAAGCCCTCCCGAAGCAGGTTGATGCCGATCAGGGCGTCGAAAGCGCCTTTCCTTAGGTCCTTGAGAATTTCGATGCGTTGGAGAGCGTCAATTTCCGAATGGAGGTAACGCACGCGCAGGTTCTTGCGCGTCAAAAAGTCGGCGAGGTCTTCCGCCATCTTCTTCGTCAGCGTCGTCACGAGCACCCGTTCCTTCCGCTGCGCGCAGGCCTCGATCTCTTTAATCAGATCGTCGATCTGTCCTTCCGTCGGCCGGATGTCGACCCCGGGATCCACCAAGCCGGTCGGCCGGATCACCTGTTCGACAATGACGCCTTTTGATTTCTGAAGTTCATAAGGCCCCGGCGTCGCTGAAATATAAACAGTCTGCGGAATGAGCGCCTCGAACTCTTCGAATTTGAGCGGCCGGTTGTCGAGCGCGCAGGGGAGGCGGAAGCCATAGTCCACCAGCGTCTGTTTGCGCGAACGATCACCGTGGTACATGCCGTTGATCTGCGGCATCGCCACGTGGGATTCGTCCACCACGAGGAGGAAGTCCTTCGGGAAGTAGTCGATCAGACACGCCGGCCGCGAGCCTGGGGCGCGTCCCGAGAGCGGCCGTGAGTAGTTCTCGATGCCGTGGCAAAATCCCATCTCCTTCATCATTTCGAGATCGAAGCGCGTGCGCTGCTCCAGCCGTTGGGCCTCCAAGAGTTTTCCCTGGGAACGAAAAGCGGCCAATTGATCGACGAGCTCTTTTTCGATAATCGTAACGGCTGCCTCGAGCTCCGGCCGGGTGGTCACGAAGTGCCGCGCCGGGTAGATAAAGGTGCGCTCCTTCTCTCGGAGCGTCTTCCCGGTGAGCGGATGGATTTCGGAGATTTTTTCGATTTCGTCGCCGAATAGTTCGACGCGAACCGCCGTCTCGAGGTAGGCCGGGAATATTTCGATGGTATCGCCTTTGACGCGGAATTTGCCCCGGGCAAACTCCACCTCGTTGCGCTCGTAATGGATGTTCACCAGGCTCTGGAGCAGCGCTTCACGCGAAAACGTGCGCCCCTTCTCTAAACCGACGCACATCGCCTTGTAGTTCTCCGGCGATCCCAAACCGTAAATGCAGGAGATCGAGGCGACAATAATGACGTCTTTACGCTCGAGAAGCGTGCTCGTGGCTTTCAGCCGCAGCCGATCGATCTGATCGTTGATGGCCGAGTCCTTCTCGATATACGTGTCGGACGATGGCACGTAGGCTTCGGGCTGGTAGTAGTCGTAATAGGAAATGAAGTACTCGACAGCGTTCTCGGGAAAGAACTGCTTGAACTCGGCGTACAGCTGGGCAGCCAGGACCTTGTTCGGAGAGAGAACGAGCGTCGGTTTCTGTACCTGCGCGATCACATTGGCGGCGGTATAGGTTTTCCCGCTGCCTGTGACGCCGAGCAGCACCTGATGGCGCTGCCGCTCGCGGATGCCGCGTACCAGTTCATCGATGGCGGTCGGTTGATCGCCCGCCGGTTTGAAAGGAGAAACAAGCTTGAATTGGCCCATAGAAACGTGGCTTCCTACCAACTATAGCAGGAAAGCCACGTTTCTATAACGGCCTAAGGGCGTCCAGGTTCCTAAGGAAGATGGTTAGCCTTTAAGGAATGCGCGTTTACTGCGCGGGAGACGGGCGACCGTGGGATTTGAGCCCGTTCCTGAGTAGCGCGCGTGGTACATGCCCGATCGTGTGAACGCGGGGAATCCGCGGTGTCGGTGGTAGGGGATGCCTCTAAACAGCACAGGCAACAACGTTCCGGAGAGGAACAGCACGAGACCGGCAGCGGTAGCTTTTTGCATGACAGCCTCCTTTGAGGTGAGGCATTTGGCCGTTGGTGCGAAGGCGGGAGCCACCGCAAATAATAGGCGCGCGGCGCAAAGATGACAATCAGGCGAGCCCTGAAGGGTGAAACCCTAATTAAGGATAAATTTGGCCAGCGTATCAGCGGCGGCGGCGTGCGGCGCTTCGGCGGACAGCGCTTCGAGGCGGCGGTGGAGATCGCCGATTGCCTCGGGGTGCTCGATGTAGCGGCGCAGGCGCTTGGCCAGCTTCGCGGGATCGAGCTCGTTCTCGAGCATGACTTCCGAAGCCGCAGCTTTGAGCAGGACCTCGGCATTGTAGAGCTGATGGTTGTCCGTGGCGTAGGGGTAAGGAACCAGCAGAGCTGGGCGCCGGGCAACGACGAGTTCAGCGATCGTGGAGGCGCCGGCCCGGCAGATCACAAAATCCGCCGCCGCGTAGGCGTCGGCCATCTGATGGCAATAGGGCACTACTTTGACCGCCACAGAACGGCCTTCATAAGAAATACAAATCGATTTGTAATTCGCCTCCCCCGTCACATGAAAGACTTGAAATTGGCTTGATAAATCAACCAAATTCTCCCACGCTTTGATCACCGTTTCATTCAAATACTGTGCGCCTTGGCTGCCGCCGAAGACAAGGAACGTCAGGCGGTTCTCGTCCAGATCGAAGCGCTTGCGAGCCTCCTTGGCGTTCCCTTGGCCGATTTCGGGGCGGATCGGGAGGCCGCTCACCCAGGTTTTGGTCTTTGGAAAATTCTCCGCGGCGGCGGGGAAGCTCACGGCGACCGATCGCACGAGCTTCGCGAGCGAACGGTTCGTCAGGCCGGGAAAAACGTTCTGCTCATGGATGAGTGTCGGAATGCCTTGGAGTCGAGCGGCTGTCAGAACAGGGAACGAGAGATACCCCCCCATCCCAACGACGCGGTGCGGCTTAAGGTCCTTGAGAAGGTTCCATGCGCGGCCGAAACCTCCCGCTACCTTGAACGGGAAGGTCAGAAGTTTCGGCGAAAGCGAGCGCGGCATGCCTTGGCCGGGAAGTTCAGCCACTTCAAATCCTTCGCGCTCAAGCAGCGCCTTGCCCATATCGCCCTGGCGGACGGCAAACACCACGCGCGCGTCGCCTTCTCGGGTGCGCACCGCGCGCGCAACGGCGATGCCCGGATAAAGATGGCCTCCGGTGCCGGCTGCGACGATCAGAATTGTTTTCATGTCAGCCGATCCCCAAGCTCATGCGCCTCAGGTCTTTGAACTGTTCTTTCTGGCCTTGCGCGGAAATATTGAGAAGGATGCCCACCGCGATCATGGTGATCACCAGCGATGATCCGCCGAAGGAGACGAAGGGAAGCGGCAGTCCCTTCGTCGGGAGCAGACCGCAGGACACACTCATGTTGATGACGGCCTGCAGGAGGACCCAGCCGGTGATGCCGGCGCCGAGAAGCTGTCCAAAGAGGTCCGGCGCGCGCTTGGCGGCCTGCCAGCCGCGAAGGCCCCAATAAATGAAAAGCAAAATGACCCCGACGGCGCCGATGAATCCCAATTCCTCGCCGATAATCGGAAAAATGAAGTCGGTATGCGGATCCGGCAGGTACAGGAGCTTCAGCGTCGAAGCGCCGAGGCCTTTGCCGAAGAGCCCGCCCGAGCCGAAAGCGAGGATTGATTGCGTGAGCTGATATCCCGTACCCTGTGCGTCGGCCCACGGATTCAAAAAGGCCATGAGGCGCTTCTGCCGGTAGCTGACGTGCAGAAGCTCGTAATACAAAAGCGGCAAAGCGGCGAGAAACGTCGCGGTGATATGCTGCCAGCGGACGCCGGCCAGAAACATCATCATGAAGGTCACCGTGCCCAGCATCATCGGTGTTCCGAGGTCGGGCTCTTTGAGAATGAGGCCGCAGATGAGGCCGATCACGAGCAAGGGTGGCAAGTATCCCTTCTTAAAATCCTTCATTTGGCTGCGGTGCCGGTCCAGGAAGCGCGCAAGCCAAAGAATGAGCGCCAGCTTGGCGATCTCCGACGGCTGAAATGTGATTCCCGGCAGGTGGATCCAGCGCCGCGCGCCTTTTACTACGGGTCCCACGAAAAGAACGGCCAGGAGCGTCACGGCAGCTACCGCCAGCAGCGCAAACGACCAGCGCTGCCACTTGTGGTAATCCACGCGCATGCAGATCACGAGCGCCGCCAGGCCGACGGCGTCCCAGAGAAGCTGTTTGCGAAGGAAGAGGTAAGCCGATCCGAAGCGCTGCTCCGCCATCATCGCACTGGAGGAGAAAACCATCACCAGGCCGACACTAACCAAAAGAAGGGTCGTCAAAAGAAGCGGACGGTCCGCCCAGACGCGCTTTTTCTTGAGTTTGGTCCTCACCGGAGATGCCTGACCAGGTCCTTGAAGTGCTTTCCGCGCTCTTCGTAATTCCGGTACTGATCAAAGGAAGCGCAGGCGGGAGACAAGAGAACGATATCGCCGGCCTGCGCCAGCTCTCGCGCGCGCCGCACGGCGTTCGGGAGCGTCTGCAGGCGTTCGCTCGGGACAAGATGGCCCAGTTGGCGTTCGATCGCCGGGGTATCTTCGCCAATCAATAGAAGCCGTTTGACCCGGCGTTTAACGAGTGGAGCCAGCGGAGCGTACGGGCTGCCTTTGCCCTCGCCACCCATGATCAGAACCAGCGGCTCTTCGAAGGAGGCCAGCGCGACTCGGGTCGAGTCGACGTTGGTTCCTTTTGAATCATTGACGTACCGCACGCCGTCCAGCGTTCGAACGAGCTCCAAACGGTGTTCAACACCCCGGAAAGTCGCCAACACCCGGCGAATGACCGGAACCGGGACACCGCCGGCGACCGCCATGGCCGCCGCCGCCAGGATGTTCTCCACATTGTGCGGGCCGGGCAACTGCGTTTGCAGCGGAAAGCGATGGAAGACTCCCTGCCAGTGAATGACAATTGCTCCCTTCGCTTCGTAATAAATCCCATCACGCAACGTTTTGCGCCTGCTGAACCAGAATATTTTCGCTCGGCAGCGCTTCGCCAGCCGGCGGCACCATGTATCGTCGGCGTTTAAGACGCAGACGTCCTCGGCAGTCTGGTTCTCAAAGATTCGCGCTTTGGCGGCCGCATAGGCCTGCATCGTGCCATGATGCTCCAAATGGTCAGGAGTGACGTTCAAGATCGCCGAAATACTCGGATGAAACGTCTCGATGTCTTCCAACTGATAGCTCGATACTTCCAGAATGACGCACGTGCTCCGCGTCACGGACAACGCCCGCGCCGCCAGAGGCGTGCCGATGTTGCCGGCGACGATCGTCGGTCGGCGCGCGGCCTTGAACAGCGCGCCGACGAGCGAGGTGGTCGTCGTTTTTCCGTTGGTCCCGGTGATCGCCGCGATCTGGGTGGAGCGGATTACGCGGGAGGCGAGCTCGAGTTCGCTCCAAATGGGAATTTTCTTCTTAAGGGCTCGCTGAAGAATGGGCAGGTGTCCGGGCACGCCGGGGCTGCGAATGATGAGGCCGGCTTCCAGTACGCGCTCGGAGTGTCGCCCCTGTTCGCTCTCGATTCCACGGGGCACGGGACCGGCGATCTTTTTCCCCTCGCTCAGGAAAACATAGGCGCCGAGGCGCTTGAGCAGCGCCGCCGCGGCGAGTCCGGATTTGCCCGCACCGATAACACTGACCTTTTTGTTTTTAAAGTTCATGGGCGGGAGGCGCCGATTATCTCAGCTTGAGCGACGATAGCGCGACGAGCGCAAGCACAATCGCAATGATCCAAAAGCGAATGGTGACCTTCGGCTCCGGCCAGCCGATCAGCTCAAAGTGATGATGGAGCGGCGCCATGCGGAAGATGCGCCGCTTATGGACCCGGAAGGAATACACTTGGGCCAGCACGGACAACGCCTCCGCTACGAAAATCCCGCCGACGATGACGAGCAGGAGCTCTTGCTTCACGATCAGCGCGGTGAGCCCGATCGCCCCGCCAAGGAACAGCGATCCGGTGTCGCCCATGAAGATTTCGGCGGGATACGCGTTGTACCAGAGAAATCCCAAACATGCCCCCACCAGGGCCGCCAGCACCACCATCAGTTCGCCTGCGCCAGGGACCGGAATAATGCGGAGGTAAGAGGAGAAGCGGATGTTATCGGCCACGTAGGCAAAGACGCCGTACGTCAGCGCGGAAAACGTCAGAGTACCACAGGCTAGTCCATCCAAACCGTCGGCGAGATTTACGGCGTTCGACGATCCCACCAGGATGATCATCATGAACGGGATATAAAGGCGTCCCAAATCGATCATCCATTCTTTCGAATAGGGCACGCTGATATGGGTGGCAAACGTCTGGTTCGGCGGGTCTAGATATAGGTAGCAGGCCACCAAGAGCGCCAGAGTCATTTGCCCACCCATTTTGACGGCGGCGGAAAGGCCGTCCTTCCGGTGCGCCATCGCCTTCAAATGGTCGTCCATATACCCGATGGCGAAAAGCACGGTGCACACCGCGAGGAATAAAACAACGAATCGGTCGGTCGGCCGCGCCCACAAGAAGGCCGATACGGCCAGCGCCAGGTAAATGATGAGGCCGCCCATGGCCGGCGTTCCCGCCTTGGCCTGATGCTGAGCCGGCGTATCGGCACGGATGCGCTGGGCTTTGCGCGTGCGCAGCCAGCGGATGATGCCCGGTGCGCTGAGAAAGGTGACCGCGAGCGCCGTCAGAAAAGAGCCGGCCGATCGGAACGTGATGTACTGAAACACGTTCAGCGGCGAGAAAAGGCCTTTCAATTGGTAAAGGTAATACAGCATTAATGTGCTCCGGCGCCGCCCGCGACGCCCGCCGGCAGGAGCGCGGCGATGACGTCTTCCAGTTTCATGCTGCGGGACGCCTTAAAAAGAACCACGGGATCGGCGGTCAAGATCTTCTTCAATTCCGCGATAAGATAACGCTTTTTCCGGAACCGATCAACGCGCAGGGCCGGCGCCGCGGCGGCCGCGCTCGCCTGAATGAAGCGCGTATCTCTACCATACAAAAACAGGCGGTCCACCTTCTGCGTCGCGAGCCATCGGCCGAGGGATTCATGCTCTTCGCGCGCATGCTCGCCCAACTCACGCATGTCCCCCAGCACCACCCAGTGCGGACGGCCCTTAAAGCCCTGACAAAAGCTTTCGACCGACGCGCGCACGGACGAGGGATTCGCATTATAAGCGTCGTTAATAATAAGCGCCCCCGAGGGGTGCTGAAGGAGCTGCATGCGCATGATCGCCGGCGTGAACGCTTCTAAGCCCTGCACGATCGCCTCGGGCGGAACATCGAGCGCGTATGCGGCGGCCGCCGCGGCAAGCGCGTTCATGACTTGAAAGCGGCCGGGCAGGCGCAGGGCGATCGGATAGGAATGTTCCTTGAGACGCAAGGTAAAGCGGACCGGAATTTCCTTGTCGTCGATGTTTTCCGCGCGTACGTCCGCGCCCGCTGACAGTCCAAAGGAGATCTTTCGGCAGCGAAGCGACTCCGCGGCTTTCGGCAGAAGCGCGTCATCAGCGTTGACGACGGCCGTGCCTTCCGCCGGCAGGGCGTCGAAGAGGGCGCGTTTGATTTCCAGGATTCCTTCGGGCGACTTCATGCCCTCCAGATGCGCCTTGCCGATGTTCGTGATCAGGCCGGCCTGCGGCCGGGCGATATCGGCGAGCAGGGCGATATCCCCATCGCGCGAGGCGCCCATTTCAATGACGGCAAAGCGGTGATCGGGCTCGAGACGCATCAGCGTCAGGGGAACGCCCAATTGGTTATTCAAGTTGCCGCGGGTCGCCAGCGTTTTGCCCGCGCGCTGAAGGATCGCGGTGACCATTTCCTTGGTGGTGGTCTTCCCGTTGCTGCCCGTGATGCCGAGAAAGGTGGTGGAGGAGCGCTGGCGGATGAAGCGTGCCAGATCTTGGATCGCGGCGACGGAGTTCGGTACTTGGACGATGTCGGGAATGGCGGGCGGCGCGAAGGTCGCGCGCTCGTCCAGATTCTCAACGACCACGCACCGGGCGCCGAGCTCGACGGCGCGCTGCAGGTAATCATGGCCGTCGTGCCGCGGACCGGCGATCGCGAAAAAGCAGCTTCCTCGGGAGAGCGTGCGCGTGTCGATCGACACCTCGCTGACGAAGGCGTGCGGGTCGCCGGATATCAAGCGGCCGTGAGTGGCCGCGACCAATTCTTGGATCGTCAAACGCATGCGTTAAGAGGACGTCGAGGCGGTCGTCAAAATGCGCCGGGCCACTTCGCGGTCGTCGAACGGCAAGGTTTTGTCCTTCACGAGCTGGTACGTCTCGTGGCCTTTGCCGGCGATCAGCACGATATCGCCCGCTTTCGCCATGCCCAAAGCGCTGGCGATGGCTTCTTCCCGGTCCAGGATAATGCGGTAGCGGTCGGTGGTCACGCGGCGAACGCCGACTTCGACGTCCAGGGTGATGCGCTCCGGGTCTTCGCTGCGCGGATTGTCGGAAGTCACCACCACATAATCCCCGAGCTGAGCCGCCGCCTCGCCCATGAGTGGGCGCTTCGTGCGGTCGCGGTCGCCGCCGCAGCCGAAAACCGTGATCAAGCGCGCCGGCTTCAAGCGGCGAAGCGCTCCCATGACATTGCGCAAGGCGTCTTCCGTATGGGCATAATCCACCACGACCGTGAACGCCTGCCCCGCCTGGATACGCTCCATCCGTCCCGGCACCCCGGTCACCGTCTCAAGGCCCTGGACGATCGTCTCAAGACTCATCCGCTGGCTGACTCCGACACCGGCAGCCGCCAAAGCGTTCATCACATTATATTCCCCCAGCAACGGGAACTTCACCGGCGCGGATTTTCCGCCCGCGTGGAGGCGGAAACGGCTTCCCGAGGCGTCGCATACGACGTCCGACGCGTACACGTCCGCGCCAGCGTGCAGGCTGTAGCCGAGAACGGGAACGCGGCAGGCTTCGCGAAAGCGCGGCGCCCAAGGATCGTCCAGGTTGATGATGCCGGCGCGCGGATACGGCTTCGAGGAGCGGGGATCGAGCTTCTTAAAAAGGAGGAGCTTCGCCTGGCCGTAGTCTTCGAGCGTCTTGTGAAAATCTAGGTGATCTTGGGTGAGATTGGTGAAGACCGCCGCGTCGAAAGCGACGCCTTCGACGCGCCCCAGAGCCAGGGCATGCGAGGAGACTTCCATCGCGCAGGCCTTGCCGCCGCGGCGCCCGATCTCGGCGAGGAAGCGCTGCACCTCGCTTGAGAACGGCGTCGTATTGGGCGCGGCCTGTACGCGGTCCTTGAAGCGGTAATTGATGGTGCCCATCACGCCGGTGGGCCAGCCGGCCGCCTGGAAAATCGATTCGACCAGATAGCTGATAGTCGTTTTACCGTTGGTCCCGGTGATCCCGACCATCAAAAGGCGTTGGGAAGGATAATCCCAAAAGCGCAGCGCCACGTGGCTTAGCGCCTGCATCGCATCCTTCACGCGGACGCGGGTGGCGCCCGGCGTAGGCACGGCGAGCTCGCAGAGCACGGCTTTCGCGCCGGCGGCGATCGCGCCCGGGATGTATTCATGCCCGTCGTGATGCGCACCGCGCATGGCCACGAACAATGTGCCGGGTTTCACCTTGCGCGAATCAAAGGTTACGTCTTGAATGGGCATGTCCGCGGGCCCGCTGATTTCGCAGGGGAGCCCCTCGAGCAAGGCTTTGAGCGGCTTCATGACTTGGAGATGGTTCGGGTGGTTGCGAGGGGACCGACGTTCGTTTCGAGATGGAGATATGAGGCGGCGTCGCGCACGATGCGTGCGAAGAGCGGCGCGGCTTCCGATCCGCCCCAGTAATTCGTCTGGGGTTCGTCGAGGAAAACGCCGATGACGAGCCGCGGCTTGTCGACGGGCGCGAATCCGCAGAAGGAAGCGACGTAATGCTGATCCGAATATTGGCGCGTCAGGGGATCAATCTTTTGTGCAGTACCGGTCTTGCCGGCGGTAGCGATGCCGGGGACCTGCGCGGCTTTTCCGGTGCCCCGGTCCACGACTTCCTGCAGGATTCGCTTCAACTGGTCCACCGTCCGAGCGGAGAGAACGCGGCGGATCGGCTTGCTGGGCTTCCACTCGCGGTAACGGCCGTCGTCATCAATGACGCCCCGGTACAGCCGCGGCTCCAAGAGCACGCCGCCGTTCGCGACCACGGAATAGGCGTTCACCATCTGGAGAGGGCTCACCCCGACTTCTTGGCCGAAGGCGATGGTGGCGAGGCTGCCGGCGCGCCACTGATTCGGCGAGCGCAAAATCCCGGCGCCGTCGCCCGGCAAACCGCAGCCCGTGGGAACGCCGAAGCCGAACGCGCGGGCGAAGCGGTAGAGGCTTTCCTGGCCGAGCTTGAAGGCGATCTTTGCGGTTCCGATATTGGAGGAGTGGCTCATGACTTCCGTAAAGGTCAGCCAGCCGTCCCGTTCATGATCATGGATCGTGCGACCCTGGATCTGCCAGTTGCCGTTCTCGCAGAAAAAGCCGTCGGAGGGCTTCACCAGCTGCTGTTCGAGGGCCGCGGCCGCGGTTACGAGCTTGAAGGTGGAGCCGGGCTCGATGATCTTCTCCACCGCCGGGTTCTTAAGCGTCTCGGGACCGTATTCGGAACCGGCGGTCGGCGTCCCCCACGCGTTGGGATTGAAGGACGGCGTCGTCGCCATCGCAAGAATCTCACCGGTCTGCGGGTCCTGGACGATCACCGTCGCGCTCTTTGGGCGCGACAGCTTCATCTGGACTGCCAGCTCCTGTTCGACGATGTACTGAAGCGTGCGATCGATCGTAAGCACCAGGGAGTTAGGCGTTACGCCGGGCCGTTCGCGGAACCGCTGGGCGTCGTCGGAAAGCTTCCACTGCTTAAAGAGGAAGGGCATCGTTCGGCCGCTCAGCCAGGCGTCCGCCACAAGTTCTACGCCGGACAAACCGTTCTGCTCTTCCCCCACCACGCCGAGCACGTGCGAGGCCAGCGTCTCCTCGGGGTAAAACCGTTTCATTTCCGTCACGACGCGGATGCCGGGCCGGTGCAGCTCCTGTACGCGCTGCGCCGTTTCGGGATCGAGCCGGCGCGCCAGCCAGACAAAGCGTTTGCGCTGCGTCAGCTTGGCGCGCAGCATGGGTTTTGGCAGGTGAAGCACGCCGGAGAGAACGCGGGCGGTCTCGTCGACGTTCTGCACGGTGCGCGGATCCGCGAAACAGGCGCCGCCTTCGATGCTCATGGCCAGGACGCCGCCGTTGCGGTCCATAATGGCGCCGCGTTCGACCATCTCGACGTTCTGGCGCGAGTGTTCACGCTCGACCCGTTGGGAGAGTGCCGCATGCCGATAGAGTTGAAGATAGCCCAAGCGCCCTGTGACGGCCACGAAGCCCATGAGCGAAAGGACGCACATCGTCCAAAGACGGTACACGCGAATCACCGCTCTACCCCCACGACGCGCGTCGGTTCCACCGGCCCCATGTGCAGGTCCCGGCGCGCCACCGTCTCGAGATGGCTGGGCGAAACCCACTGGTGAATTTGCCGCTGCATGCTCGCATTCTCGTACGTCAGACGGTCCGCTTCCTTGCGCATGATCTTGAGCTGCTTATCCAACCGAAGCGCTTCGACATGCTCAAACACAATGAGCAAGAGCACGGTGATCGTCGCGGCCATGATCTTGGCCCAGCCCTGCAGATTGGAAAGCGGGGAGCGCGCCATTAAATTTTCTCCAGGGTGCGCATGCGGGCGCTGCGCGCGCGGGGATTGCGCTGGATTTCCGCCTCGTCCGCCTGGATCGCCTTTCGGCCGATGCGCGCCCATGGTTCTTGGCCGCAGACACACTGCGGCGCGCGCGGCGGGCAGACGCAGCCACGCGCCGCCTGCTGAAAAAAGCGCTTCACGCGCCGGTCCTCGAGCGAGTGAAAAGCGATGATTGCCGCGCGGCCCCCACGCGACAATACCGACGCCAGCTGCTCAAGGACCCGATCCACATTTTCGAGCTCCCGGTTGACGGAAATTCGGAGCGCCTGGAAGCAGCGGGTCGCCGGGTCGATGCGCTGACGCGTCGGAGGAACCGCCCGCCGCATGATCTGCGCGACCGCGAGGGCGTCGTCGCGCAGCCGTCCGGACGCGAGCGCGGCCTTGATCGCCTGCGCGATGCGCCGCGCGAACGGCTCTTCTCCCAGCGTTTTAAAAAGCTCGGCCAATTCTTCTTCGCTTCGCCGCGTCAGCAGATCCCACGCCGTCTCCCGCGCCGTGGGCGACATCCGCATGTCTAGCGGACCCGGCGCCAAAAAGCTGAATCCGCGCGCGGCGTCCTGCAACTGCAGAGACGAAAGCCCGAGATCGAGCAGCAAGCCGTCTACGGATGCGATGTGCTCGCGTCGCAGGATCTCTGGAAGATCGGTATAGCTACCTTCCACGGCGCGGAAACGATCGCCCCAGCGCGCTAGGCGTCCCCGCGCGATGTCGAGCGCCCGCGGATCCCACTCGATCCCGAAGACGCGCACGTCGGGATAGCGCTGCAGAAGGATTTCGGAGTGGCCGCCGAGGCCCAGCGTGCCGTCAACGACCAGCGCGGGCCGCCCAAAGCGGAAAAAAGAGCCCACTTCGTGGCCGAGGACGGGCACATGGACGTACGTCGAGCGTGGAGTGGGTTCAGTCATAAGACTTGCGATCATAATTCTAGATGAGGTGCGGCCTTTTCGAAACTGGTCCGTGCTTTTCGGCGGTATTTTTCCCAGCGCTCGCGCGCCCAGATCTCCACGTGATGCAGAACGCCCAGCACGACGGCGTCGCGGCGGATGTGCGCGTAATCCTTCAGCATTTGCGGAATCAGGATCCTTCCCTGCGAATCGATCTCGGCTTCGCTGGCCGCGGAGAGCAGCACGCGCTTAAAGGCGCGCTCCTCGACTTTGTTGGAAAGCGGCAGCGTATCGAGCTTCGCGGCCAGCGTCTCCCAGGCATGGGGCGGAAACAGGAAGAGACACTGCTCCAGTCCCTGCGTCATGATGAAGCGATTGGCGGAATTTTTTTCTCGGAACCTAGCGGGTAGGAACAACCGGTTTTTATCATCGAGCCCATGCTCGAACTGCCCCAAGAAGAAACTTCTACTATCCCCCACTTTTCCCCACCGCGCATGAGTATATCCCCACTTCGTTTACGTGTCAAGGCTCGACGATAAAAAACCCGCCGGGGCTGCCGGCGGGTTGGTTTATTCATTGAAAGCCACATTCTGTACACCGAATTCTGTTCCCGCCATTACTACGTTGGCGGGCGAGCGCCATTCCTCTTGGCGAACACCTGGAGTTTAGCGAGACGGGCCGTCTCTTCTCCACTCGTTTCTTGCTCCGGATGGGGTTTGCCGTGCCCCCTCGGTCACCCTCGGGGCGGTGGGCTCTTACCCCGCCTTTTCACCCTTTCCGCCATTGAATCAATGGCGGAGGTTTATTTTCTGTGGCACTTTCCATCACGCGTGACAGTTCCATGCATTCGAACTGCTGCGGTGTCCCGCCTTGCAGCGGGCATCCTGCCCTGGGAGTTCGGACTTTCCTCTCCGCCATTGAATCAGTGGCGGAGCGGCGCTCCGAATGTGGCTTTCAAAGAGCTATTGCGCGGCGGGCGCGCCTTCGGGCTTGGCGCCGGCCAGCGTGTCTTCCAAATACACAATCCGAGAGCAGGATTCACAGATCATGAGCTTCTGACCCCGGCGGACTTCATTGATCAAATTGGGTGAGACCTTCATATGGCAGCCGGAGCACTGCTCGTTGCGGATCGGCACCACGGCGGCGCCGCGGCGGCCGGCGCGAAGGCGTCCATACTGCTCGCCCAAGGCCTTCGGCAGCGTTCCCGACGCCTGCTCACGCTCCCCCTGCTTCACGGTGATCTGCTGTTCGAGTTCCTTCTGCTTATTTTCCCAGCTCGAAATCTGCTGCTGGAGATCGGACTCGGTTTTTTTGCTGACGACTTCCTTTTCCTTCCAAACGCGGTTGGCTTGGTCAATCTGTTCCATCACCTGCAGAATCTGATCTTCCAGTGCCGATTTGGTTTGTTTCGCCTTCTCGATTTCGCCGAGCATTGCCTTATAGGCGTCGTTCGACTTGATCGCGTTGAGATCGCCGGTGTGCTTGCGGATCGCGTTCTCCTGCGAATCGAGATTCGCCTCGTGTTCCTTCTTGGTGCCTTGAAGCGTGACGAGATCCTTCTTGGCATTTTCGAGCGCCGTCTTTTCCGCTTGGATCTGTCCCTTCAGGGCGGTGATCTTTCCCGGAATGGCGGCGACGTCGGCCTTGAGCTTATCCAGCTCGAGGTCGCGGTCTTGGAGGCTCAGCAATTGCTTGATTGATTCGTTCATAAGATGGTGGGCTGTGAGGGATTCGAACCCACGACTTCCATCGTGTGAGGATGGCACTCTACCGCTGAGTTAACAGCCCAAAATCGGCACACCGAAACCGATTATAGCACAATGCCCTTTCGGGGCGGGCTCAGCCCGAGCGGGCCGTCAGACGGCTGCGCGCATCCAGCGGCATCGTGAAGGTGACGGTGGTGCCCCCCTCCTGGCTCTCGATGGCGATGGTCCCATGATGCTCTTCAACGATCGCCTCGACGTTGCCCATGCCAAGGCCTTCCGAACCGCGCTTGTTCGTCACTTTCTTTTCGAAGATTTTGTGAAGGATTCTCGGAAGGACGCCCGGACCGCTATCCCTCACTTGAACAATGACATCCTCGCTCGTTTGCTCGATGTTGACGGCAATTCCCTTGAACTGGCGCCGCATTCGCGGGCTTTGGAGGGCTTCGAGGGAGTTCGCGATCAAGTTCATCAGCAACCGGCGGAGCGCCACCGGCTGCCCCCACACCCTGATCGGACGGTCAGCGCCCGAGTACGTCACAGAGACGTTCTTAAACTGCGGCGTTTCGTCGAGGTAGCGGCACAGCTTGCTGACCAGCTGATTAAGATCAAGGTCGCCCCACTCCGGCCCCAGATGGGCGAAGCGAATCAATCCTCCGATCGCCTCCAGGCTTTGGTCAAACTGCGCCAGCGCCCACGCCTGGCCCGAGCCGTTGGCGACGGTTTCCACGAGCGGGCGATACGGGAGTACTTGTTTGAAAAGGGATTCGAAGGCGGCGAGATACTGCAAGACATGCCTGGGCAGACTCGGTCTGGATTTGCGCTTTAATTCGATCATCGATTCCATGAGTGCGCGCAGCAGCTGAAGCTGTTCCGCGTTTCGCGAATTCTTACGTACCTTTTCGGCCAGTGCGGCGACGAACATCACAAAAACGGTACACTCCTGGGCCAGATCATGCCTGAAGCCCCGCAGCAGCCGCGGATGCATGAGAATGTTGGTCTCGGTCGCCACGGGCAGGGCGATGCGTTGGCGGTCTCCGCGGTAAAGCCAAGGCGCGTTATTGCGGTTCAGCGGCCCCTCCAGCATTCCGTCTACCCATTGCTCGACTTGCGAAAAACGGTGATGCAGCCAATCACGTTGAGCGATGAAGGCACTTTGCGTTTCAGACAGCGTATCGACCCCGTCATCGTTCATCGTTTCGAAAATGTCTCTTAATAAGATTCCGAAGGGACAGGGAACGCTCGAGAACGTATCGATCGCCGCGCGCAGCCCGCGAATTCCGATTGCGCCGATGGTCGTCGAAAGATAAAGCGGCAGCGTGGCGGCCTCCCCGTGTTCTCCGGCAAAGATGGCTTCGTTCCCCCATATTTCTGGAACCAGATTGGCCGCGGCTTTGCGAGTCAGAACGGAGAATTGGCCGAACAAATATTTCTTATTTATGACGATGACGATGTCGGTCGCGCCGTTTTCGATAAATACTTCCTCCGGAAGATCATGCTCACGAACTTCAACGCGAATACCGGTTAACCCCCGCAGGGACATCGCGCGGCGCAGCGTAGCGAAATCGATTCCCTGTTCTTGTAAGGCGGCCGGCAGAAATGCCTCGAGCAGCTGGCCAGTCGCCGTCGACCAAAGCGAGGAGTGCCCAACCATTCGCCGGAAACTTTCTTCGCTTATTTCAAAACGATAGATGCCCTCAATGACCTCTGATCCCGGGCTGACAACCGGGTGTATCTCGCCGCCGACGCGAAGGAGACGAACGGCGTAGAGTCCTTCTGCGCGAACCTGAAAATTCGGCACGGGTTGCGATCGTCGACCATCGACGTACCATAACGGTTCGCCGAAAGCCGCTTGAAGTGCTTCGAGCTCGGAACCGTAGATTCCGTAATACATCCGGCGATTTTTGATGTCCTTGACGACCATGTCCCAATACGCCGCGTTTTTGCGCACTTCCTCTGACGAATCGATGGACGCGCCGAAGCTGCCGTGACCGCCCGTCCAAACCGGCAGAGCGTTCCGCTCCCGGTCGTCACGATTCTGTCGCCATACTTGATACTCCACCGCAGCCCACCACGCCAAGCCGCCAATATCCCATGCGATCCAAAAAGCCTTCCAAACCCAATGGGACCCATGCTCCAGGGCGGGAAACCGGAACAACGACGGCGTGTCAAACACTAAGGGCACCAGCTTCACGACGAGGGATGCCACCCCCCAGATTCTCATCCCTTTCGGATTCTCGACCAGCCAGCGGTTCAGCGCCCGAAAAAGCTCTAAGGGTCCGCGGCGCCGTGGCGGCGTCGAAGCACCCAGCGAGCGGTAAACGGCCGTATCCGCTTGCGCCTGCTTGACCGCCCCATGCCACCGGCCTCGCGCCATGTGCCGTATCAGCGGCATGAGCGCTTGAGTTTGGAAACTGGAAAGGGGCGACGGCTTGGCTAACCGTGCGATTGAATAAACAGCCGCGAACGCCGGGTCCGCAGCCATGCACGGGATCAGGAGGAAAGAAACAATGCGTAGCAGTGATTTGGGCATAAGAAGCTCGAACGCGCGCGCACGCACGTGTCCCGCGCGTTCGAGAATCACGATCATCTTACCGGGAAGCTTGCGATTGTGAAATTCGCCTTTCGGCTAAAAAAGATGGGCCGGAGGGCCCATGTAACTCCCTCTCCATACGACCTGTCTAAATTAAGGGGAGGGGCCATGCCGACCTTAACGCGTCAGCCGATGTTGTCGAATCCAGACAAGGTGATGTATCCCGAGACCGGATTCACCAAACGGGACGTTTTAAATTTCTATCTTGGCATCTCCCCTGTGCTTCTCCCCCACCTCCAGAATCGACCGATCACGCTTAAGCGCTATCCCAACGGGGTGAACGGACTCTTTTTCTACGAACGCCGCTGTCCGCTTCACCGTCCCGCCTGGGTCAAAACCGCTCCCGTGCCCTCCACGGAGCACGCGGAAGTTCATCAATGCGTCATCAATGACGCCCAATCGCTCTCGTGGATCGTCAATTTGGCCTCTCTGGAGCTTCACACGCTGCTCTCGACTGGTTCGGATCTTGAACGACCAGTCATGCTCATGTTCGATCTGGATCCCGGTCCGCCAGCCGGATTGGTGGAGTGCGCGGAGGTCGCATTTGAACTCAAGACGCTCTTCGATTCTTTGCGCCTGCAGGCGTTTCTCAAAACGTCGGGCGGCAAAGGACTGCATCTCGCCGTTCCACTGAACACTCCCGTCGCGTTCGCACAGACCAAGGCATTCTCGCACGCGATCGCGCTGGCCATTGAAAAAGATCTGCCGCGTCTGGCGGTTTCCAGACAGAAGAAATCTTCGCGAACCGGTAAAGTGCTTGTCGATTGGAGCCAGAATGACCGTCATAAATCAACCGTCGCGCCTTACTCCCTGCGCGCCCGCAAGACGCCCACGGTATCCACACCGATCACCTGGGAGGAGCTGGCGCAGTTTCGCCGCTCCAAGGACGCTCAAACGATGACCTTTGGACCGGACGCGGTGCGGCGGCGCATCGCGCGCCGCGGCGACCTTTTCAAGCCGGTATTGGACCTTAAGCAGAAACTTCCCCGCCTGACCGCGAAAGGAGACTTCGCATGAAGACGGCCCTCCAAACCTACTACGCCAAACGCGACTTTGCCCAAACGCCAGAACCACGCGAGATAGGACCTAAACGCGCGGCGAAACGACCGATTTTCGTCATCCAAAAGCATCAGGCCCGCCGTCTGCATTTCGATTTCCGGCTGGAGATCGACGGCGTCATGCCGTCTTGGGCCGTGCCGAAAGGACCGTCGGACAACCCGAGCGTCAAGCGGCTCGCCGTGCAGACCGAAAACCATCCGCTCAGCTATGCGCGGTTCAAGGGCTCGATTCCAGCCGGGAATTACGGCGCCGGCAAGGTGGAAATTTGGGACCACGGAACGTTTGAAAACGCGACCGTCAAAGACGGACGGCCGCTCACCATGACGGAAGCGCTGGAGCGCGGCCATATCGTGATCGACATACAGGGCAGGAAGGTGCACGGCGCCTACGCGCTGACGCGCATCCGCGGGAAAGGGCCGAAGTCGCAATGGCTTTTGATCAAAGTTCGAGACGGTTATTTGCGCGCCTCTCCCGAAGCGCCGCGCGACCCCACCGCCGAACCTCCGCCTTTATCGGCGGCCATGCCTTCTTGGATTGAGCCGATGAAAGCCACCCTCACCGATGAACGCTTTTCTCGGGAGGATTGGATTTATGAACCTAAGCTGGACGGCGTACGCTGCCTGGCTTACAAAGACGGCGCCAAAGTGACGCTCTATTCGCGTCGCCGCCTTTCGCTCAATTCCACCTATCCGGAAATCGTCGAAGCACTTCGCAAGCAGCGGACCAAGCGACTTATTCTCGATGGTGAAATCGTCGCCTTCCAGCCGAACTCTACGGTGTCGAGCTTCGCCCTACTGCAGCAGCGCCTCGGCGTCCATTCCGCCGGCGATCCGCGGCAAAGCAAAGTGCCCGTCTATTACTATGTCTTCGATCTGCCGTACGCCGAAGGCCGCGATTGGCGCTCTCGGCCGGTCCAAGACCGCAAAGCGGAGCTCGAGCGACGGGTCCAGTTCAACGATCAGATTCGATTCACTTCGCACATCGCCGGCCACGGCGAAGCGCTTTATCAGGCGGCTTGTCATAAGGGATGGGAAGGGCTCATCGTCAAACGCCTGGGGAGCCCCTACGTCACCGGCCGTTCAGAAAACTGGCTTAAATTCAAATGCGTATTGGAGCAGGAATTTGTGATCGGCGGCTATACGGATCCACAAGGCGCGCGGAAGCACTTCGGCGCCTTGCTTATTGGCTACTACGAGAAAGGCGAGCTCCGGTTCGCCGGCAAGGTCGGCACGGGCTTTGATGAGAAAGGGCTTGAGCGGGTCGCGGCGGCGTTGAAGAAACTTGAGCAATCAAAAACGTCCTTCACGAACGCGAAGATTTCCTTGCGCGGCGTGCATTGGGTCGAGCCAAAGCTTGTCGCGCAGATTGGATTCGGTGAATGGACGGTGGACGGGAAGCTCCGGCAGCCGCGCTTCATCGGAATTCGCGCCGACAAGGATCCGCGCGAAGTGACGCGCGAGCGGCCGCGCAAGCTATCGGAAGGATGATTGGGAAGGAAAGAAAATGGGCCCGGAAGGACTTGAACCTTCAACCCGCCAGTTATGAGCCGGCTGCTCTAACCGATTGAGCTACGGGCCCGAAATCGTTTCCGAGGCATTCTACTAAAGAGATTCCCCCGTTCCGCCACGCGAGCGGCGGGCGCTGCATCTCACCAAGCGGGCAGATGCGGCTGAATCCCAACCGAAGAAGATCCTCTCTCCATGGATCGAATCGCGACGAAGGTCCGGCGTAGCCCAAGCACGACAAATGCGGACGCAGACCGGAGAGCTCTTCGCGGACGCTTTCCCAGCGCTCAAAAGGGCGCACCCGCGGCATGACCGGCACTTGCGATCGAAGCGCCTGCCAATCCGCTTCGGATCCCCCCTCGACATACAGGACCTGCGGCGAAAGACACCCCTGCAGTTGGAAAGGCTCAATGTCCTTTCGCGCCTGATCAAAGAGCATGGAGCGGTGCGGACCGGCCAAGGCTTCCTTCCAAATGATGGCTACGCTGATTTTATGCCCATAACCGATGAGCGGAATATGCGCCGGTAGTTTTTCGCGAATCTGCGCGAGCGTCTCGTCTCGGCCGTACGCCACGACAGCCGTCATTTCCGCTAGCCGACTCTCGTCCCACGCTACAATCTCAATCCTGTCGGCGAGATCCGGGTCAACGCGCTCGATCGACTTTTTCCATGACTGTGCGAAAACCGGTTCGAGGGCGGATGGCTTTAACCGGCAGCGGTGGCCGAGGAGGAGCGTTAGAACGGCGCCCGGCACCCAGGAGGTGAAGACATTGGCCGGAAGGATATGAAGCACGCGGCGTGCCTCCGTCGTGGGCCGGAGGCCGCTCATTTCAACGAAGCGGCGGAGCGCCAGCTCCGTCAGCTCTTCGAAGGCATTGACGAGCGCTTGCTCAATCAAGCGCCGGCTTAAGCCCGTCGAGAGCTGCAGGGCCTGCATGGTTTCCGCGCGCAGGGGATCTTCAGGATTGAGCCAGATCTGTGCGGCACGGCCGAGCGCTTGGATCCTGTCTATCACGATACCGGCCTCAAAAACACTTCCGTCATTAGAGAGCATCCTTTGAGCTCCGCTTCCGGCGCCCGTCCATAAAATTGAAACCCTTCCGCCTCCACTTCGCCCAAGTCGTCGGTTTGGATTGCCAAGACTGAATCGATATTCGCCAAATCAAAATGGCGCAGCAGTCCGCGCTGACTCAGCGCAGCGGGTTCACCGCTCAATGGATCAATCGCCAGCGTTCGTACCCAGGCGGGCCCGTGCAGACGCGTGGAGCGGCCGCGCCCGTAAAACTGTGAACTCATTTCGCACATCCCATATTCGTTGACGCACTGATACTCCGGAATTCCCAAGCGCTCCTGCACGAGGTCGAGAAACGCAGGGCGGGAGATCTCCCGGCGCTCCGTCTTCATGCCGCCAGTGTCCAGGAGGCGGCTGCCCGATGGGAGCTTCCACGACCATTGATGTTTAGCGCACGCGTCAAAAAACGCAAGGAACGCCAGTGTGGTTCCCAGAAGAGCGACAGGCTGGCCGCTCTGCCGCGTGCGGTTCAGAGCGGCGGACAGCCGGACATCGTCCAAGCGGCCGCGCTGCAGGAAATAATCGCTGCCGACCGCGTCCTGCTTGCCGGCCTGCTTGCCCCACTGCCGACGGACCACCTCAAACATCCATACCAGGGACGAGCGCGGCGCTTCGCCGGGCGGCGGCGTGAGGATCAAAAACGGAAGCGCGGCGTTGTCGGGAAGCATCCACTTTGCGAACATTGTTTTGAGGGACGCTTCGTAGAACGCGAGATCGCGCAGATAGTGCCGGCTCGGCGTTCCGCGAGTCGTCGCGCTCGAATGAAACACCGCGGCCGCTTGGGCGGGCGGAAAGGTGGTCAAGTCGGCGGCTTTAAACGCGTGGACCGGCACCGCCGGGATATTCTGCCAATGGTCCACACGCTCCGGCGCGGCGTTCTGCGCCCGGCAGAACGCTTGATAGGGCTGGTTGCGTTCGAACTGGTACCGAAAAAGCTCCAGCGCGAGAGAGTCAAAGTCTCCTTCTCCCGTGCGAAGGAAGCGCTCAATGCGAGTTGCGAGCCGTTCCATTCATTACCTCTTTTAGTATTTGAGTCGCACGCTCAAGCTCGGGTTTCGTGATCGTCAGGGGCGGCGTGAGTGTCAGCACATTGCGGCTTTTCCCGCCGGAAAGCACAATCAGCCCGCGGCGGAGGCATTCCGTCACGACCCGCGCGGTACCGGCGGCGTCAGGCGTGAGCGCGCGGCGGTCCTGAACGAGTTCGATACCGATCATGAGCCCCGCGCCGCGTATCTCTCCCACGCGCGGATGATCCGCCAGGCGGTCGCGCAGGCGGCTGGTCCACCACGCGCCGAGCAGGGCGGCCCGCTTCGCCAAGCGGCTCTTTTCAATTTGGTCGAGCGAGGCGAGCGCCATCGCGCAGCCGAGCGGGTTCCCCAAAAAGGTGCTGGTGTGAATCGCCTCGCCGTCCGAAGGCGGCCATGCGCGCATGGCTTCGGGGGTCCCGATGCAGGCCGAAACCGGAAAGCCGTTGGCCATCGCCTTGCCCAGGCACATGACGTCGGGAACGACGCCGGCGTGCTCCACGCCGAACATTTTCCCCGTCCGTCCAAATCCCGTCATGATTTCGTCGGCGATCAGAAGCATGCCGTGCTTGGCGGCGATCGATCGCAGGCCTTTTAAAAATGAAGGCTTCGGAACCCGGATGCCTCCTCGCCCCTGGACCGGCTCCACCAAAAGCGCGCCGAAGGGGCCGGCGGGATGTGAACTCTTGAGCATCCGTTCCAGAATGTCGAGGCAGCGCTCCTCCGTCGGTCCGCGCAGGGAGTCGGGGTACGCCGCGTGCGTAATCCAGGGAGCGACCTGATCGGCAAAAGGCGCGCGGAACTCCATCCGGTCGGTCGCGCCGAGCGTTCCATAGCTTAAGCCGTGGTAGCCGCCGTCGAAGGCGATCACGCCGCGCTTGCCCGTGGCGAGCCGCGCCGTCTTCAGCGCCGATTCGACGGCTTCCGCTCCGGAACTGCTCAAGATCGAGACGGCAAGGCGCCCGGGCGCGAGCGCGGCGAGCCGTTCAAGCAGTTCGACTTTGATGGCGTTCGGATGGACGTCGCCCATACCGTGCCACATTTTGTTGATTTGGCGGAGGATCGCCTGGCGAACGGCCGGGGCGCCGTGACCCAGGCTCGAGACGGCAAAGGCACTGGAGAGGTCCAAATAGCGGCGGCCGTCGGCGTCCTGGACGCGCGCGCCTTGCGCGGCTTCCCAGAACACGGGGAAGTCTTTGGAGAGATAGGTCACGTTGCGCGACTCCACTCGGCCCAAACGGCGGGCCAAGCGGCGCGAACGCGGACCTGGGATGGATTTATTCGAGGTACTCACGGAGCGGTCGGCTCCGGGACGGATGGCGCAGCTTCCGGATGGCCTTAGCCTCGATTTGCCGGACGCGCTCGCGGGTGACGTTGAAGATGCGGCCCACCTCTTCCAGGGTCCGGGGGTAACCGGTCCCGATGCCGAAGCGTAGGCGGATGATCTGCGCTTCGCGCTCGCTCAAGGTGGAAAGGATCCGCTCCACCTCGCGGTGGCGCAGGAATTCGTGCGCCGAGCGGGTCGGCGAGGGACCAGAGCGGTCCTCGATGAAGTCCTCAAGAAATGAGTCGTCCTCTTCGCCCACGGGGGTGGTCAGCGAAATCGGATCCTGCATGATCTTCAGGATCTCGCGGACTTTCTCCATGGAGAGGCGCAGGTGCTTGGAGTATTCCTCGACGCTGGGATCGCGGCCGAGTTCCTGGCGGTAGCGGCGCGAGACCTTCGTCAGCTTCGAGATGATTTCCTTCATGTGCACCGGGATGCGGATGGTGCGCGCCTGATCGGCGATCGCGCGGTTGATGGCCTGGCGGATCCACCACGTCGCGTAGGTCGAGAACTTGAAGCCGCGCTTGTATTCGAATTTCTCGACCGCCTTGATCAAGCCCAGACCGCCCTCTTGGATGAGGTCGGCGAGTTCGAGCGAGGAGTTGAGGTGCTTCTTGGCGATGGAGACGACCAAGCGCAGGTTCGCGCGGATCAGCTTCAACTTGTCGATGAGAACCGTCTCCTCGAGTTCGCGGATGCGGTCGTAGCTCGAGAACAGCTCCTGCTTGGGCAGAGGCAGCGCCTGCTCCATGCGCTTGAGGCGCACGACGACGTTTTCGAGGTTTGTCATCGTCGAGTCAAGCGCCATCGGCGTGTAGCCCGAGGCGCGCTTAAAGGCGCTGGGCGTGATCTTCCCCGCCTTGGCCTGCTGGTAGAGCTGGTGGAGCTGATCGTAGGGCATCTTGAAGCGCTTCTCGTAGCGGATCACTTCCTGCTCCGCCTCGCGCAGCTTCTGGGCGATGACCTTGATCTTGTTCGTGAGGCGCTTGATCTTGTCGAGGTTGAGGTTCAGTCCGACGATCTTGTCGATGATCAGCTTGCGCCCTTTTTCGACGCGCTCCTGGAGGTTGGCGCGCACCGAGGGGCTCAGGTTCTTTTTTCGCAGGCGGTCCTGAGCGCGCTGGATCTTCACCTCGCCGCCCATGATGAACTTCACGACGTTCTTCATCTTCTGCCGCATGCGCGCGAGCTCCTGATTCGTCTTGCGGCCGCGCGGCATGAGTTCCTTCGGCGTCATCTCTTGCTGCGTGAGCAGGTTTTCCCAGTTGCGGATTTCGCGGAGGGTGATCGGTGATTCGAGAACGATCAGCTTGAGAATTTTCTCGTTTTCCTTGATATTGCGCGTGAGCGTGAGTTCCTGCTCACGCGTGAGCAGCGGCACCTTCCCCATCTCGGTGAGGTACATGCGAATGGAGTTGGTCGTCTCGGCGCCGAGGTCCGGAAGGACTTCTTCCTCGACCGGCTTTTCGGCCGGGCGGATCAAGTCTTCTTCGCGGTCCACGACTTCGATGCCGAGATCTTCCAGCGTGCCAAAGAGATCGTCGAGTTCCTCGCCGCCGACCGCCTGTTCGGGCAGCTTGCGGTTGATCTCGTCGTAGGTCAGGAAGCCGGCTTCCTTTCCCTGCTCGATGAGCGCTTTGATCGCTTCTTCTTTGGGTGTCGGTGCGTCAGTATCAGCCATGAAACGGGGCCTCCCTAGGCAAAATCTTCGAACCTTTTAATCGTCGCGACAACTCGTTGTAATTCTGAATCTTCCGCGAATCCATGGGGATCCGCCCTTCAATCATCGAATCAATTTCGCTCTGCAAATCGCGCAGCTCGTTGCTCGCCTGCTGCCGGCGCCAGCTCTCTAAAAATTCGTAAAGCCGATCGAGCGGCGCGCCGTAGCTGCGCTGCTGCAGCGCCAGCGGCGTCAGCCATGCCTGCGTGCTTTCGGAAAGCTTCGGCAGGACGTCTCCGAGCCGCACGGCGCCGTCCGATACCGGCCCGGCGATCGCCTTCCAGACCTCCGCGCAGCGGGCATCCCGCCACGCGAGCGTCTCCAGATTCTCCGCGACGGCCTCCGAGGGATATAACAGCGCCAAAAGCAGAATCTCTTCCTCGAGCGAAAGGAGGACGCCGCGCCGCTCGGGTGGAAAGGGAACCACCGTCGCCTTGGATAGTTCCTGGCGTCCTGGCCTGCCGGAAGGCACACCTTTCACCATTTGTTGGCCGAGGATCGCTTTGTCCGCCTTGATCGCTTCCGCCAGCCGCGTCAGATGCTCGTCCTGCAGGAGCGGATCCTTGATTTTGCGAATGAGCGGCAGCACCTCTTTGGCGACCGCTAGCTTTGTCTCGGGCGCGAGTCCCGGGTGGCGCCGCAGCGCGCCGGCCATGCAATAATCAATAAACGAAACCGATTGCGCGATGTGGCCTTCCAGCGCCTCGCGTCCTTCCCGCACGAGTACTTCATCGGCGTCTTGGCCGTCCGGGAGAGTAACGACGCGAACCTGGAACCCTTCCTCGATGAGCAGTTCGCCGCCGCGCAGCGTGGCGTTCGCGCCGGCCGTGTCCGGATCAAAGAGCAGGGTCACGTTCTCGGCATACCGGCGCAGGAGCCGCACATGCTCTTCCGTGAGGGCCGTTCCCAACGTCGCGGCGGTCGTTTCGAAACCGTACTGATGGCACATCGCGACATCCATGTACCCTTCAAGGATGACGACATGCCGCTGCTTACGCAGGCTCGGCAGGCCTTGGAAAAGGCCGTAGAGATGCCGGCTCTTCGAATAAACCGGCGTCTCGGGCGAGTTGATGTACTTGGGAAGCGCCTCGCCCATCGCGCGTCCACCGAAAGCGATGATGCGGCCCTGCGTGTCCCAGATCGGGAACATGATGCGGCTCCAGAAGTGATCGAACACGTGGCCCGTGCCTTCCTTGCGCCGCAGAAGGCCCGCCTTCTCGAGCGTTTCAATGCTCCAGCCTTTGCGGCCGGCCGCTTCGCGCAGCGCCTGGCCGGACGAAGGCGCGAAGCCGATTTGAAATTTGACGAGCGATTCCTGCGAAAGCCCGCGCTTCTCGAGATATTCGCGGGCCGGCCGCGCTTCGGCCGATTCCAGGAGATGCCGGTGGTAGAACCGCGCGGCGTCCTCCAAAAGCCCGTAAAGCACCTGACGCTCTTTTTCGGCCGCGGAGACCGCCTCGCTGCGCGCCTCCTCGATCGTGATGCCGACGCGCGTCGCGAGCTTGCGGATCGCCTCGGGATAAGTCAGGCCTTCAGTCAGCATGACGAACTTGAAAGCATCGCCGCCCACGCCGCAGCCGAAGCATTTGAACACGCCCATCTCCGTGTTGACGCTGAAGGACGGCGTGCGTTCCTGGTGGAACGGGCAGCGCGCGACGTAGTTCCGTCCCGACTTCTTGAGGTTCGGCACCGTTTCGCGGACGACTTCGACTAAATTAACGCTCTCGCGCACGCGCGCGATCGTTTCTTCCGATATCATGACGCCTCGTTGGACGCCCGCTTGTGCGCAGGCAAGGTGAGATCTAGCCTTTCAAAACCTGCTGAACCAGCTGCTGGGCCTGCTTGCCGTCGGCGCGGCCCTTGATTTGCGGCATGAGGGCCGACATCACGCGGCCCATATCCTGCGGACCCTTGGCCCCGGTGGAGCGGACCGTCTCTTCGACGATCTTGCGCAGCGCCGCTTCCGACATGGGCTCGGGCAGGTACGACTGTAAAACGGTCAACTCGGCCTCTTCCTTCGAGGCCAAATCGGCGCGATTGGCTTTTGTGTACTCGTCGATGGACTCGCGCCGGCGCTTCGCTTCCACCCCGATCACCTCCAGGACGTCGGCGTCCGCCAGCGCCTTCTTCCGCTCGACCTCCTTGTACCGGATAGCCGAGATAAGCAGGCGGAGCGTTGAAACCCGCGTCTGGTCGCGTTTGCGAGTGGCCTCTAAGAGTTCCTGCGCGAGCCGCGCTTGAAGGTCCATTCACCGCTCCTTACTGTTTCATCATGCGACGACGCAGCTTGCGACGAGCTTCTTGCGCCTTCTTCTTACGTCGAACGCTGGGCGATTCGTAGAATTCCCGGCGTTTGATTTCCTGCATAATGCCGTTGCGCTCGCATTCTTTCTTGAAGCGCCGCAAGGCTTCCTCAATCGATTCGTTCTCGCGAACTTTGATGCCGATCAACCTGAAACCACCTCCGTTCGTTGTGTCTTAGCCGGGGGGCCACGCCAGCGAGCGCCCGCCCAGCACATGGTAATGGACGTGTGGGACCGTCTGTCCCGCCTCGGCGCCGATATTCACGGCCACCCGAAAACCCTTTTTGTCGATGCCTTCCGTCCGCGCTACGGACTGGATCGCTTGGTGCAGCTCAACCAATAGACTGGCGTGCTTCGTCTCCCAGTGCATCAGCGACTCGATATGCTCCTTGGGAATGACTAAAACGTGCACTGGCGCGCGCGGGTTGACGTCCCGGAAGGCCAGGGTGTTCGCTGTCTCTTGGACGATGGTGGCTGGGATTTGCTTTTTGACTATACGGCAGAACAAGCAGTCAGCCATAAACGAACCGGTATTATAGCCCAATTTTACACAAAAAGGGCATAAAACTAATGAGTTTTGATGGTTACCTAGACCCGGAAGTCGGGAAGAGGGAGGCCACCACCTGGGACAGGGTGGCCTCGATCCACGAGGTTCGGCGGAACTTCTTCGTCAGGAACCGTACTAGCAGAGGGGCCAGCAGGGGGCCGGCCAGCTTCCAAAGACCGGCACTTGACCCCAAAAGGGCGCTGGCCGCCGGCCATAAATGGAACCCAAAAAGCGAAGGTCCCTCGGCCGCGCGCTGGGCCGCCGCCATCCGGCGGCGCCCCATTCGGTCTTCGATATCCTCCCGGTCTATGAGAAAAGCGTCTGTATCCATTTCAAATTCTCATCAAGCTGTCGCCGCGACCCTTCAAACGGCTTCCCGGCGCGGGGATCGCGCCGTCCCAAACCCCAGAAGATCCCCCCCGCGATGACGCCGTAGAGCAGACCTAAAAGACCGCAAACGCCGGCGATATTGGGGGCCTCCTTGGCCAGCCAAAGGACGATCGCCACCTGGAAGAGCGCCGCGGAAAGCAGTCCGAAAATACCGATCGCCACGAGCGCCAGCGCGCGGCGCCGCACTTGGCGCTTCTCAAAACCCAACTCCAGCGAGAAGAGATCCAGCTGGTCCTGAAGCAGACCCACGACGCTTTGCAGAATGGAAGGCTTTCGGCCGTTATGTTCCATAATGACTCTTTCTAACGGGAACCGCCCTGCTTTGCAAGGGTTTCTCCCGCCAGCACCTGTTCCACGGCCTCGATGGCGTTCTCAAGCCCCTTTTCGGCCCGAACTTCATTTCCAACGGCAGCGGCTCGCGCGGCGAACGACTCGTCCGAAAGTACCCTGTTCAATAAAGCCGTGAGACGTGGAATGTTGACCGCCTGCCGCGGAAGGGACAATCCCGCGCCGAGCCGCTCGACGCGCGCGGCGTTGTCGAACTGGTCGTGAGCGAACGGTATGACGACCATCGGTTTGCCGGCGGCCAGCGCCTGGGCCGTCGTTCCGACACCGCCGGAAAGGATGAGCGCGCCGGCTTTTGGGAAGAGCCACCCATAAGGCGCCGAGCGCACCGCCAAAACCGTCGGCGATCCGATCTGGGCGCGCAGAGCGTCCGCCGCTTCCCCCGCCAGAAGCACGGCGCGCCGTCCGAGACGCCGGGCGCATTCGGCCGCGACCCGGTAGAAGTCATGGGCGATGTTGACCGCGGTCGAACCTAGGGTAAAGACGAGGGGCGGCGGCCCGGCGCTGATGAAGCGTTCAAGGTCCGGATGCAGCGGCGCGCCGCCGATATCATCTTCGCGGAAAAGGAATCCGCAGGCGCGCGTATTGGCGGGCCAGTCCGGCTGCGGCGGTCCGAACACTTTGGAGAACAACGCGAGAACGCCGTACGGCGAATGCTGGCCTTCGAACATCGGATCCTTCCCAGGCGTCAGACCCAGCTCGCGCCGGAGTGCTCGTACCGGATTCCCCCAGGAATGGGGGATGGTTCGGAGAGCGCGCAGGAGAGGACCGTTAACGCGCGCGCCCAAGACGCGCAGGGCTGCCAGCCACGGCACCGGTGGCAGAACCGGCGGATCGTAAGCCGAGAAGAACACCATGGGCGAGAGAATCGTCGACAGCCACTTCATCCCCTTTTTTTCCGCGAGCACCGGTCCAGCGAAGGTCAGCACGTGCGTGATGAGGAGGTCCGCGCCGTCGGCCGCGCGTTCAAGATCGGCATACAACTCGCGCAGGTGCGGCATCACGATTTCCCGAATGACCGTTTCGGGGCCCTTCCAGCGGTGCATGACGCGTTCGTACGTGGCGGTGTCGAGCTGCATCTCGGGTCCCGTTGCTGCGAAGGCGAGACCGGCACGTTCGATTTCCGCGCGGTAGAGCGTCGACGTCGCCAGGATCACCTGATGCCCGCGCGCGCGCAGGCCGTTCCCCAGAACCAGGTACGGGTTCAAATCGCCGTAGGAACCAAGCGTAGTCAGGACGATGCGTGCCATAGCGGCTGTTTTTACGCGACGAGCAGGGCACCGGATGCGACGGTTTTGGGATGGAGCGTTTGGAAACTGCCTTCCGGCATCGCGGGCTCGGAACGAACCCGCACATAGCGTTCGCTGTAGCCGCTGCCGTCCGATTCCATGAGGACGCGAACGGGGCGGCCGAGAAACCGGCGAGCATAGCGCTCGCGGAGCGCGTGGTCTAGTGCGACCATGCGGCGCATGCGCTCCGCCTTCACGCGGGGATCGACATGGCCGGGAAGACGCTCTGCCGACGTGCCGGGGCGAACGGAATAGCGGAACGCGTGAACCCGGCTGAAGCCTTCCTCTTCGAGCAGCTGAACGGTGTGCAGAAATTCCTGCTCGCCTTCGCCGGCGAAACCGACGATGACGTCCGCCGACAAGGCGACCTCCGGAACCGCGGCTTTGATTTGGCGGATCCGCGCGCGGTAGTCGTCCGAGACGTACCAGCGGCCCATTCGCTTCAAAACGTCATCATCGCCCGACTGCAAAGGAATATGAAAGAAAGGGCAGAGCTTCGGGTGCGTCGCGGCCAATTGAATGATTTCATCGGGGATTTCCGTCACCTCGATGGAAGAGAGGCGGATTCGGAAATCACCGGGAATGTCGAGAAGGCCCTGAACCAAACGCGCAAAGTCCCAGCCTATCGCGGTGTATCGTCCGAGCCGCACGCCGGTCAGCACAATTTCCCGAAATCCGCGTTCCAAAAGCCCGCGGGCTTCCTTTAGCACCGCTTCCGGCGGCTTACAGATCAGTTCCGGCCGCACCGAGGGAATGATGCAGTAGGTGCAGTGCGCGTCGCAGCCGTCTTGGATCTTGATATACGCGCGCGTCCGGTCCGCCAGACCGATCACGCCGCGCTCGGCGGCCGCTTCGACGCAGGCCGTCGGCACGCCTAACGCGACCGCAATCAGGGGCTTCTCGCGGTTGCCGTACACTTCCACTTGTGGAGAGAGCGCTTGAAGCTCCTGCGGCGAGCGTTCCGCGTAGCACCCCGTCACCACGACGCGCGCCGCGGGGCGCTCGCGAAGGAGCTTACGGACGATCTGGCGGCAGGAAGAGTCGGCGTCGGCGGTGACGGTGCAGGAGTTGATCACGTAAACGTCGGCCTCGGACTCCACCGGGACCACGCGGTACCCGCCGAGCTGTAGCTGGCCGCGCAACTCCTCGGTCTCGTATTGGTTGACCTTGCAGCCAAAGGTATGGAAGGCGATGGTCTTGGCAGGAGCGCTCATGAATGCGCCTTCGGCTTTTGCGGAATCCACAGCGAGGCGGCTACGGAAAGACCGAGCACGCCCACCACGACGCCCAGCGAAACGGAGATCGGAATATGGAAGATGTCGGTCAAAAGCATTTTGACCCCGATAAAGAGAAGAACGATCGCCAGCCCGATGCGCAGATAGCGGAAGAGTTTCATGAAACCGCTGACCAGGAAGTATAGCGCCCGCAAGCCGAGAACGGCGAAAATATTTGAAGTAAAGATCACAAACGTGCTCTTCGAGATGGCGAGGCAGGCCGGAATCGAATCCAGGGCGAACACCAAATCGGATGCTTCGATGACCAGAAGGGCAGCGAATAGGGGCGTCGCCGCCAGCTTTCCGACATGATGCAGAAAGAAGCTGTGGCCGTGGAACTCCTCGGTGATCGGAAGGAAGCGTTTGCAAAGCTTTAAGACGACATTGTCCCCCGGCTTCATTTCCTTTTCTCCTTCAAAGAACATTTGAAGCGCGGTCAGAACTAGGACTCCTCCGAAGAGGTAGAGGATCCAATGAAACTTTTGAAGGAGCGCCACGCCAGTGAAGATGAGGACAAAACGCATCAGTATCGCGCCGAGGATGCCCCATTTGAGCACGCGCGGCTGGGCGATCGCCGGCACATGGAAGAAATCGAAGATCAGAATGAAAACGAACATGTTGTCGACGCTTAAGGATTCTTCGACCAGGTAGGCGGTATAGAACTCGAGGGCCGCCTGTCGTCCGAGCGCGAAAAGCACCACCAGGCCAAAACTCAACGCGAGTCCGACCCAGATGCTGGTCCACAACCCGGCTTCGCGCATGGTAATCGCTTCCGTCCGGTGCCGGTGGCTTTTCATCCCCAAATCGATCGCCAGCGAGATCACGACGATCACGCTGAAGAGTGCCCAAAGCCAGGACTTTACTTCCACGATGTTTCCCTTCTCACGCGAACACTCCGAGTTCCGTCAAAACAATGGTCGAAGCCACGATTCCCGCTGTTTCCGAGCGCAGCAGCAGGGGGCCCAGCCGCACGGGCATGACATCCGATTTTCGCGCCAGCTCGACTTCGGCGGGTTCCCATCCGCCCTCCGGTCCGATAAAGACTTGAACATCTTTTCCTTTAAAGGAGCGGCACGCGTCGCGCACGCTGTGCTTGGCCTCTTTCTCCCACGGTATCAAGGCGAGGCTTCCCTTCGCAAGGCGGCCAAAAGCCATGGCGAGCGGAAGAGGCGAATCGACGGTCATGACGGTCGAACGCCCGCACTGTTTCGCAGAACCTTCCGCGATGCGCTCCCAGCGCTCCAGCTTGTGCGCGTCGCTGTCCGGTTTCACGATGCACCGGGCGGCGAGAACGGGAACGAGGCGAGCGACGCCGAGCTCAGAGGCCTTCTCCACCAACCAATCCCACTTCGGACCGCGGATCAGCGCCTGATACAGCGTCAGATTGATGGGAAGCGCGACGTCGGTCACGGCGGAGGCTTCGATGCGTCCCTGGATTTCCTGCTCGGCGATAAACTCGATGCGCCCGCTGAACGCGCGGTTCTTGCCGTCAAAGAGATCGAGCGTGTCGCCGATTTTCTTGCGCAGGACGGTAAGGGCATGGCGGGCTTCGGAACCCTTGAGAGTGAAGCGGTCGCCGCGGATCTGCTCGGGCGGGATGAGAAAGCGAGGCATCAGCCTCGACCAAAGATCTTCCGGAGGACGCTGTCCTCGTACTGCGCGGGATCTTCTCCGAGCGTCTTGGCGAACTCGCGCAGCAGCTCGCGCTGCTTGGCGGTGAGATCTTTGGGCGTATCGACGTGAACGCGGACGAACTGGTCGCCCTGCCCCCGCGCGCCCAGCCGCGGCATGCCGCGTTCGCGCAGCCTGAACAGCGCTCCGCTTTGAGTCCCCGGCGGAATCTTCATGGTGACGGGCTCTTCCATCGTCTCGATGGAGAGTTCGCAGCCCATCGCCGCTTGCGGAATGGAAATATTTTTATCCGTATAGAGATCGTCGCCGTCACGATTAAAGCGGGGGTCTTTGGCCACGTGAACCACGACGAAAAGATCGCCCGAGCCGCCGCCGTGCGCGGCCGATTCCCCCGCGCCCGAAATGCGCAGCGAGGTGCCTTCGCGAACGCCGGGCGGAATTTTGACGTTGAGCGTGGAAGATTTTTCGACGACGCCGCGGCCCCGGCAAGCGCCGCAGGGCGAGGTGATGACGCGCCCTTCACCGCCGCAGGTCGGGCAGGTCTGCTGCATCATGAAGAATCCGCGTTGAGACCGGACTTGGCCGGCGCCGTTGCAGGTTTTGCAGGTAGAGGGAGTGGTGCCGGGCTTCGCGCCGGAGCCGCCGCAGGTCTCGCAGCGTTCCGCGCGCCGGACTTGAATAGGCTTTTGCGCGCCCGTGTACGCTTCGCGGAGAGTCACTTCAATCTCGACGGCGATGTCTTCGCCGCGTTGGCTGCGCCCGCGCCGGCGGCCGCCGCCGAACGCCTCGGAACCGAAAATATTTCCCAGGATGTCGCCGAGATCGATATCTTCGGCGCCGCCGCCGAACCCGGCAAACCCTTCGAAACCGCCAAACCCAGGGCCAGCGCCTTGCCCGCCAACGCCGGCATGGCCGTAGCGGTCATACGCCGCACGCTTGTTGCCGTCCGAAAGAACCTCGTACGCTTCGTTGATCGCCTTGAACTTCGTCTCGGCGGCCTTGTCCCCTGGATTTTTATCCGGATGGAATTTAATGGCTTGGCGGCGGTAGGCCGCTTTGATCTCGTCCTGGCCGGCCGTGCGCGAAATGCCGAGCAGTTCGTAGTAGTCTTCTTTTTCGGCCAAGGGCTTTTACTTCTTCCCTTCGTCGACGACTTCCGCGTCCACCGCTTCGCCCTGATTCTGCCCGCTCGCGCCCGAGGATCCGTCGCCGGGCGTGCCTCCGGCCGCGGCGCCCGCTTTCGCCTTGCTGGCCGCTTCCTTATAGATGACCTCCGCCAGCTTATGGGACGCCTGCATGAGCGTGTCCTTGGCTTTGCGCATCGCCTCCGGCGAGTTGCCTTTCAGCGTCTCCTTCGCCTCGTTCAAGGCGCGCTCGATGTTGAGGCGCTCATCGCCGGAGACTTTGTCGCCGTTTTCACGCAGCGACTTCTCTGTGGCGTACACCAGGCTGTCGAGCTCGTTGCGGGCTTCGACTTCCTCGCGTCGGCGCTTATCCTCTTCGGCGAACTGCTCGGCCTGCCGGACGTATTTATCGACGTCGTCCTTGCTCAGCTTGCTCGGCGAGGAGATCTTGATGGACTGCTCCTTGCCGGTGCCGAGATCCTTGGCGTGGACATGCAGAATGCCGTTGGCGTCGATGTCGAAGCTGACTTCAATTTGCGGCATGCCGCGCGGCGCCGGCGGAATGCCGTCCAGGACGAATTTCCCGAGCGACACATTGTCCTTCGCCATCGGACGTTCACCCTGAAGCACATGGACTTCGACGGAGGGTTGATTATCCGCCGCGGTCGAGAAGACCTGCGATTTCTTTACCGGGACCGTGGTATTGCGCTCGATCAGCGGGGTGCGCACGCCCCCCAGCGTCTCGATGCCCAAGGTCAGCGGCGTCACGTCCAAGAGCAGGACGTCCTTCACCTCGCCGGTGAGCACGGCCGCTTGGACGGCGGCGCCCAGCGCCACGCATTCCATCGGGTCGATGCCGCGCTCCACTTTGCGGCCGATGTAATCTTCGACGAACTTCTGAACGATCGGCATGCGGGTGGGCCCGCCGACCATGATGATTTTCGTCACATCCTGGACGGATTTCCAGGAATGCTTGGGATTCCGGCGCGAATCCTCCAGCGCCCGGTCGATCGGCCCTTTGCAGCGGTCAATGATCGGCTGGATGATGGATTCGAGTTTCGAACGGGTCAGCTTCTGCGTAAGGTGCTTAGGCCCCGAGGCGTCGGCCGTGATGAACGGCAGGTTGATCTCCGTTTCCATCGTGCTGGACAGCTCGATCTTCGCCTTTTCGACCGCCTCTTTCAGACGCGTCATGGCGAGCTTGTCGCCGCGCAGATCGATGCCCGCTTCCTTGCGGAATTCCCCCGCCACGTAATCAATCAGGGCGTTGTCCATGTCGGTGCCGCCCAATTGGGTGTCGCCGGAAGTCGCGACGACTTCGAAGGTCGCTTCCTTGCCGACACTGGCCATGTCCATGAGCGTGACATCGAGCGTCCCGCCGCCCAGGTCGAACACCATGATCTTCTGATTCTGCCCAGACTTGTCCAGCCCGTATGCCAAGCAGGCCGCCGTGGGTTCATTCACGAGCCGGACCACTTCCAGGCCCGCGATCGCGCCGGCATCTTTCGTCGCCTGGCGCTGGTTGTCGTCGAAATACGCCGGCACGGTAATGACCGCCTTTTCGACTTTGTCGCCCAGAAACGCCTCGGCGTCCTTCTTCACCTTTTGCAGGATGAAGCCGGAAAGCTGCTGCGGCGTGTATTCCTTCCCGCCGAGCGTGTATTTATGGTTGGTGCCCATTTTGCGCTTAAAAGCGAGGACAGTGCTCTCGGGATTGCTCACGGCCTGGCGGCGCGCGGGTTCCCCGACCAGAAGCTGTCCGTCTTTGGTGATGGCGACGTATGACGGAAAGGCCTTCCCGCCAAGCGTCGTCCCTTCCGCCGACGGGATGATGGTGGGTTTGCCCGCTTCCATCACGGCCGCCGCCGAATTGGATGTTCCTAGATCGATGCCGATAATTTTTGCCATGGTGACCTCCTTCGTAAGATCAGAGTCGGTTGTTTAAATGGGTTCTACGCGGACGTCTCGTCCGCGGCGTCCTTCGCGTCCTTCTTGGCAATCCCTACGCGCACGCGGCTCGGACGAAGCACGCGGCCCTGAAAACGATAGCCCTTTTGAATCTCTCCTAAAACGTTTCCCACGTCGTCGCCGTCGACTTCCTGCTGGTCCACCGCCTCCGCCAGATGCGGATCGAAGGCTTTGCCGACGGCTTCGATCGGCTCGATGCCTTCCGATTTGAGGAAGCTCGTGAAGCCTTTTTGAAGGAACTCGAGGCCTTTCACGATCTGGCCCGGGTCTTTCGCCGTCCGCGCCTGCGAGATAGCCTGATCCAGCACGTCGATCAGCGACAAGAGCGGAAGTACGATCTGCTGCTTTCCCCACGCCTGCGCTTCCGCCTTTTCGCGTTCCGTCCGCTTCCGGAAATTGTCGAAATCCGCGCGGAGCCGGATCAGCTGGTCGTAGTAATCCGCCGCTTTTCCCTTCTGTTCCTCGAGCGCCTGGCGCAGGATCGAAAGCTCGGCCAGTTTCTCTTCGAGTTCGGGAGGTACCGGCATCGCGGGGTTTTGGCTCATGGCGTCCTCGGGGTCGACGTTTCCGCTCATTACCGCTGGCTGATGCGGGACAGCATTTGATTGACGATCCGCGTCACGCCTTCCACCAACGCGATCATGCGTCCGTATTCCATGCGGCGGGGCCCGAGGATTCCCAAAACGCCGACGGTATTTTCACCCATTTTATAGGTGGAAGAAATCAGCGACAGACCCCGCAGATCGGGATGGTTCATCTCGGCGCCGATCTTGACGCTGATGCCGTCGCGCTTCATCGCCTTCTCCAGCACGGACGTCAACAAATTCTTCTGCTCGACCGCCTTGAGCAACCCGCCGATTTGGGCATAATCGTCGAAATCCGGCAGCGAGAACATGTTCTCCCGGCCTTCGACGTACAGCTCGCTTTCCACAGACCGCAGGTCGAAGGCCTCGCGCGCCAGCTCTTTGGCCAGGGAATAGACTTCCTGCTGCTCCTGCTGCGCCGCTTCGATGTGGTGCAGAATCTGGGTGCGCACTTCGGCCAGAGGCAGCCCTTTGAGGCGCTCGTTCAAAATCGTCGAGATGGACGCCAAACGGTCAGCCGGGATCGGTTGTTCCAGCGCAACCACTCGGTGGCGGATCTGACCAGCCTGTGAAACGACCACGACCAAAATCTGCGCTCCGCCCAAAGGAATCAGCTGAAGATGGCGCAGCAGGCTTTTATCCAGCCGCGGCGAAAGCACCATGCCCGTGAAATGCGAAAGCGAAGACAGCATATGGGACGTCGATACCATGATGTCGTCGAGTTCCTTGATGCGGGCCGCGTACTCCTTTTTGATCTTTTCTTCCTCATTGGCGGCCAGCGACTGGATGTCGAGCAGGGAATCGACATAAAAGCGGTAGCCTTTGTCGGTCGGGATGCGGCCGGCGCTCGTATGCGGCTGCACCAGATAGCCTTCCTTTTCGAGCTCGACCAGCAGATTGCGCACGGTGGCCGACGACATGCCGAAGTTATACTTGTCGACAATCACCTGGGAGCCGACAGCCTTCGCCGTCCGGACATAGTGATAGATCACCGCCTGGAGCAGCTTACGCTTACGATTTTCGAGAGTTTGTGGGTGCAGGGTTCGCATAAGTGATTAGCACTCCTGTAGCCTGAGTGCTAATACTATAACACGGCTGGAAGATTGGTGTCAATAGAGTGCGCGATTTTGCTGAGAAATAGATGCGAATCGATAAAGCTTCTTTAGGATTTGACGAACTTAATGACGCCGCGGACCCAACCGTCCCAGCCGGCAAGGGCGATGACGGTGTTTGGCTCTTTCTCCCACTTGCGCGCCGTCACTTCGAGAATGTCCGGCAGCTGCAGACCGCTCTCGGCGATGAATTCGCGCCGGCCAATCAGAATAGGCCGCGGCCGGTCTTCCTTAGGAAGCTGGACGAGACCACCCAGGCCCCGCCCGGCGAAGTATTGAAAGCCTGATACCGACATAGGCAGGATTGCGTTCAACCGGGCCACGCGCAGAACATCCGCCGAAAAAGCATCCTGCTCGCACTGGGCTTCCAGCGAAGCGATGGCGACGAGGAAATCGCGCTGCATTTGAGGGCTATCCGGCAGGACATGGTAGGCATCGAACCGGTAAGTCTTAGTTTGGGTAGGCATTGGCCCCTCCTTCCCGTTTATTTTACAAAAGGCAGGAGTATCTGGTTGGTCAGGGCGACGGCGTGTTCGGGAATCCGCCAGCGGCCGGGTCGAATTTCTTCCAAGTATCCGCGCTGGGCAAGATCATCTCGGCGGCGCAGCCATTCCGTATTTTCTTCATTATCCCAGGACAAGCCTTCACGAAGCCGCAGGCCCAGCATGAGGCGCTCGAATTTGCGGGCCGACGGCTCGAGATTTTCGACGGCGGCGCGCGGCAGGCGCCCTTCCTTTATATCGCGGAAGTAATCCGGCAAATTCTTGTGGTTTTCCCACCGGACTCCGTCGACGCATCCTACGGCTCCGACGCCCAACCCCCAATAGTCCTGCTGGCGCCAGTAGATCAAGTTATGCCGACATGCGCGACCGCGCCGCGCGAAATTGGAGATTTCGTACTGCTCGTATCCATGCACATCGAGCACGCTGCGCGCCCAGGTATACATGTCCGCCTGAAGGTCTTCGTCCACGCGCATCCCCGCCGCTCCGAACGGCGTATGTTCCTCGATCGTCAGCGCATAAAGAGAGAGATGCTCGGGTTCGAGCGCGATGGCGTTTTCCAACGTGTCCTGCCAGGATTCCAGCGTCTGGCCGGCGAAGCCGTAAATGAGATCGATATTGACGTTCGCGAAACCCGCGCGGCGAACCGCGCGATAGGCGTCGCGAAACTGCTGCGCTGTGTGCAGGCGGCCCATCGTCTTGAGAAGCTTGTCATCAAAACTCTGCAAGCCAAGGCTGAGCCGGTTGATGCCGGCCGAACGCCATGCGCGGGCTTTCTCAAACGTGACGCTTTCGGGGTTCGCTTCGAGGGTAATTTCGGCGTCAGTGTGAAGGTCGAAGTGCCGGCGCAGGGTTTGAAAGACGCGGCTCAAGGGACGGGCGTCCAGGAGCGACGGCGTGCCGCCGCCGAGGAAAACGGTGGCGATGGAGGCGGAAGGCACCATGGCGATCTCGTGGCAGAGCGCCTCGGCATAGAGTCCAATTTGCGCCTCTTTGCCGGTGAAAGTGACAAAGTCGCAATACCCGCACCGCGCATGGCAGAAAGGGACGTGGATGTACAGCCCGGCTGCGTTATCCTTTTTTCGCATTCGTCTTGACGTCTTTGAGCAGTTCCACGGCGCCGGCGACCGCGCCGGCCAGGCCGGCGGTCTCCAAAGGAAGGAGGATCTTGGTCGATTCGCCGTCCGCCATTTTCTCGAGGGTCTCCAGATACTTGATCGCCACCAAATCCGGCGTCGGATTGCCGTTATGAATGGCCTGGTAGACGATCTCGGTTTTATATTTTTCGGCATCGGCCACGCGCTTGATCGCTTCCGCCTGCCCTTCAGCACGCAGGATCGCCGCCTGCTTTTCGCCGTCCGCGGAGAGCACCACGGACGCTTTGCCGCCCTCGGCTTTCAAGATCGCCGCCTGCTTCAGCCCCTCGGCTTCCAGGATCGCAGCGCGCTTCTCGCGTTCGGCCTTCATCTGCTTCGACATCGAGATGGTGATGTCAGCGGGCGGCTCGATCTTTTGGATTTCGACGCGGACCACTTTGACACCCCACTTATCAGTCGCCTCATCCAGCACCTGGCGGAGCTGCGCGTTGATGCGTTCGCGGCTGGTCAGCGTCTGGTCGAGTTCCATATCGCCGACGATGTTCCGGAGGTTCGTCTGCGCCAGCTTGATCGAGGCGAGCGCAAAATTGGCGACGTTATAGACCACCTTCACCGGATCCGTCACTTGGAAGTAAAAGACGGCATCCACCGTGACGGAGGCGTTGTCTTTGGTGATCACTTCCTGCGGAGGTACGTCCATGACCTGCTCGCGCATGTCGACGAGCCGCAGCGTTTGGAACGGCGGGAAAAGAAATACGAGACCTGGGCCGACGGTTTGGCTGTACTGACCGAGCGTTTCAACGAGACCTTTCTCGAACTGTCGCACGATCCGGAAGGCGCGGGAAGCATAAATAAAAATGGCGATGGCCCCGATAATCGCAAACGGATTCATGACGTCCTCCTCACAATGAGATGCGTCCCTTCGATTCCGACAACCTGGACCCATTGATCCTGCTCAAACGCGTCGCCTTGGGACCGCGCACGCCAGACCTCGCCGTGAACTTTCACCGAGCCCGGCGTCTTGCTGTCGATCCGTTCTAGGACGAGCGCTTTTTCACCGACCAGGGCGTCCACATTAGACCGGTGGCTCCCCGGCGGAAAAAGGAACTTGGCCAAATGGATAAGCATCGGCGTCAAGGCGACCGTCGTAACAGCGAAGACCGTCCAGGATAGCCATGAAAGATGCGAGAAGAACGAGGCGATGGACGCGGCGAGCGCGCCGATGGCGACGGACAGGAAGAAGAAGTGCGTCGGCGGCGGGAGGATTTCAACAATGATGCAGACGACAGCGACAATGAGCCACTTCTGCCACGGTGTCATGGTTCGACTCCGCTCACCATGGCCCTGCCCTGAGCGAGCAAAGCGAGTCGAAGGGTCATCGAATGATTCTCACGCCCATCGGGCCGCGCACGCGCTGCACGTCCATGAAGGGCAGTACCCGGAGCCACCGGATCCACGGCGGAGCGGCATCCACCAGCCAGAGTTTGAAGCGGTAAAACCACGCCGGCGGCCAGTAGACGAACCAGGCCTTGCCCTTGAGCAGGCGGTCGGGCAGCGGCCCCCAGAAGCGCGAATCAAAGGAACCATCGCGGTTGTCCCCCATGACGAAATACGATTCCGGCGGCACCTTGATCGGCCCAAAATTGTCCCGGATATTCTTGGCCGCCGCCAGTTCGCCGGATTCCCACAGCGATTGGTACTCCGGTCGCCGCGCGATCATCGGTTCGGCGGGGTATTTGATCGGGTCGCGGTAGATGGCGTAGGACTCTTCCTGCGGCTGGCCGTTCACGTAGAGTTTTTTGTCTTTGATGAGGATCTCATCGCCGGGAAGTCCGATGGCCCGTTTGATGAAATCTTTGCGCACGTTCGCTTCCCGGTCGGATTGGGAAAGCGCCGAGGGCGGGCACTGGAAGACGACGATATCGTGCCGCTGGACGCTGCGCCAGCGGGCCACGCGTTTGTTTGTATAGGGGATCCGGACGCCGTAGATGAATTTATTGACGAAAAGGTGATCGCCGACATGCAGCGTGTCTTCCATGGAGCCGGAAGGGATCTTGAACGCTTGAAGCACCGCGTACATGATGACCGCGGCCAAAAGGATGGCGGAAAAGGAGGTCTCAACCCACTCCAAGTCCTCCGCCAGAACCTCGGACGATCCTTCCGCGCTCTTGCGCGCCTGGCGGGTGCCTGGGAGCGCGTAGAGGAAACCGCCGATCGCCCCGAGCAGGGGCCATTTGGGCGTTGGGCCATGCAGATCCACCGAGGCGCTGATCACGAATCCGATCATCGCCCAGCCGGCCATGACCAATAGAAGATGCAGGGCCGCGATCAACGTGCCGCGGTTGGACCACTCCTCTCGCTTGAAAATCTGGCGCAGAACGAACGCGCTGCCGCCCAAACCGCAACCGATCCAAAAAAGCGTGGTTTCCATATGGGCTGGATTATAGCAACGAAAAGGCGGGCGGTCGGGGTGCTTTTAGGAAGCGCGGCGCTCGTCAGAGGAGATGGGGGGCGGTTCCGCCGTTGTCGCCTCCAGCATCTGCTTGCCGAAAGGTTTGCCTGCAATTTGAGCGGCGAGCCCCTCCGCCTGTGCGTAAGACCAATGATGGGCGATCGTGCGCCTTTGAATTATCTTTGCCGCACCTTTAAACACCTGGTCTCCAAAGCGCGCTTCAAGGCGATCAGCGGTTCTTGCGAGTTCTGCGGCGTGTTCTGCCTTTTTGAACTCCCCTTCACTCAGGCCGATGGCCTCTGAGACCTCGCGGCTGTTCGCACTAAAATCTTCCCCCACGGTTTTGGCCTCCTCGTCCACCTTGAGGAGTTCTTCCATAATTTTTTCCAAATCCGAATTTGATTTAGCGGCTGTCGCCTGACCTTTTAGATCGGCGTATTTCTTTCGCACTTCTTCACTTTTCGAGGGCGCGGGGGGCTCCGGCGCATTCGGCCCATCCGGCAGCTTCAGTTCCGGCGGATTGTTGTCAATCCACGCCCGCAGTTCAACGTGCTCCACTTTCATCCGGCCCAATCTTGGAAGCAGCTCGGAGGATTTCAATCCGACGTCCCTGCTAACGTCCCCCCATTGGTATCCCGGCCCGCGAGCTTTCGCCGCCAGTCCGACACGAAGGAGCAATTCCTTCTCGGGACCCCCCGTCTCCAGGACTCGCATTACCGTTCTAATTAGGCTGACGTCAAGTTTTCCCGGTTCCTTCCCGGGTGTCTGGAACTCAGCCGCATGTTCGCGCACATAGCTGCGGAATTCACGTTCCCCGATCCCCGTGGCGAGGAAATAGCGATGCAATTCACCCGGCTCATACCCGCTTTGCCGACAAATATCACTCACACTCCAGTTATCGATTGGATTCAGCTGCAAAAGGCGCAGATAGCCGCGGGCGAATGCGTCGAAATCGAGTGTACGGTCGGGATCCTTGCGAGCGGCTTCGATGGGCGTCAGGAAGACTGGCGGCACCGGTAGACCGTCAGGTTCAACGATCTCAAAGCTCTTTTGCGCGACGACTTTTGAATCGAGCTCTGCGGGTTCACCATCGACGCGAATCGACGCGCCGGGGATGAGCTTCCAGGTCCTCGGATGGAATAGACGATTGCGAAGCCAATCGGAGTACTTATCCTTCTTGGACGCCATTTTTTGGAGGTGAAGATACCATTGCACTAGCATAGTCATCACCCCCCGTTGACTCTCTGGATATTCCGCAATGATCCGGAGAAGCACATCGTGCGGCATCGCATGGACTAGACCTTTGGAGAGGACTTCCGGAACCTTGGGAGCTTTGGGAGGTTTGGGAATTTCGGCCGCTTTGGCTGATTCAGCGGTGGGAGGCGTAAGGACAAACTCCGGCGGCAGCCGGGTTGCCAGCGCGTCAAACGCCTCAGGATTCCAAACTTCCGCCGGGGGAACCACAATGGTCACCTGATGCGCCTTCCTGGCCGCCTGGAAATCGCGCAGGAACTGGAGTACTTCCCGCGGCCAGAAGGTTTTGGGAACCTGACTGGAGATCAGCTGATACCCTTCCGGCGTGGGCAGAAGAAGCATGAATCCCTGGGGCGCGCCGTCGGAATTTCGCACTTCGATCAAGACCGCCACTTTATCGTCAGGCTGGTCGCGAGTCGTCACGTGAATCGTGCCCGGTGGAGGGATTTTAGCGAGCGCTTCGAGAATGTCCTTTCGAAATCCGCCTCCCGGCACGATCACCGCGGCCGCAAAGGCAAAGGCAAGGGAGAGCGGAACGTCGCCGCCGGACGGCATAAGTGCGCCGTGACTTAACTGCAGCAGGAAAAGACTTCCCAACGCGACAATAAGCAGGACAGGCAGGAGGGTGAATCCGGATTGCCCTTTTCCCTTCCCCGCGGTCGTTAAACCCGATTGAGGGACACGCAAATATTCGAGCAGACGTCGAAGATCCGTGAGAGTCATGACCGCCAACGGTGCAACGCCTTTCGCTTTGTTATGGATGGTTTCAAGCAGACCGCCTATGATCGCTGCCTTTTCATGGGTGTAATCTCTCGGCAGCCGGATCTGTCTTTCTTCAGCCGCCTTCCAGAAGCGGTTCGACGTGAAGAGGTGTTCCCCTTCGCCAGCTCCGCAGAATGAGATGACGGTACCCATAAAAATGGGATTCACTTCAGGATAAACACCTAAACTTTCCCGAAATGCCTGCGCTTCACCGACAACCGGGCGCCGCGTTAAGTAAAACGCAGAGGCCGGATAGGCGTTCAGCTGCTCAAAAATTCGAACGACCATCTTGTCCTTTCGGCTTTCAATAGGAATGTCATATTTCCGACTCATGACGCCGACGGATTGGAAATATTGCGAGACACGATCGGGCCATTTGTAATCACTATCGGGCTGTCCGCGGACTTCGATATAGCCGCCTCCGGCCGCGGGCGTCAGCACCGCGTAAGCTTGCGGTTTATTATCCGCATCCAAGACCCGCACGATAACGGTGAGCCGCCGATTCGGCCATTCCTTGATCCAAAACCGCACACGCCCGCTGGTCGGCGAATTGGCGACGAACTCATTGATGGTCTGCATGAACATCATATGGTCGCTTTCACGCGGAGCATCTGTTTTCGGCGGCACGTTCCGTGGCGGCGACGCGGGCGGCAGTGCCGTGGTGGGTCTCCTGTCGACAGGAGCCGCCGCTCTTGCGGGCGCGGCGGTCGGTACTTTCGCTTTCGCTTCGGCCGCTTTGATCAGTGCCTGCTCCCGCGCGTGGCCTTCCGCCATAAATTGGTCGAGCGCGGCGAAATCCCGGTCGCTCCAAGGGATGGAGGCCGGAATGCCGATCGGAACGTTCTTATCTTTGGCCGCCATATAAACGCTCTTCGCGAATTGTGGAACAACAGGCGGCAAAGGGACTTTCCCGGAATTCGACCAGCGAATGGCATAGGATTGATCTTTCGCCATTGATAGCACGGCATACCCGAGCCCGTTGCGATTTGCGTCGCGGAAGCGGACGATGACCGCCAGCGAACCATCCCGCCAGATCTTTCGTTCGAAAGTAACACCATTGACTGACGGCAAACCGTTCAAATGCGTTTCAACTGCCGCGTTAAAGGCTCGATAGGGTGCCGGAAGCTGAGGGATTGTCACCTTGACCGGCTGCGCGACAGGTTTCGCGGGAGTCGGCCGCTCTTCAGGCTCTACCGGCGCCGTAAGATCAATGCCAAAGCTCCGCCTCCACCGTTCGATCCATTCGACATAGTCCTTGAGCGCATCCTCAGGCAAATCGAGTGCGACGCCAATGCGCATAAGTCTGGCCGTGGCCTTATCAATCGCAGTGCGGGTAATGGGTCCCTCGGCCTTCTTTTTCGCTTTGGGCTTTCGAAATATGGACGTCGACACCTCGTAGCTTACGCCCGGAATGCCTACCGGCAGAACATGCTGTTCGGGCTGTTTCGATGCGGCGTCGAGCATATCCTTTTGACCGCCGTACTTGTCGGCATAGAACATTACGACGCCGTCCCCGCGCCAACGCTCGGCAATCTTATTCTGTATTGATTGACTGATAGCGCGATTCGTTAAAATCTGAATCGTTGAATCGCCGATACCGGTCGCCTCCATAAAAGCGGCATCGACCTTATAGCAGCCAAGAATGTCGTAAGTGATCTCATCGTGCTCCAGGGAACGCAGATACCGCTGGACATCCCGCGCAAATTGATCAATTTGAAAGTAGCGCTCTTCGAGCTCGCTAAGCGGTTCCAGGGGCACGCGGTTCGCAACAACAACGGGCGTTGATTTCTGCCTTTCCTGCCGACGAGGGCGGCCGAGCGCGGGCGCGGGTGCCTCGTCGTCCAAATCATCGTCTTCGTCCTCCGCTCCTTTTCCTGCTTCTTTTTCGTACATGTACAAGAAAAAGGCGACACGCGGCCAAGATAGCACGGGCATCCACGCCTGGCCCTCAAGAAGATCGTCCGCCTTGCCCATGTAGCCGACATAGCTTTTGAATGCTTCCGGAGAGATATCTTCTCGGGCGAGAATACGGCGAATGCGGGCCGCGATATTCGCCGGCCGCGATTCGGCGATGATATCGATGTATTCCGCCCACTCCTCCTCTTCGGCCAGATCTGAATTTCCATCTATACCCACCAGGAAATAGCTCACGGATTGCCCTAAGACGCGGCGCAGCGGGACAAGCAGCGTCGGCTCGGGGAGTCGGCCATTCGAAAACCATGTCGACACCGTTACTCTGTGACTCTTTATATTCGCCGCGACTTCGCCGTCATCCATGCCCTCGCTCGCCATCGTCTCTTGAATTCTGTTCAGGACGGCTCGGACGTCGACCTCCGCCGCCTTGGGCAGCTGCCATTTCAAGACGCGGCCGATGGGATTGGGGGCGCTGAAAGGCGGTACCAACTGGCCCGCAAGCAGCAGCGGCAGGGTACCTAGCGTTTCAGGCCTATGGGTCATGGCATAAAGAGAAACTGCCGTGACGGCAATGGAGAAAAGGATGTGCGGCTTTAAGAACGGGCGGCAAGAGGAGGCGGCGCGCAGCGCGAAGGCCTGTTTCAGAAAAGGCGAGACGGTGCGTTGGATCCTCGGGGAACCGGCAGCAATGGCGGGGAGCGGCGCGGCGGACACGTTCAACAGGACGGTGCCGGCCACGACAATTGCCAGGAGTTTTATTGGGGGTTTAGACATAAAACTCGATACGAAATGGGATTGGATCCGCGGCCGCGAAGGGCTAAGCGGCAAGCGAGAAGCGGATTTGCTGGGGAGAGAATGAACGGCGGGAGTGTCGGCGGCTGAAAAATCCGGAAGTCCATCCCTCGAGCCAATCGGCCATTCCTAGCGCGGCGATCACGGAAACAAGCAGCCCCATGTTATAGGAGTTCAAGAACCACTGCGCCGCGACACCCAGAGTCAGTCCGAAAGCCAGCGCTTTTACCATCGTCTTGGCGTACCGGCTCGGCATCGGAATAATACCCATCAGCAGCTCGTCGTCACCTGCTTCGAGCTTCTTTCGATTTGCCTGGGCCCAGGCATAAAGGTCAGGCATTTGAAACGATCCGTGCATTTCAACCATGCTGGCGTCCATGGGGTCGACACCCGCCTTCGCCGCGACGACGCTGAGTTCGTGAGGCGGATCGAACTCCAAACTCGCGCGCGCCATCTTCATAAAGTTCGGGCGGATATCCGGATGGCCGAGTCGTTCGGGATCATCGAGAGCCGCATTGATGAAAGCGACACCTTCCGGGACCTCGTCATCGACGAGGATCTCGGGTTCGTCCTGGATCTCCACGTCGCTTTGACCACCCTGGTCCGCGTCATCAACGACGGCCTCGTCCTCTTCGATGACTTGGTCGGGTATTTTGCCGTACTCCTCCTCGAGCGCTTTGTCCGCTTCGATCAGTTCCACTGGACGCAATCTCGCCCAGGCAATCATGGCCTCCAAGGCTTCAGTGCCGGTAACACCCTCGAATTTTCCTAGGAACTGCCCTAAACCTGAAAGCGTGCGGGTCGGGCGAGTGGCAGCGACAATCGACGCCCGGCTGAGATCAGCATCATCCCCATCTCTTTTAATAAGTGCGAAGATCGCGGCACCCCAAGAAATAACCGCCGTGCGGCGCTTGCTTCCCCGATTGTTAAGCGCGTCGTGGATGATCGCCGGTACGTTGGGGTCGACCGCTTCGGTGTCGGAGCCGGGCTCATCTGCCTCTGTCTCTTCTTCGCGGCGTTCTTGCTTGCGGGTATCAATCTCGTCCTTTTTACCCTTATTAGCGTCTATTTCCTGGGAAGCGGCAAATTCCCCCTCAACCAGCGCCATGAATTCTTCCGTCGTCATTTTAACCGCGGGGCTCTTCAGAAGATTCCCAAGCTTATGGGGGTCGTTCACGGTCTCGATACTGATCTTCCGGATCGAAAGTTTGTGATCAGGATCTTCCTTTAGTTTCATGGCTTTATCGACAAAAGGCTTTAACACGTCCGGGATATCAGTGAGTTCGCCCGTTGACTCCGTGGTGTCTGACGTATCGCCTTCATCGGGTGCGCTTCCGCCGGAAGTTCTTGATGTCGTTTGGCGTCCGCCTCGGCGTGCCTTCTTTTTCACTTTCCGCGACGTTTTTGCCGGAGGCGTGACCTCTTCCTCTTGCTCGTCTTCTTCCGCAATCGTGAGACCCGCTTTGGAAGCAAGCGCCCGAAGTTTGGCAAGAAAGTCTTTGCTCGAAACTCCGTAATATTCAAGCTTCTTGGGCAGGGCCCATTTAGAACCGTTGGTCTTCTCAGTCTTCGTATTAAGACTGATCTCTGTGATAGTGGGCATTTTGCCCTTTTTCTGTTTGATGAGTTTGAGGCCTGTTTCGTACCACGGCTGCAAGGGATCGTTATCGAGATCCAATTCAACTGCCTTATCGGCCTTTTTCTTAGTCGTCGAGCCGCTCTTCGTTTTTCTGGAGCGACCGTCGCCGGCTTGGGTCGACGGCAGCGTAGTCAATTCCACACCCGCCTCCGGGAACAGGGTGTCATCATCGGCGGCTGCCACCAAGTCATCAACACCAAGTCCTCCACGATCTTTAAAGAATCTCATGGTGGTTGCCCGGTGCTCCCCTGTCGCCCGAGCAATGGATTCCCAATTCACTTTCAAATAACGAGAAACAAGGCTCCGAACGGTGCCGATGTAGCCGGCAAGCCGCGGACCGTCCTCCGAATGCTGTATTTTGACGATCGCGGTGCGGGCTTTCGCCGCAAGAATTTTTTTCGCGCGCGTGATGCCTGCCGCCGCCGCTTCTCGCTGAACCCTCTCAATAAGTTGCTCCTGCGTGTAGCCGGCGGCGCTCAGCTTTTGCCGCAGATAATTCGCTTTGATATTCGCTTGCTCACTGATCGCTTCCGGCGTCGGCCTTTCGCCGTCATGCGCACGCATCCAATCGACGCCGGCCTTGACCACGTGCCGCAGCGGATCGTGTCCTTCACCACTCGTGAGTTCGGCCGGGCGCGTTTTGGCCCAGGCGATCAAATCGGCTAATGCTTGCTGTCGCGGTATGCCGAAGGCATCCAAGAACTGCGTCAGCGCTGGAAGCGTTCGCTTTGGCCGGACAGCCTTTGCAATGGATTCCATGGACAGATCGGCCTGATCGCCGTGTTTATCAATGAGGGAAAGCACCGCGCGCCCCCAGCGGACGACGGCTTCATATCGTTTTGGTTTCGCCAACGCCGCGGCAATGCTCTCGGGAACAATGGGCGCTTGTTTTTGAGCGCCGGCCGTGGGCCCTCCCGCAGATGATTCGGCGGCTGTAATGATGTCGTCCGCTTCGATTGGGGTCGGCGCGATCTTTTGGATTCGGGCTTCATACGCCTTGGCGGTTTCGCCCTCTTTTCGCGGGTTTTCAAAGTGCGCGGCGACGTGATTGGCCCATTTGCGCCGCCACGCTTCCGACCGCTTGAGGGCAAACGACAACATGTTGGCGTCCAGGAAGTGAATTTCCTGGTTTTCGAAATCGACGACATCGACTAACCCGAACGGCAGGTCCGCGTAAGGGATCTTGTCTACGATCGCCTGATGGAACACCTGCTGGCTCATGCCGTTCCAGAGACGAACACGCAAGCCGAGGAGCGTCAGCCTATGATCTGGATCGAGATACTCTGGCACGTACATGGCGCGCGGTCTCGCCGCCGAACCCATCAGCTTGAAAACGATGGCGGTGATACCGTCCGTCAGATGCCCCCCGTTCAGCAGCATCGCGGCGCCGGTCTTCCCCTTTGTCTTCACTTTTTTAGTTTGTGTCTTCGGAAGGCTCTTCTTCGCCCAGTCCTTAAACTCGTCGTATGAAATATGGCCGTGCTGCGATCGATAAACGCCGAAGTTCGCTCTCTTGTATCCCGCTTTAATACTGACTTCTTCACCGGATGGATCGTTTTCTGCGAATTTCGGCATCCGCTTCAGCGCGAGGAAGGCATCGCGGAATTTCTTAATGAGGACACCGCCGTCCTCGGCATCGAGCAGCTTTTGAATCTTTGCTGGGGCTTTCCCCTTCGGCGACTTATTTGCAGGAGCCTTATCCTTCGACACTTTTGCTTTTGATGTCTTGGAATTAAGTGCCTTGGCTTTCGGTGATTTCGCTTTTGCCGGTTTGGCCATCCGCTTCGGCGCTTTTGAATCAGCCGAAGCGCGGATTTGCTCCAAGAGGGCATCGGAAATTCTGCGCGACAGTTCCGGCGCTTCCTTGACCACATCACCTATAAACGAATCTATCGTGCCATCAATTTCTCCAAGGAATCGTGTGAAATCCCCCTTGGCTCGCTTTGCTCTTCTCTCAATTTGCCATGCATCCGGAATTCGTTCTGGATGGTCATCAATTAAGCCGTAGACGGCCCCGCTGTAGTCATCGAAATCCTTGTTCCGCTGGTTGATTTCCTCAGCCGTTATTTTTTTGGCTGCGGGCTTTTCGGCTTTTTTCTTTGCGGGCGCTTTGTCGCCGGCCGTCGCTTTCGGTTTTGCCGCGGCGGCTTGGCCCGGTTCCGGCATGTCCGCTTCGACCCAGGCAACAAATTCGGACCATTCAATCTTTCGGATGCGCAGGAAATCTCTCACTTCAAAAGGTTTGTCGGAACCGATCGCTTCAGCTATTTCTCGCCACGCGATATCCTCAGCCGACTTCGTCTTGAGCAGCTTGGCCAACCCTTTGCCGTAACGGCGTAGGCGTTGTCCGTACTCGTCGTGGTGCAGAATAATATCGATGGTCGGGAACTGCGACTTTGACGGTGCTTTCGATTCCGCGGCCTTCTTCTCTGAGGCGGGGTTAGTTTCGGCCTTCTTGTCAGCCTTCTTCTTCGCGGCAGGCTTGGCTTCCGCCTTTGGCTCATCTTTGGATGTCTGCTTCGTTTGTTTCTTGGCGGCGCGCTTAGGCTTTGCCTTGTCGGCGGGCTTCTCTTCAGTCACCGCTTTCGCATCTTCCAAGGCTTTGGCGATCATCGGCCATCTCTTCGCGTGCGGAGTTGCGAACTCGATGATCGTATTCAGCATGTGTCCGCGCATCGCGACGGTTATACCGAGGTCCGGAATTCCATTGCCCGCTCTAACAGCGGCGAATAGCTCATCGATCACTTCCAAGGTCAACTGATACGAAAGCCGTTTTCGGAGCTGATTCTTGAGCGGTCCATTGCGCAGCACTGCGCGCAGCGTGCGTTCAGACTTAGGCTCATCGACGCTTGACTCACTAGCGTAGTCACCGGATTCCCGGGCCTTTTGGTTAGCCGCCGCCGCTTCGGCAGCAAGACGGGTTAAACGCCCCACCTCGGCCGGCGGGGTGGGAGACGCATCGTCCTTCTCCGTCGGAGTAGGAGCGAGCGCTTGAATACGGTCTTCGTACGCTTTCGCATCTTCACCCGGCTGGCGGGGGTTCCGGTAGTGCGCCAGAATATGGTTCGCCCACTTCCGGCGCCATGTCTCGGAGCGAGCCATCACGAATTCGAACATCTCCAGGCCGATGATGTGAACTTCCTGGCGCTTAAAGTCGACGACGTCGACCAAGCCGAAAGGCAAATCCTTGTACGGAATCCGGTCGATGATCGCCTGATCAAAGATCTTCTTATCGGCTCCGTCCCATATCCGGAAGCGCATGCCTTCGGCGGCCAGCACGCCGTCCGGATCCAGCGGCGCGTAGTTGCCGGCAAAATACGCCGCTTTCGGAAGCGCCTCATACGCACGCATGACTTTGCGGATGACACCGACTGTGGCGTCCGTCAAGTGAGCTCCGTTCAACAGCATCGCGGCGCCGCCTTCTTCCAATAAGGAAGGAGGAATTGTTCCCCTAAAAAGGTTATGGCGCCCGGAAGCTTCGTGCGACCCGAAGATCCGCCGAATTGCGTCTAGAATGCCGACGCCGCTGAAGCGCGCAACAGCTGGAAGCGCCTGGGATTGCAGACTTAGTTGAAGTGGGGATAGTGCCTGGCGGCTTGGAGCGGAAGCGTGAAGGACTAAGGGAACGGCGCGGACGGGATCCGCCAGGAGGCCGAAGCAAAGAACGGCAGAAGCGATGCGCCGAAAGAAAAGGGGCATTTATAAAACCAGCGACCCCGATAATATTCGTTTCGCTTTTTCCTGGGAATAGAGCGAAGGACCAAAAAAGGACGGCCGAAGGGACTAGGCGAAATTTGGGACCGAAGAGAGAAAAACGTTGGAGTGCTATCTTTTCAGGATGGCCATGAACGCTTCTTGCGGAATTTCTACCTGTCCGAACTGCTTCATGCGCTTCTTGCCTTCTTTCTGTTTCTCGAGAAGTTTGCGCTTGCGCGTGATATCGCCGCCATAGCACTTCGCCAGGACGTCCTTGCGCAGCGCCGGGATCGTCTCGCGGGCGATGATGCGGTTATGGATCTTGGCTTGGAGCGGGATCTCGAACATCTGCCGGGGAATCAGCTCCTTGAGGGATTCGACGAGCATGCGGCCCTGCGCATACGCTTTCTCTTGGTGCACGATGAGCGAGAAGGCGTCCACGACTTCCCCCTGCACCAGAATCTCCATTTTCACCAGATCGGCGGGACTGTGGCCGGTGTGCTCGTAATCAAAAGAGGCATAGCCCTTCGAGAGCGACTTAAGCTGGTCATAAAAGTCGCTGACGATTTCCGCCAGCGGCAAATCGTAATGCAACGCCACGCGATTGGCCGAGAGATACTTCATGTCATGAAAGAGACCGCGGCGGTCCTGACAGAGCTGCATGAGGGGCCCGACATAGTCCGAGGGCGCTACGATCGTCGCGGATACGTAGGGTTCCAGAACTTCCTTAATAGTGCCCGGGTCCGGGAAGCGCGCCGGGTTGTCGACCTCGACCCGCTCACCCTGCTGCGTGATGATGTAATAAACCACGTTCGGCGCCGTCACGATCATCGGGATCTGAAACTCACGTTCGATGCGTGTTTTGATGATGTCGAGGTGAAGGAGTCCCAGAAACCCGGCGCGGAAGCCGAAGCCGAGCGCGGTGGACGTCTCGGGCATGAACACGAACGCCGAATCAGCCAAGTGAAGCTTTTCGAGGGCTTTCTTGAGATTGTCGAAGTCGGCCGGATTCACCGGATACAAACCGGCAAAGACAAAAGGTTTAAGCTCTTTATAGCCCGCATGCGCCGTTGCCGAAGGCCGGTTGAGCGCGGTAATCGTGTCACCGATCCGGACGTCTTGAAGCTCCTTTAAGCCCAAGATCAAATAGCCGACCTCCCCCGCGCTCAACCCTTCGCGCTTGACGTATTTGAGCTGAAGGATTCCCACTTCATCGGCCACGACTTCCCGCCCGGAAATCATGAACTTCAGAGGCATGCCCGTCTTAACCTCGCCTTCCAAGATTCGCACGTAGACCACGACGCCGCGGAAAGTGTCAAAAACGGAGTCGAAGACGAGCGCCTTGAGCGGCGCCGCGGTATCGGTCGAAGGCGGCGGAACCCGGTCGATCACGGCTTCCAGGATTTCCGTGATCCCTTTCCCCATTTTGGCGCTGGCCAGAATCGCGGACTCCTCGATGCCGAGCACCTCCTTAATCTGCTGCTGGCAGCTCTCCGGATCGGACGCCGGCAGGTCGATCTTGTTAATGACGGGAATTAGTTTAAGGCCGGCGTCGCGCGCCAGGTTGGCATTGGCGAGCGTCTGAGCCTCGACGCCCTGGGTGGCGTCGACCAAGAGCAGCGCCCCTTCGCAGGCGGCCAGCGCGCGCGACACTTCGTAGGTGAAATCGACATGGCCGGGCGTGTCGATGAGATTCAAAATGACGGGTTTTCCCCCCGTGGCGCCAGCGGTGTAGCTCATGCGGACGGCCTTCGCCTTGATCGTGATGCCGCGCTCGCGTTCGAGTTCCATCGCGTCCATCACCTGATCGCGCATCTCGCGCTTCGGAATGGTACCGGTCGCCTCCAGCAGGCGGTCGGCCAGCGTGGATTTTCCATGATCAATATGCGCGATGATGCAGAAATTCCGGATGTCCATAGAGGGAATTAGGCCTTCGGAACGGTGAGGCGCTTCAGGACCGCGTCTTGATCGGTCATCTGAAGAACTTCCATGGCAAGCGTCTTGGCCTGCTCATACGAGGTGTCGCGGATGAGGCGCTTAATCTTTGGAACGGCCGCGGCGGGTACGGAGAGTTCGTCCAGCCCGAGCCCCAGAAGAACGCGCGTGAACACCGGGTCTCCCGCCATCTCGCCGCACATTCCCACCCATTTGCCGGCCTTATGACCAGCCTCAATGACCATGGCAATCAGGCGAAGAACGCCGAGATGCAGGGGATTATAGAGCGGAGCGACGTTCTCGTTGACGCGATCTACCGCCAGCGTGTACTGGATCAGGTCGTTCGTGCCGAGCGAAAGAAAATCGACTTCGCGCGCCAAGAGATCCGAAATCATCGCCGCCGACGGAGTTTCGACCATGACACCCACTTCAACGCTTGGGTCGAACGGGATGTTCTTTCCTTTGAGCTCCTGGCGGACTTCCTCGAGAATGCGGTTCGCCTGGCGGACCTCTTCCAGTCCCGTGATCATGGGGTACATGATTTTCAGCTTGCCTTCGACCGAGGCTCGCAGGATCGCGCGCAGCTGCATTTTGAAAAGTTCAGGATGGCGCAGGCAGAGGCGGATGCCGCGCAAGCCCAGGAAGGGGTTCGCCTCCGCGTCGCCGCCGTAGCCGTAGGCGGCCAGCTTGTCTCCGCCCAGATCGATGGTCCGGATGATAATGGAATACGGCAGCATCTGCCGCGCGACCGTCCGGTAATTTTCGTAGTGCTCCTCTTCAGTCGGCAGGGCTGTGCGGTTGAGATAAAGAAATTCCGTGCGGTAGAGCCCGATGCCTTCGGCGCCGTGGCCGAGCGCGGCTTTGACCTCTTCGGGCGTCTCGATATTGGAGGCAAGCGTGATGCGCCGGCCGTCCTGCGTCTGCGCCGGAAGATCACGCAACTTCTCGAGATCGCGGATCTCGGCATGCTGGATTTCCCTCACCTTGCGGTAGTTCTCCAGCGTGGCCATCGTCGGATTGATGATCACGAGGCCTTCATTGCCGTCTACGATCAAAAGGTCGCCCGTACGCACGTACTGCGTGACGTCCTTAAGTCCGACCACAGCCGGGATTTCCAGGCCCTGTGCAAGAATCGCGGTATGCGAGGTCCGCCCGCCGATATCGGTCGCGAAGCCTTCGACGAGGTCATCGCGCAGGGTAATGGTGTCGGACGGTGCCAAATCATGCGCGATGACGATCGAGCGCTCGGACAGATGCGTAAGTGCGGGGCCCGTGTGCCCGAGGAGATGACGCATCACGTGCTTGCCGACGTCCATGATGTCATCCTTGCGCTGACGAAAGTATTCGTCTCCCAGCTGGTCGAACGTGCGCCCGACCTGGTCCAGAACCGCCACCAGCGCCGCTTCCGGATTCATCAATTCCTGCGTGATTTTCTTCTCCACGTCTTTCGTGAAGAGCGCGTCTTCGAGAATAAGGAGATGGGCATCGATCAAGGCCGCGTGCGATTTCCCCAGCACTTTGAGCACTTTTTCCCGCGTCTGGAGGACGTCCGTGCGCGTGCGGCCGACGGCCTGACGGAAGCGTTGGATTTCCTTGCGGACTTCCTCGCGGCCGAGCGGCCGGAAAACGTAGGAGAGCGCTTCCTCTTGAATAACAAACGCTTTGCCGATCCCGATGCCGGGCGAGGCGGCGATGCCGCGAATCACGATAGGTTTAGAGCTGCCGCGGGGTTCCATTATTCCTTCTCGTTAAACCGGCCTACGAACAGCTGTTCCAGCGCCGCCAGCGCTTCCTTCTCATCCGGACCGTCCGCCGAGACCATCAACTGGGAGCCTTCTTCCGCCGCCAGCATCATAAGCCCCATGATCGACTTCCCGTCCACTTCCTGATCATGCTTGCGCACCTTGACCCTCGACTTGAACCGGCTGGTCGTCTGCACGAAGAGCGCCGCCGGCCGCGCGTGGAGTCCCAGCTTATTTTTCACGACAAACGCTTTCTCCGTCATGGCTTGTACAATCCCAGGAGCGTCATGGCGACCGACACGGCGCAGACCACATAAAAAATGACGAAGCTCGAAAGCGCCCAGCGTTTGACGATCATGGATCCTAGAAGGACCGCAACCATCCAGAGAAGGATCTCGGACGTCCGCCACCGGGCCAGATAAACGAGGATGATGCCCGCCGTCAAAAGCAGTCCGATGCGCCGGATCTGCGCCGCCCACGCCTGAAGGTGCAGCGACTGGACCCAGCGGACCACCATCGGTCCGTCATGGACCGCCTTCTGAAGGCCGCGCCACCGCAGCCAGAGATGAATGGAGTTAAAAACGGAGATGAAGCCCACGACCCACCATTGCGCGCAAATGCCGGGCGCCGGCGTGTCGAAAAAGGACCGCTGAAAGGTGCCGAGACCGGGGTAGGCCACCAGCAGCCCGACGCCGAGCGCCATGACGGCGCAGAACGGCCGCCATGTTCCCCAAATTACGTGGTCGCCGATCGCCCCAAAGGCGCCCCCCATGCTGTCTTTCAAAACGGTGAGCGTCGGATCCTCGTGCTCCAGTCGGTCGCCGCGCCCTTCCTCTTTCGCGTAGACGACGCCCATGACGATCGTAGAGAAGTACGGGTGCGTGTTGAAGAAGGCGAGATGCCGCCGCACGGCGCGCCGGAGATTCTGCTTGCTGGCGTGCAGGCGCCGCAGAAGCGGCACGATACTGAACGCGAAGCCGATGTTCTGCATGCGCTCATAGTTCCACCACGTCTGGAGAAAGAAGGAGCGCAGATAGGTTTGAAAGAGCGCCCAGATCATGCTTTGCCCTTTCCGTGCCGAATGCGGTTCTCCGGCTCCTCCAAGAGGAAGAGTTCAAGCACCACGCCGAGGCCGGCGACCGGCAGGAGGATGGCGGCCAGGGTGAGCGCGGGCAGCAGGCGCGCCGTCTGCGCCGACTTCATCATGAGCGCAAGTAGCCGCCCACCTAAGACCATGCAGATCGCGTAGAAAACGCTGTAGCGCAGCCAGGACCAGACGACGCCCGCCGGAATGCTGGCCGCGAGCGCCGGCAGAAGATATTCATCCGGTACCGATTCGATGCGGCGCGCGACCCAGGTATTGACCCGGCGCGTGGTATGGTCCATCGCGCGGAACAGCCAGCCGAAAGGAACGGCGACGATCAGCGTCAAAATAATGTAGGGCATCTCGGTATTGGGTCCGTGCGTCGACCAATAGACCGCGAGCAGCGTGGTCGCCATGGCATCGTACGGAATGCCGACCCCGACCGGCGTGACGTCCATCCAAAGGAGTTGAATGATGCCGCCGATGATGATGCCGAGAGCGACGTTTCCCAGAAGCCAGCCGTAAAGCGGGCCGCAAACCATCGGTTGTGAAAGCATCCAGGGACCGAAAGCTGTGATGTCGAGCGCCAGGACGCCGGCCCAAGACGCGGCCACTAAAAGCGACGGCATCATGACGGATTCACCTCAATGCGCCAGGAGCGGATGAACGTTTGACCGGGCTTCAGGCGGCAGCGCATGTGCGCCAAAAGGACGGTGCCTTGATACGTTCGTTCAAAGCCTTCCTCCGACAGCGAAATAGTCTCGAGCGGGAACTCCCATAAAGGGGTGGGCTGGTCGAACACCGCGGAGACGGCCAGGCCGAGGCCATGGTCCCGCCTCTGCCACTGCCGGCTTTCTCCAAGGTCCACCGGCTCGGGAAGCGCCTGGCTCGAAAAGGCGAATCCCATCTCCGAACCGAACCAGAGATCGCACGCCGGCCCTTCGACGTTCCGGATGCGATAAATGACTTCCCATCCGAGAGGCGTGGTGAAGGAAAGCGTTTTCTCAACGCGGATCGTATTGCGCTGATCGCCGGTCCACACCGATCCCTCGCGATGCAGCTTGATCTGCGGCGATTTCCCGTTGACGACATCCACCGCGTACTCCGTATTCACGAAATCGCCCTGCTCGCCGTACTGACAGCGGAAGAAATCCTGAAGCGTGGTATCGGGATGGAGAAAATGGTCGAGCAGGCTTGCCCGCCGGTACCAATCGGTGTACAGGCGCTTTTCCAGCCCCGGTTCTTTGGAACGCACTTGGTCGTGGATCGTTTTCACCGCGCCGGCAGGCGGCGCGTGACGCGGCGCCTCGAGCAGCTGACGATGGTAGCCTTCCGGGCGGCGCGTGAGCACGTTAAGGAGGTTGACGCCCTCCGCGCGCAGATCCCATTCGAAGATGGAACCGCCCGCGTGCGGTGCGAGATAAAGATTCTGCGTCGGCGATTCGAAGAGCACCTCCGTCCGGCCGTCCTTGTCGAAATCCTGATGCTCGACCGTGATCGGTTTTGATTTCAGCACGTCATCCGCCATGGATTCCGCCGTGAGAAGACGCTGGTAGAGAGCCTGCCGAAGGTGGGGCAGATAGAGTCCGCCAAAAACACCGTGCCAGTAGGCGCAGTTGCATTGACCGGCCCAGAGGCTTTCCAGCATTTTCTGCGCGGCGGCGGTCCGCCCTTGGCGCGCCTCACCTTTGGCGGGCGTCTTGCGCGCGATCTTCTCCTCCGCCTGGCGCACCTTTTCGCTGACCCAAAGCATCTTTTTATGAAGCGTATTGGACTCCTCGTACTTCGTCAGAAAGTTTCGCCAGTAGCCGCCGCGCAGGAAGCGCTTCGCCGCGGCAAAGCGCGCGTCATGCGGCAGATGCTTCGAAACGTCCATGAGCGTTTCCTGCGACGTTGCCGGCAGGGTCCATTCGCTCATCTCGTAGTAGGAGGAAGTTGGAAGATAGACGCGGCCGTGGGGCGGCGTCTGAGCCAAATAATCCGAGATCCGCGAACACGCGATCCAGTCGGCGTTCGCTTCGAGCTGCGTCAAAAAAGTTTCGAGCCAGCCTTCGTCCCACACATGTTCGTAGGTGTCGGGCCAGAGGCCGAATTTTTCCCCGTCATCGAACATGACGAGCGCATGACGCCCTCCGGGACTTTTGAAGCGGCGGAGGAGTTCGAACGTCTCCTCCGGCGGCTTGAAAGGAATGGCGTAGCGGAGGTCCTTGCGGATCGGCAGCAGCGTGACCGTCGCGCCCTGTTCTTCCGTGAGGTAAGGGCCTGTCATTTGATCTTCGCTCATGCCCGTGGTCAGAAAATGGCTGTCATCAACGAGCGTGTAGCGCACGCCGCTGTCGTGCAGAACCTTGGTCAGGTGCGGCTCCCAGACGCGTTCGGCCAGCCACATACCCTGCGGTTCGACCCGAAAGCGCTTTTGAAGGTACGACGTTAGCTTTTTAATCTGGCCGGCTTTGTCCGGGTCCGGAAGCGCGGGAAGGATCGGTTCGTAATAGCCGCCGGTCAACAGCTCCAGTTGGCCGCGCTTCACCTGCGCGTGGACGGCATTCAGGTACTCGGGATGATGCGCCTCCAGCCATTCCCAGAGGATTCCTGTCGCATGAAGGTTCCAATGCAGACGCGGATGGCGGTCCATCGCTTCGAGAAACGGAAGGTAGGACCGCGCGTAGGCCTTTTCGAAGACGAAATCGAAATTGCCGATCGGCTGGTGATTGTGAACACCTAAAAGAAAATGAACTTTTTCCATAAGAGTTTTTTTAGCGCGGTTGCTCACCCAAGGCTTCGCGATCCTGCTGCCAGCGGTCGAGGTACGTCGTCAAATTAATCGGATCATCCAGCGGCAGCGGGCGCACCTCGAGCACGATCTTACGCGCGGCCAGCTTGCGGAAAGCCTCCACGTCCTTGTCGTCGAGCGACACCGCCTTGAGTACCTGTACGCGGCCCTCGCGGAAATGCATGCCGCCCACATTGACCGAAGGGATCCGCGCGCCGAGCTCGACCAGGGAAACGATGTCGTGCGGCGTCGCCGCCAACACCAGGACGCGGTCTTCTTTCCACCGCGATGACTCCCAGGCGGCGGCTGTTTCCTTGAGCGATAGGCAGCTGAGGCGCACCCCATGCGGAACCGTCAGGCAATACAGCGCTTTCTGCGTTTCGTCCGCCGCGACGAAATCACTGGCGACCGCGACGTGATTGACACGGACCGACTTGAGCCAGCCTTCCACCACTTGGCCGTGAATCAGCCGGTCATCGATGCGTACAAGCACCACGCTCATGTCAGCTCATCCTCTTGGACAGCAGGTCTTTGGGCAATACGATCGCGCGGCGGCCGTCTTCCGCCACTTTCGCAGCCAGCGCTTTGAGATCCATTTCTCCGCGGTGGGTGAAGGCCGAAATGAGCATGTAGAGATTCACTCCGGTGACAACCTCGGTCGGCAGGTTCCGGCCTTTCAGCATAACCGTGTTGCACGGCGTGCCGCCCAGCATATCCACCATGAAAAGGAATCCGTCCACCTTCTGAAAGCGTTCCAAGACCTCGTCCACGCCCTGCGACAAAGTCTCAATGCCTGTCTCATGTGTGACGGACAAGCCCGCCGTAAACTCCTGGCGGCCGACGATCTCCTGCGCCGTGCGCAGAAGCTCTTCGCCGAAGTGGCCGTGGGTGATGACAATCAAAGCGATCATGGGTTAACGGTGCATGTCCCGGTGGCGTACGCGGACGCTGAAGCCATGCTGGGACAAATAATCCTTCAAGGCTTCGGCCATCACGACCGAGCGATGCCGGCCGCCGGTGCAGCCGATAGCGACCGTGAGATAGCTCTTTCCCTCTTCGATGTAATACGGCAGAGACTCCGCGATCAGTCCGAAGAACTTCTTTCCAAACTGCTGCGCCTGTGTGGTGGCCATCACGTACTTTTTGACCGCGGGATGCTTGCCGGTTTTGTCTCGCAGACTTGTCTTGTAGTTCGGATTCGGCATGAAGCGCACGTCCCAGACGATATCGACGTCCACGGGAAGACCGAATTTATAGCCGAACGAGAGGACGCTGAGCTGCATCTCGTTCTTCCGCCGGCGCTCCAGGAGAATGGCTAGCGTCTGCTTGAGTTCTGACAGCGTAAAGTCGGAGGTGTCGAGCACCTTGTCGGCCATCTCTTTGATCTTGAGAAGGCGCCGGCGCTCTTCTTCGATGCCCTCGCGCACGCTCTTACCCAGCGGGTGGCGCCGCCGCGTTTCGGAGAAGCGCCGGATGAGCGTCCGGTCATCGGCATCAAGGAACAAGATCCGGCAGTCGACGCCCTGCTTCTTCAAATTGGCGATCGTCGCGAAGAAATCGCGCAGGAAGCCGCCTTCGCGAATGTCGATGCCGAGCGCCACGCGCTGCAGCGGTCGGCCCGATTGCGCGCAGAGATCGGCCATCTTGGGGAGCAGCGCCATCGGCAAATTGTCGACGCAGAAGAAGCCGAAGTCCTCAAAGCAATTGATCACCTGGGACTTGCCGGCGCCCGACATGCCGGTCACGATCCAAAAGAGAACGTTTTCTTTTCGCATCAGCTTTTTTTGGCGCGGCGAGGAACGTCATCCGGCTTGGCCGGCCGCTTGGCCATCATGGCGATCAGCTTCTTGTTAAATTCCTGCGCCGTGAACTGGCCGCGGAACTTCAGGCGCTGGTTTAGCGCGGCGACTTCGACCAGAACGGCGAGGTTCCGGCCCGGCCGCACCGGCATCACGATCTCCGGAATGCGCACGCCGAGAATCGAGGTGGTCTGGTCGCTCAAGCCGACCCGGTCGTATTCGACGCTTTGCTTCCACTCTTCGAGACGGATCACGAGTTCAATCCGGGTGCGGTCGAGAATGGTGCCGACGCCGAAGATGCGCTGGACGTCGATGATGCCAAGGCCCCGGAGTTCCATGTGGTGTCGGATGAGCTCGGCTCCCGTACCGAAGAGCAGGCCGCCCAAGCGCTGCTTGACCTCCACGACGTCATCGGCGACCAGCATGTGGCCGCGCTTGATCAGCTCGAGAGCGCACTCCGATTTTCCAATTCCGGAGTCCCCCACGAGCAGGACGCCCAAACCATAGACGTTCATCAGCACGCCGTGGATCGTGGTCGTGGGCGCCAGCTTCTCTTCCAGATAAACGGTCAGCTCGCCGATGAGATGCGCGGTCGTGAGCCCCGAGCGGACGAGAGGAATTTTGTGTTTGTCCGCCGACCGGACGACTTCCGGATGCGGCTTGATGCCGCGGGTGACGACGACGCACGGCAGGTTTTTATAGGTGAGGACTTTTCCCAGCACCTCGGCGCGCCGCGCCGAGGTCAGCGTCGACAGATAGGTGTGCTCACCCAGCCCCATGATCTGAACGCGCTCGGACGGGAAGTAATCGATGTAGCCGCTGAGGGCGAGGCCGGGCCGGTTGATCTCCGACACGCTGATTGCGCGCCGAAGGCCTTTCGAGCCGGCCAGGAGCGCGAGCTCGAGATCGCCCTGTTTTTCCTTCAGAAGGTCCGCGACGAAGAATCCAGCCATGGATTAGTAGCGGTCTTCTTCGCGGATGATTTTCAAGGCCTCGGCGGCATCCCGGACTTCGCGGAGGGATTGGCGGAAAAACTTATCTTTCAGCAGGCGGGAGATGCGCGCGAGCGCCTTGAGATGCAGGCTCGCAGCCGTCGGCGGGGCGACCAGGAGAAAGAAAATGTAGACGGGTTCCCCGTCCAGCGATTCAAACTGCACGCCGCGGCGCGAGAGGCCGAAGGCGGCGATGACGTCGGAGGTTTGATCGGTCTTGGCGTGCGGAATGGCGATGCCCTGGCCGATCCCGGTAGAGCCCAGGCGTTCCCGCTCCATAAGGATGTCCACGGCGGCCTTCGCGTCCTTGATCTTGCCGTCCTTGGCCAGAAGGCCGACGAGTTCCTCCAGCACGGCCTTCTTACTCGTCGCCTGCAGGTCTACGGTGACCGCCGCGGGCGACAAGAAATCGACCACGCGCAGCTTTTCCCACTTCTCTTCCTGATTCACGCTCATGCCTCCTCCGGCTCGCGCTACGCGATGGCTTCCACCACGCCGTAGCTTTTATCGGGTTTCCGGTACACCACGGTCACCCGGTGATTGTCCTTGTTTTCAAAAATCCAATGCGCGCTGTCAGACTGCTCCATGGCCGAGATCGCCTGCTGAAGCGTCAGCGGAATGAGCCGCAGGACGCGCGTGCTGCTGACACGGTGGTCGCCGCCGTTTTCCTCCGGCAGGGCGTCGGGCATGATCCATTCCGGCGAGCGGCCGCTCGTTCGGAGGCTGGCGCCCGCGTGCTTCGGGGCGCGCCGGCGATCCTTGTAGCGGCGGAGCTGCTCGTCGAGCTTGTCGCTGGCCAGGTCGATGGCGGCGTACAAATCGATGGATTGCTCCTTGGCCGTAAACGTTCTTCCCGACGCGTGGAGAACGATCTCCGCGATATGGCGGTTCTTCTCGACGCCCAGAATGACCTGGCACCAAATCAGGTTGTCGAAAAACCGGTTGGCCTTTTCGATTTTCTTCTGAACGTAATCGGAGATGGCCGGAGTTAATTTCAAATGCCGAGCGGTGATGTTGAGTTGCATGATCTTTACCTCACATGCTGAATTTTTCGCCGAGGTATACGCGGCGGGCTTCGGGGTCCGCGAGGAGCTCCCGGGCGCTTCCTTCTCGTAAAACACGCCCTTCATACATGATATAAGCCCGGTCGACAATTTCCAATGTTTCGCGCACGTTGTGGTCCGTGATCAGAATCCCGATGCCCTTGGCTTTCAACTTGTATACCACGTTCTGCAGGTCGGCGACGGCCAGCGGATCGATGCCGACAAAGGGTTCGTCGAGCAGCAGGAATTGGGGATCGCTGACGAGCGCGCGCGCCACTTCGCAGCGTCGCTTTTCGCCCCCGGAGAGCGTTTGCGCCATCTGATGGCGCAGGCTCGTCAAGCCGAGTTCGGCCAGCAGGACATCCATTTTGGCCTGTTTCTCGTCCTGCGGCATATTCCGCATCTGCAGGATGGCCAGAAGATTCTCTTCCACCGTGAGCCGCCTGAAGATCGACGGCTCCTGCGCCAGATAACCGATACCCAGCCGCGCCCGCCGGTACATGGGTTCGCGGGTAATGTCGCGCTTCTTCAAAAGGATCCGGCCGCTGTCCGGCCGAACGAGGCCGACGATCATCTGAAAACAGGTCGTCTTGCCGGCGCCGTTGGGTCCCAGAAGGCCGACGACTTCGCCTGGATCCACATGGAATTCGATGCCGCGGACGACCGAGCGCCGTCCGTACGACTTGGCCAAAAGATCCGCTTCGAGGCTCATGAGGGTTTCGGCGTGAATCGGCCCTGGACGTTGTCCATCAGCCGCGCGCGCTTGGGCTCCAGAAAAAAGATCGCGCGGTCGGCGAAAAAGTGCGCCACGCCGTCGGCGTTCTCCCAATGAACGGTGGTCTTCTGCGTTCCCCAGAGATGGATCGCTTTTTCCCGTTCGTCATATTTGGCTTCATCGGAATGCGTCCAAGCGGCGGATCCCTGGGTGATATGCACGTTGTCCTTCGCCCACACCACATGTTCGTCTTCCACCGCGCGGAAGCTCAAGGCGGTGACTTTGACGGGTGCGGTGTCACGGTCCGTCTGCCAGCGCGTGACGGCGGCGTTCTCCCAGAGCTCCGTCACTTTGGTCTTGGGGTTGTAGCGCGCCCGGTCACCAACAGCCAATATTTTTTCCCCCGTCGCGGACATCCAGGTGGCGTGAATGCTCCCGTAGGCGTCGGCGACCCCGCTTTCCTTCTTCTGCGTGACGCGATCCGCCTTCAGCACATAAGCGCCCTGCGTCAGCACGACGTTTCCCGTGAAAACGGTCACCGCACCATGATCCACGAGCTCGAGCTGATCGCTCGTGATGGTCGCCTCTTTTTCTTCGGCAGCCCAAACGGTCACGCCGATGAAAAGAAGACTCACGGCCGCGAAGGCTTTAACGTGCCGCATTGAGCCCCTTCTTCAACCGAACCGTCTGCCGGCCGAATTTGATGCGCTTGAGGTCCGTATCGGCTTGGAATCCTTGACCTTCCGTGATGGAATCCGGCTTCTCCAGCCGCACGGTATCCGTCGAAACAATCTTCTGAAGCTTCGGATCGTAGCGCAGGCTCGGCGTGATCAATGTCGCGCTGTCCGGCGTGACGACGGTGACACCCCCCCAGGCGCGGACTTCGTGCGTCTCCATATGGACCTGGCCCTTCGGCGCGTTCATTTCGGAGCTGACCGCCGACTCCTTGTAAAACGTCACTTCCGGCAGTTCGAGGTCGGCCAGCTGCTCGGTGTCGCGGATGCGCCCTTCCTTGGCTTTCAGCGTCATATGCTTTTTCCCGTTGTGATAATCCTGCATCTGAAAGGCCTCGAGCACCTGGGAAGGATCACCGGGCTTTCCCATCATGACGATCTCCGTGGCCGGCGGCGATTTCTTGCAGCTCAGTAGACACCAGCAGGCCGCGACGGCCCAGAAGCGCCTCAAAGCAATCCTTCCGAAAGAAGGTCGCGTTCGTCCAGGAGTCCCACCGGTTTGCCGCGCCCATCCACCACCGGCATGTTGTCGCAGCGGTAGCGCCGGAGGAGCTCCGCGGCGTCGCCGATGCGCGTATGAAGGGCCAGCACATGCGGCCGCGCCGTCATGACCTCGCGCATGCGCTTTCCGAGAATATTTCCGTCGCGGGGCGCCAGGCGGCGGAAATCGCCGTCCGTGAAATACCCGATCAGGCGGCCGGCCCGGTCGATCACGCTGGCCGCGCCCATGCGCGTCTTCGTCATCACCTGAAGCGCTTCACGCACCGTCTGATCGGATCGCACCACGGGGTTCTCTTTCCCTCGGTGCATGATGTCTTCCACCGTCCAAAGCAGCCGCTTGCCGAGCGTGCCGCCGGGATGCAGGCGGGCGAAATCTTCCGCCTTGAAGCCGCGACAGGCCATGAGGGCCATGGCCAGCGCGTCGCCTAGCGCGAGCATCGCCGTGGTCGAGGTCGTGGGGGTCAGGTTATAGGGGCAGGCCTCGCGCTTGACGACCACGCGCAAGGCAACGGTGGAGGCGCGCGCGAGCCGCGAATGCTGGCGCGCGGTCATCGCGATCAGCGGGACGCGCATCGCGTGAATGGACGGCAGGAGCCGGCGGAGCTCCTCGGTTTCGCCCGAGTAGGACAGAGCCAGAACGACATCTCCCGGGGTGATCATGCCGAGATCACCGTGCATGCCTTCGGACGGGTGCACGAAGATCGACGGCGTACCGGTGGATGCCAGCGTCGCCGAAATCTTGCGGCCGACAAGCCCCGACTTTCCCACGCCAAGCACCACCGCACGGCCTTTGCAGCCGCTCAGAAGATGAACGGCATGGACGAAGTTCTTATCGAGATAACGGATCTGCGCGGCCACCGTCTGCGCCTCCAGGCGCAGGACGTCCTTCGCGCGGCGCAGGATTCCGGACTCATTTAGCGGCATCGGACGTCTTGCCTCCATGGAGCCAGGGCGTAATATCCGCCGGCAGCTTGCGAACGTATGGTTTGAGGAGCGCCTTGAACACGAAGAAAAGCACGATGACCACCACGTAGATGATGACCAGCGTGCGGCGGTGCCAGTGCCAATCGGGCTGCCAGAGCGGCGGCAGCTGCAGGTTCATGCCGCATTTGCGGCACGCCTTCGCGACATCTTTATTTTCGGTCTGACATTGCGGGCATTTCATAAGGATTTCGCCACCTTGTCGAGCTTCTGCGTCGCCTTGAGGAACCCCGGCATCGAGCGGAGCGCCAAACTGTTGGGCCCGTCCGAAAGCGCGCGGTTCGGATCCGGATGCACCTCACAGAAAATTCCGGCCACGCCGAGCGCCACCGCCGCGCGCGCCAGCGGGAAAACGAACTCGCGCTGGCCGCCGGAGGATTTGCCCAGGCCGCCCGGCAGCTGGACGCTGTGCGTCGCGTCGTAAATCACGGGATAGCCGAACTGCTTCATGACGGCGAGCGAGCGCATGTCCACCACGAGATTGTTGTAGCCGAACGACGTACCGCGCTCGGTCAGCAGGATTTTTCGGTTGCCCGTCGATTCGAGCTTGCGCACAACCTGCTCAATATCCCACGGCGCGAGGAATTGCCCTTTTTTGACGTTCACCGCGCGGCCGCTTTCGCCGCAAGCGAGCAGCAGATCCGTTTGGCGGCAGAGGAAAGCCGGGATCTGGAGGATGTCCACGACCTCGGCGACCTCGGGCACGTCTTCCTTCCAGTGGACGTCCGTGAGAATGGGGCAGCCAATCTCTTCTTTCACCTGCCGTAGGACGTCGAGGCCTTTACGCAAGCCGGGACCGCGGAATGACTGGACCGAACTGCGATTGGCCTTGTCGTAGGACGCCTTGAAGACATACGGCATGCGCAGGCGTTTGGCGAGCTGCGCGAGTTGACGCGCGATGGACATCGTCAGCGCAGGGCTTTCGATGACGCACGGGCCAGCGATGAGCGCCAAAGGGCGTTCGTTACCGAAGGCGTAACCGTTCACGGGAACCGATGTCATGTTAGAGCGGGACCGCCGTGGGCGCCGGCTCGGTGTTTTTGCCGGTCTTAAAGTCCAGAGCGGCCGCGACGAACCCGCGGAAAAGCGGATGCGGACGCGTCGGACGGGACTTAAACTCGGGATGGAACTGCACCGCGATGAAGAACGGGTGCGACGGCAGCTCGACGATCTCGGCCAGGTGTCGCTCCGTATACTCTCCGGAAATCTTCAGCCCGTGCGATTCGATCACCCGGCGGTATTTCGGATTGAACTCGTAGCGGTGGCGATGCCGCTCGTCCACCTGAACCTTGCCGTAAAGCGAAGCAGCCAGGGTACCGGCCTTGATGCGGCAAGGGTACACGCCGAGGCGCATCGTGCCGCCCTTCTTATGGATGGACCGCTGCTCCTGCATGATGTCGATCACCGGATGCGACGTCTTGGGCGCGAACTCGGTCGAGTGCGCATTCTTCATGCCGCAGACGTTCCGCGCGAACTCGATCACAGCCGTTTGCATCCCGAGGCACAAACCCAGGTAAGGAACGCCGCGTTCGCGCGCGTACTGGATGACCGAGATTTTGCCTTCCACGCCGCGATCGCCGAAGCCGCCGGGCACCACGATGCCCTGCACGTCGCTCAATTCGCGCGCCAAATCCGGCGATTCGACGTCGAGATATTTGATCTGCACGCGGCAGTCGTTCGCGATGCCGCCGTGCAGCAGGGCTTCCACCACCGACTTGTAGGCATCCTTCAGCTCCACGTATTTGCCGGCCAAGGCGACGGTCACCCGTTTGCGCGGGTTCTTAATCTTTTCGACCATGCCCGCCCACTCCTCGAGCCCCTGCCGGTGGCTGCGCACGCGCAGCTGCATGAGCGCCAGCTCATCGATACCTTCGCGCTCGAACGCGAGCGGCACCTCGTAAATGCTGGAGGCGTCGCGGGCTTCGACCACGGCTTCCGGCGGCACGCTGCAGAAAAGGCTGATTTTGGACCGCAGATCTTCCTCGAGCGGGCGCTCCGTGCGACAGACGATGATGTCCGGCTCGATGCCGATCTCACGCAGCTTTCCTACGCTGTGCTGCGTGGGCTTGGTCTTCATTTCCTCGGAGGAACGCATGTACGGCACGAGCGTCACGTGCACGTAGAGCACGTTGTCGCGTCCCACGTCGAGTCGGATCTGGCGGATCGCTTCCAGAAACGGCAAGCTTTCGATGTCGCCCACGGTTCCGCCGACTTCCACGATCACGACGTCCCGGTTCGGTCCCAGCCGCGTTACGCGCGATTTGATCTCGTTGGTAATGTGCGGAATGACCTGCACGGTCTTGCCGAGGAATTCCCCGCGCCGCTCCTTGCTGATGACGGCGTCATAGATCTGGCCGGCGGTGCAGTTGTTCTGGCGCGACATCTCCTGATCTAGGAAGCGTTCATAATGCCCCAGGTCGAGATCCGTTTCCGCGCCGTCTTCCGTCACGAACACCTCGCCGTGCTGGTAGGGGTTCATCGTGCCGGGATCGACGTTGATGTAGGGATCAAATTTGAGCATGTCGACGCGCAGGCCGCGGGATTTGAGCAGCCGCGCGAGCGATGCCGCGGTGATACCTTTTCCGAGCGAGGAGACGACGCCGCCAGTCACGAAAATATATTTAGTCATAACCGTTTATTCCCTCGTTTGGCTCTTGGCCAGAATTCGTTCTACTTTCCTGACATCCTCCGGACGGTCCACGGCTTGGGTTCGCGGACCGGCCACCACCACTTTGATCGCGCATCCGTGTTCCAGGACGCGCAGCTGTTCCAAGCGTTCGCTTTGTTCGAGCAATGACGGCCGCAGGGCCGCAAATCGGAATAGGAACGCCCGCCGGAATGCGTAAAGACCGATGTGCACCCACCGCGGCGCTTTGAGCCCCCCGCGACGCTCGTACGGGATCGGTGAGCGCGAAAAGTAAAGGGCGTAGTTCATGCGGTCGAGTACCGCTTTGACGACATTGGGGTCGCGCCATTCACGGTCATTCTCCGCCTTGCGCACCGCGGTCGACATGACGGCAGAGGTGTCGTGCTGCAGTGCCTCCACCACTTGATCAATCATTTTCGGCGAAAGAAGCGGCTCATCGCCCTGGACATTGACGATAATGCGCGAACGGGTCTCGCGCGCCACCTGCGCGACGCGGTCGGTGCCGCTCGGGCATTTCGGCGAGGTCATCACGGCTTCGCCGCCGAAGCGGCGCACGGCGAGAGCAATCTTCTCGCTGTCCGTCGCGACGACCACGCGGTGCACGCGGCGCGCGGCCTTGGTCGCCTCCCACACCCATTGGACGAGCGGCTTGCCCGCGATCAGGGCGAGCGGTTTCCCGGGAAACCGCTGCGCGGCCCAGCGGGACGGAATGACGGCCAGCACCTCTTCGCGCAGTTCAGCCATGGTTGCGTCTCACGGTCTCCATGAGTTCCTGTCCGGTCACGGCAGCTGTGCCCAGCTTGCCGACCACGATGCCGGCCGCGTAATTCGCCAGTTCCGCCGCCGCTCGCAGCGAAGCGCCGGCCGCCAGCGCCAGCGAAAGGGTGCTGATGACGGTATCGCCGGCGCCCGTGACGTCGAACACCTCGCGGGCGCGCGTCGGGATATGCAGCGGCGCCTTCTTGCGCTCGAACAGGCTCATGCCTTTCTCACCGCGCGTGACTAAAACGGAGTCGGAACCCAGGTCCTTCAAAATCTTCTGGCCCACGCGCTCAACTTCTTCCTCCGTTCCCGCGCGCAGGATGCCGGCGCCCTGGAGCGCTTCCTGCATGTTCGGCGTGATGCACGTCACTTGGCGGTAGTGGGAAAAGTTTTCGATTTTCGGATCGACGGTCACGGGAATCCCACGCTTGCGGGCCGCCGGGATCACCGTTTTGAGCAGACCTGAATGAATAACACCCTTGCCGTAATCCGAGACCACCACGACCTGGACGGAGGGCAGCATCTCTTCCACCTTCTCGAGGATCTGGCGCTGCAGCGTCTTCGGGAGTTCCCCCCGGACCTCACGGTCGAAGCGGACCACTTGCTGGTGATGGGCGATCACGCGTGTCTTCACGATGGTCGGACGCTCGCCGATCCGGATGGCATGCTCCGCGCGGATCGGCATGCGCTGCAGCAGCGACAACAGGCGGTCGGCTGCGAAATCATTTCCAAGGAGACCGACCAAGTGGACTTCCGCGCCCAAGGAGGCCATGTTCACCGCCACATTGCCGGCGCCCCCCGGGACTTCTGTCTCGCGAGAAACTTCCACGACCGGAACTGGCGCTTCGGGTGAAATGCGGGAGACCGACCCCCAGATGAAGTGATCAAGCATCAGGTCGCCGATCACCAGCGCCTTCAGCCTCCCAAAACGCTCAATAACGGACCGGGACGCGGCGGCGTTCATAGAGGCTGATTTTGGCGATACGGGGGCCGAAGGAAGAGGTTGAAAAGGCGATTTGTTTTAAACGATTTACTACGGTGATTGAGCACGTGGAATTCTACTAAAAACGATCGGTCGGTTTCCAACCTTCCAGGGACAGGGAATTCCGGCCTAGGTCGAGGTGTGAAGGCGCCGCAGAAGAGCGTTTACGCGGGCAAGGAGTTCGCCGGCGTCGAAGGGTTTGACGAGGTAGTCGTCCGCGCCGGTCGCCAACAGTTCCACGATATCGCGCGGCTGGCCCTTGGCCGTAAGGAACAGGAACGGGACTTTGTTGCCCGCCTCGCGCAGCTGCCGGCAGAGCGTCAACCCATCCACCTCCGGCATGACGACGTCGCAGATCACCAGATCGTACGGCTGCCGGTCCAGGAGCTCCTTGGCTTGGCGGCCGTTGAGGGCGCTGGCCACGTCGAACCCCGCCGCTCGGACGCGCGCCGTCATGAGCTCCACGATGAGGGAGTCGTCATCTACCAGGAGAAGGCGCCACGGAGCGCCCGTTTTAGGATTCTTCATGGAATAGCTTTCGGAAGAGTTCGCGTTCGGCGATCGCATCCTCGGGATAATTCACCACGGTGATCTCCGGCGTCCCGGACCCTTCGGCGCCGCGTACGTGCTCCGCGACGCGCAGCGCTTCCTTCCGCGAAACGCCTGGCATGCCCAGCCAGATTCCTTCGGAATCCTTGACACAGATGTCGCCGCGCCTCCCGCTGTGGATCAAGATTAGCTGTTCCAGCTGGTCCACCAGCGCCGGCGCCGCGTTGCCGTTCAGCGCCCAGCGTACCAGAGAGACGGTTCCCCGGCTCTCGGCCGCGTGGTGCAGAGGATCAGAGACTTGGAGTCGGAAAATCTCCGCCGGCCGCAGATTCGGCAGGGTAAAACGGAAGGTCGTACCGCGGCCCTTCTCGCTTTCCACTTGAATTCGTCCATGATGAAGCTCGACGATGCCCTTGCAGATATAAAGTCCCAACCCCGAACCACGCTCCCCTTTCAGCGGCGTCGCGTCGAGCTGCTCAAACTTATTGAAGATGCGCCGCTGTTTTTCCGGATCGATCCCTGGGCCGGTGTCAGCCACCGCGCATTCCACGTGATCGTCAAAAGCCCGGGCTGTCAGCGTCACGCCGCCTTGCGCGGTAAATTTGAGGCCGTTCACCACCAGATTCGTCAAAACCTGGATGATCTTGTCCCGGTCCACGAACGCCTTCACCGCTTCCGGCGCTTCGACCCGCAGCGCGAGCCCCTGCTCGACCGCTTGCGATTTGAAGGACGCCGCCACTTCCTCTAGGACCTCGCCTAGGTTCACCCACTCCCGGCGCAGGCGCATCTTCCCCGTCTCGAGACGCGAGATATCGAGGACGTCCTTGATGATTCGCGCCAGCCGGTCGATACCCGTCAACGCGATCGAAAGCGCGCGCCGCTGTTCGGGCGTGAGTTCGCCGCGCAGGCCGTCCATGACCTGCGATACGCCTTCCCGAACGATCGTGAGCGGGCTGCGCAGCTCGTGGGAAACGGTGCTGATGAATTCGTTCTTGAGGTCCTGAAGGCGCTGCTGCTCGCTGATGTCGCGGAGGAAAAGGCACGCGATCTCCGGCGCGGTGTTCTGCATCCGGTGAGCGGACAACTCGGCGGGAAAGGTGCGGCCGCCGCCGGCGCGGCACGAGATCTCGACTTTCAAAGCGCCCGCACGCTGAATCTCCCGCCACAGCTCGCGCCACAAGGGACCGTCGAGCTCCGGAGCGATTTCGAAGACGCGCCGCATCTCCAGCGCGTCGCGCGACTGCTGGAATTCGCGAACGGCCGCTTCATTGGCGAAAAGAATCCGGCCGTCGGCGTCGACCCACAGGATCGGCTCCGCCGCGCGATCGAGGGTCTCAGCCGCCAGGCGCTGGAGATCCACGGCTACCTTCGGGATCCCCGGTCCCGGTGCTTGATCGTTTGGAGGATGGATTCCGTCTCCTCAATGAGCGGGGCAACATCCGGATGCGTGATGACGGTGGAGGTTTGCAACAGGCGCAGCCAATAAAGCAGTTCGTCCAAATCGCCGCAGACGCGCTGGATGCGAGAGACGAATTCGGCGGGCACCATGCCGTTGCCCAGGTCCTGGTAAGCGGCGAGCGACGACGTGGCAAAGCGGGTCAGCTGAGACGACACCGAGGCGGCGGTTTCGTTTTGCGGAAGCCGGGAGATGACTTCCATGACGCGGCGGACGAGCTCTTTAATGCGGCCTCGTACGTTGTCCGATAAAAGCATTTCGGCGGATTCATGATGCGTCAGAAGGCGGCCGATGATCGCCATGAGGCGCGTCCAATCCCATGGCTTCACGACATAATCGTCGGCGCCGCATTGGCGTCCGTAGCTTTCCTGGACGTCCTGCGAGCAGCCCGTCAGCATGAGCACGGGGATGACCTGCATGTGCGGATCACTCTTGATCCGCCGGCAGACTTCCCAGCCGTCGATTTTGGGAATTCGAATGTCGAGGATGACAAGATCGGGACGCTGGCGATCGGCCAGTTTCAGCCCTTCTTCGCCGTCGCTGGCCTCAACGAGCTCGTACCGCTCTTTTTTGAAGCGCGAGCGGAGGAGTTCGCGGCAATGGGGGTCGTCATCGATCAGAAGGATCCGGCTCACGGGGGCGATGGCCTCCTGAGCGAAATATAGGTCGGATTTAAGCCTTCTGCAACGGTATTTTTAAGGGGCTCCGGGCGCGCCCGGGGCGGGCGGGGCCGGCGGCGGTTGGTCCTGCGGTTGGGGCTGAGGGGTTTCGAGTTTGTGAAAACTGACGAGCTCGGCCGCGACGTGCCCGATGACGACCTCCGAGCGCATCCGGACCGGCATGCGGCGCTCATCGGCGGTCATCCAAACCTCAAGTTTTTTTCCCTTGCTGACAAAAATGCCCGGCTGGCGCATCATGGGCTCTACCAGAAACGTATCGAACTTGCCAGCCGGGACTTTCACCTTCTCGCGCTTCCGGACTTTGACCTCGAGCGGCCACACCTTCTCGCCGCTGTAGACGTCCATCGTGAAGGTTTTTCCCACTTCGAGCGGCAGCGTCCGGACGTAATAGAGACTGCCGAGGACATCGAGGATATCCGCCGGCAGAGGGCCTTTGAATTCCTCTGTTTTGTTCTTGTCGACGCGCAGCGAATGCACGAAATACTGATGCTTCACCTGATCCAGGATCCCGACTTCTTCCAAACGGTATTTCCCCTCTTTCATCTTCTTTTCATAACGCACCGTGGTGAGCGACTGAACGTCCAGCCAAGCGTCGTTGCGGTCCTTGACCTTGTAGAAAGCGTCCGCCATTCCGGCCGAGATCGCCTCCGAGACGATGTGATAAGTGGGACGGCCGTTCATGGTTTCGATGCCGTGAATCGAGAGATTGGAATACCCCGCGGTCAGGACACCCCAGGTGATCACAAAGTAAAGATCCTCACCCGCGGTGAAGGCATTTTGAGGAATATTGCGCCAGGTCCACGTGGAAGGAATGACGTAAGGCGAAGCGGTTGAAACAACGACGGTAGCGGCAGGCGTCGTAGAAACCGCGACGCTGGACGCCGCCACATCCATCGTCGGCGTTTGCGCGGACGCCGCTGAAGCCGCCGCGATATAGAGCAGCCACGCGGATCGCTTAAACACCGAAGTAGTACCGCCCATAAAGCATTCCCAGAACCGCGAGTGTGCCGACGATACATTGGTACTCACGATTCCGGTGATAGAGTTCGCCGCTGAAGCGCTGCGGCCCTAAATCCGCCACGCGGCCGCGGACCGGCAGAAAGGCGGGCACCTTCGCGGCATACATCTCGTAATCTCGTCCCAGCGATGCCACGAGTTCCTTTTCTTCCGCGCGGCTCTTTGCCCAATAAAGGATCGCGAATCCAAATAGAAAAAGCGCCCATAAGACCGCCACCTGCCAGGGCAGAGGCTGCTGCCAAAGGGTTAGACACAACCCAACTCCGATCAGGAGACTGCCTAAATAGAGCGGATTCCGGACGTAGGCATAAGGGCCGCCGATCGCTACGCGTTTGCCTTTCAGCAGATATCCCGCCGCCCATGAGCGAAGCAGGCAACCCAAAAGCGCCAGGACGGCGCCGAGTACGAAGGGAGCGGATTGCACGGGCCGGGCGATGACGAGGAACCACGCCGCCATGAGAAAGCCGAGCGGTACGCGGAAGCGGAGCCAGGACGAGGAGTACGTCACGTCTTTTGTGCCGGGGTTTGAATGCGGAATCGGGGATCGTTGTACATCTTGAACTGTCGATAAATTTTGGGCGTCCAGCGCTTGGCGCTCCACTGCTCCGCCAATCCCCCGATCTCCGCCACCAAATCGTCCCGCTGTTGACGCAGAATCGTGATGCGGCTCCGGCACATCTCGCGGTGGTCTTCCGCGACGTCCGTGCGGTCGATCTGCTCCTGCGTGTGATAAATTTTGAGCTCCATGATGCAGATCTTATCAATTAAGCTTCCCATCGTTTCTGCCATGGCTCACCCCTTCGGCTGCTGACGCAAAAAGCATGCGTCGATCTGTTCGATGAGGTCATTCCGAGTCTGATTGAGCTTGTCGATCCGCCGCTTGGCGGCCGCGACCGCGGCATCCTCGGGCACGCGCGCCTTGTCCTCTTCGTGCCAAAGCTCGACGTGCGTTTTGGCGAGCTCGCTCACGAGATGTCCCAATTGATTGCTAGTTTCTTTCGCCATGATGCATGTCCTTTCTTATTTTCTCCAAGATCCACTTGGCCGCCCCGCTGAAGTTGCGAGCCACATGGTCGGGACGGAGATTTTTCTTTTCACTCAGATGCTTCCGGCCGTAGCCGGTCAAAACGAGAACTCCGAGCCCTCCGGCTCGCTGACCGATGAGCACGTCGCCTTCCTTGTCGCCGATGCTGATTCCGCCGCGCCACGGCACATGGCACTGGCGTGAGGCCCGCTTAAGCAAGCCGAGCTTCGGCTTCCGGCAGGAGCAGCGCTTGGACGGCAAATGGGGACAGTAAAGAACCTTTCGAATGCGGATGCCGCGCTGCCGTAATACCGCCAAAAACCGCGTCGTCACCTGCGCCAGCTGGCGCGGCGTGATCAATCCGCGCCCCACGCCGGATTGGTTCGACACCACGATGAGCGGCAAGCGGGCGCGCTGGAGCCGGTGAAGACCGTCAACCACACCCGGACACAACCGCACATCCTTCGGATCATGAAGGTAGTCGCAGTCTTTGATCAAGGTGCCGTCGCGGTCGAGAAAAATCGTCGGGCGCCGTCCGATCCGCCGCCTCGCTTTCACTCGGGCTCTCCGCTCTTTCGAGCATACCACAGGCAGACGCCGAGCGAGAAAAACGTCATCATCAGGATTTCGGTGTCGTTGTAGACCGTTTCAGTGATTCCGCCGGCCAGGAACCCGATCATGCCCAGGATGCCGGCCAACGTCATCGCCTGCGTCTCCGTATCGCCGCGCAAGTAGCCGCGCAGAAGCTCCCAGAAAATGGCGCTGATGACGCCGAAGAACGCCAGCAGTCCAAGCGCGCCGCGCTCGACCAGGAAATTGATGTACGTGCTGTGGAGATGTCCCCATCCGCCGTCCTTGGCTTCTTCGGGATTCTGATAACCGACCGACGCCACCTTCACGTTGCCCGGTCCTACGCCGAGCAAGGGATTTTCCTTCCAAATGGCGATTCCCGCCCGCCACATATGCACGCGCTCCACGTTCGATACGTGGGTCCGGTCGATAATGCTTTCGGCCCGGCCGCGGAACGACGGCGCGACAAAGAGAACCGCGATCGGCGCGAAGGTCACGAACACCACAAGCAGGGCCCGGCCCGAATGGCGAATGAGCAGGGCGGCCCCGGCCATCAGCACGGCCGCCAGCCACGGGCCGCGGCTCTGCGAAGCAATCACGGCGCCGCCCAGCAGCCAAATCATGACCATCCTTCGTCCCGAAAGCTGCCGCGCGCGCACGACGGTCACGGACAGCACGAACGCCAGAATCCATAAGAGCCCTTCCGAATAGGTCAGCGGATGGCTGCGCGTACCGACGACGCGTCCATTCACCATGGAGAGCTGATCGAGCGTCCAGCGCGGGAGATCGGCGACGGCATCGGGCAGATGAATAAAGGTGCCGCCTTTATTGTCCGTCTGATTGACGCCCACGAGATATTGGATGACGCCCCATGCCGCCGTAAAAAGACCTCCGGTGACAAACGCCGTGATCAGCCACTGCGCCCGCGCCCGCAGGACCATGACAGCCATGAGCATCACGGTGATGAGGAAGTAGGAATCCTTCTCAAGTTCGCGCAGGCTGTGCGCCGGCCGGAGCCCCGCGGCGCAGGATATCAGCGAGATAACGAGAAAAACGGTGAAGCTTTTTTCAACGGGGCCCCACGCCGGCGGCCAGCGCTGGAACGTCCAGCGCGCGCCGAGGAGCCAAAGGGCGAGCAATGGAAAATACAGAAGGCTGCTGGCGCTGATGGAGATCGGGAAGACGAAGGACATCGCCACCAGCCATCCGAAGAGGAACGGTTCAATGCGCGCCATGCGTTAACCGTCCCAATCGCTGGATGAGGCTTTTCCAATGGTCTTCGCCGGCGCTAATCTCGAGGTCCATGCGCAAGGCGTAGGCGTCGTGCAGGAGACCGGGCGAGACCGGCGCGCCCGTCCACCGCATGGCGTCCTTTTCCGTCATGACGACCCAGCACTTTGGTTCCCGGTGCTTGGCGACCCATTTCCAAATCTCCTTAGGATGCCCGCCGTGATCGGACAAACGCGCGGTGTGCCGGATCACGGCACCGAGGTGCGTCAGGCTCTTCTCGAAGGATTCGGGATGGCCGATGCCGGAGACGGCGAGCACGGGCCGGTCCTTCAGTTCCGACAGCGGATGCGCGCGCTCGTTCGACAGACCGATGAGGCACGCGGGCTGATGGCGGCTTTCCAGCATCAGCGCCGGCGGGTGGACGAAGGTGGCGACTTCATGGCGCAGAACGGAGAGACGGTCGGGAGCGACGGAGGCCGTGCGAGTCAGCACCACAAAATCCGCCCGGCGAAGCGCTTCCGGGCTCTCGCGCAGAAGACCCGCGGGCAGGAGCGCGCCGCCGCCCCAGGGATCGGTCACGTCCAGGGTCACGATGTTGAGGTCTCGGTCCAGCTGGTAATGCTGAAATCCGTCGTCGAGGATAAAACAGTCGATCGGGTAGCGCTCGAGAAGAGCGCGGCCCACGGCATAGCGGTTGGCGCCGACACCGACGCAGGCTTTCGTCAAGCGCTTGGCGAGCTCCATCGCTTCATCACCCGCGTCGCGCACGCTGGCGCGGATGCCGCGCGGATCCCGCACGATCACCGGCGTCCGCGTGACGTTTTCCCGCTTGTAGCCGCGCAGCAGCACGCCGACCTTCACGCCCTGTTCGCCCAAATCATTCGCCAGACGGATGACGAGCGGCGTCTTGCCGGTACCGCCCACGGTGATGTTTCCGACGCAAATGGTCAGACGCGGAAGGCGTCGCGCCCGGATCCAGCCCCGGCGGTAGGCGACTTCGCGGCCGCGCACGACCGCCAAATAGCCCCAGCTTCCCAGCTCCGCGGCTCGGCGCAATGCCTGGGCGAGGATCCCTTTGCGTTCGCCCCGTAAAATCTGTTCCCACCAGGGAAACTGGGAAAGCTCGGAGGTCGGTTTGGTTTCGGCGAGCTTACTCATAACCGGCCCACGGCAATCCTCGCGGAAGCGAGCTGGAGGCACTCCTGAAAGAAACGATCCACCGTGACGTGCGTCATGCATTCATGGGCGAAGGGGCATTCGTTCAAATTGCAGCCGAGGCATGGCACATCCGTCGCCTGGAGGATGCGGTGGTTGGGCCCTCCCGGATTCCAGCAGACGGGATCCGTGGGACCATACACGGTGACCGTAGGCGTGCCGACGGCAACGGCCGTATGCATGGGTCCATTGTCGTTCGTGGCGACGACATCACAGCGTTCGAGAAGGGCCGCCATCTGCCGGAGCGACGTGGGCGGAATCATGCGCGCGCCCGGTGCGCTACGGCGAATGGCTTCCACATACGCCTCTTCGCCAGGCCCCCAGAACAGCCAGACATTGTGTCCTTCGGCGATCAGCTTGCGAGCCAGCGCCGTGAAGGATTCCGCATGCCAGCGTCGCGATGACCGGCGGTGTGTCGGGATAAGGCCGACGGTGGCTTTTCCCGGGGCCGGAGAGTTCGCCACGTTCTGAGCCCACGCCCGGTCCTCCTGCGTTAGATACATCTTGCGTTCGGTCGCCGTTGCGCGGCCGATCAAGGGTTCGAGCAATGTAAATTTGCCCGCGATGACGGATTGCGAACCGCGCGGCCGCGGCACCGCATGGTTGTAGACTCGCCCCCAGAACGGCACGCGGTAACCGCCGCGCACGGCCGCGCCGCTTGTCAGCGTGACGACGGCGGAGCGCGGCGAACTCAAGAAATCGAGCACCCAATCGTACCGCTGGGCGCGGATGCGGCGCAGCGTGCCGAGAACGTCGCCGCGCCGGTAGAGCTGGATCTCGTTCACGTAAGGGTTGTGTTCCAAGACGGGCGCAAAAGCCGGTTCGACAAGAAAATCGATGCGCGCGTTCGGAAAGCGCTCGCGCAAGGCCGGCAGGACCGGCGTCGTCACGAGGACGTCGCCCGCGCGTTTGAGCTGGATGACGAGAATTTTTTGCGGTTCAGCCATGGGAATAAGGGGATTCGGCGTTCCACCAGACCTTGAAGCGGCGGTCCCATCCGTACACGAGCCCGAAGCTTCGAGCTGCCAGGACTGTCGAGTTCCAGCGCAAGCGCGCCGACAGCCAATCAAGTCCGGGCCGGCGAATGCTGATGCGCTTGAGCGCGAAAGGATGCGTCCCGGACGCGTTGGCGCCGGCGAGCGTGGTCACGGCGCTTTGATACCCCGCGCGCTCGACCATCGGCCACCAGGAGGTTTCATAATCCCCCCAGGGCCAGGCGAGATGGCGGCAGGGACGGCCGGTCTCTTTTTCGATCCGCGCTTTGGAGCCCGCGAGTTCGTCGGCGAGATCGCGGTACGGCTCCTTGCGAACGAAGTGGCGGTGCGTGCGCGTATGCGAACCGATTTCCACAAGTCCCGACTCCGCCATCGCCCGGACTTCGCACCACGAAAGAAACCCGCCGGGGCCGCGTTCATTCGTCTTGGTATCCAAGATGCTGCCGGTCGCGCGCGGCGCGGCATGCGCTTCCACGCGGTCGGTCACCACATAGTAGGTCGCCTTCACCCCGAGCTTCTGCAGAACCGGAAAGGCGCAGGCCCAATTGTCGAAGTAGCCGTCGTCAAAGGTCACCGTGAATCCCGGCCCGCCTTCGGGCGCCTGTCCGCGCACGATCGCCAGGAGTTCGTCCATCGACAGGCTGCGGTACCCTTGGTCGAGAAGGCGCCGGAGCTGCTGCTCGAACACGCCGGGCGTGATTTCGCGGTCTGGACTAACGTGATGGTACAGCAGGATCGGGAAAGAGCGCTTCACGACGCCGCCCCGTTCAAGAGTTTCCGGTAAAACGTTTCCATGCGCTCGGCCGCTTTTTGAATGGAAAATTGCTCGCGCGCCCACGCGCGGCCGCGATCGGCCATCGCTTTGGCGGCTTCGGCATCCTCGAGCAGACGAATGATGGCGCGGCTCAGCGCGGGCGCATCGCCGGGCGGTACGAGCAGGCCCGTCTTTCCGTCCTGAATGCTTTCCGGAATACCGCCCACGTTGCTTCCGATCACGGGGATGCCGACCACCATCGCCTCGCGGAGCGCCGTTCCAGCGCCTTCCTGCAGCGACGGCAGGACGAAGACGTCGACCGCCGACAGCAGCCGCGGAACATCGGTGCGGAAACCCGCTATATGGACCGCCAGACCGATGCCCAGATGATCCACCAGCGATTGCAGTTTCTCCGTGTCGCGGCCTACGAGCAGGAACTGGGCCCGCGGGAAGCGCTTTAACACGTCGACGGCCGCGCGCAGCAGGTATTCTTGACCTTTAAATTCGGCGTAGTTAGCGACGGTGGCAATCAAGGGATCGGCCTTGAGCCCCAGTTCCGCGCGCACCGCGCCGCCCTGTTGGCGTGACACGACTTCCGACGTCGTTACGGATGGGATGACCTCGATGCGTTCGGGCGCGATACCGACCTGCGTCAATTCGTTTTTGACGGCTTCCGAGATGGCCACGTAGCCGGAGATGCGCTTGGAATGGTATTTCAGGCGGCTGAAGGGATTGCGGCGGATGCGAAAAACGACCCGGCGCGTCACGGCGAAAGCACGAACCCTCGCCCACAGAGTGGACAAAAGGCCCACGGCGTGGGCCGTTGGATGCTGGGCATGGAGAATCTCAATCCCTCGCCGGCGCACGATCTCAGCGACGCGCCGCGCGGCGAAGACGTCGTAGTCCTGCCGCATGCGCACCGGTTCGATCGGGAGGCCGGCGGCCTGCGCGCGCGCCTGGATGTCGCTGCCGGGCTGGCAGGCCACGACGAGGTCGTGACCGCGTTCCTTGAGAGCGCGGGCCATCAGCAGGAGCTGCTCCGCCCCGCCCGACCACCGCATCGATTCCGTGAGGTATAAAATGCGCATTTTACCGTCGATCTTAAATTTACCTATTGCACTCCAATTTAACCGGGTGTAGGATTGGTCCGAGGAAATTAAAAATGTCTCCCAAGAAAAAGAAGGCCCCCAAAAAGGATCCGACGGACGTTCCCAAGAGCTACGAGGCGCTTGCCAAGCTCACCGAAAGTGACGTCATTCAACAGGTGAAAGCGGGCTTGAGTCGCCTGGCTCCGATCGAGGACGAGAAGGATTCCAAAGACACCGAGGACGCCCCTCAAGTCGACTATTGAGCGCCGACTGACGGCCGCTCTCCCGCCGTTTGACCGCTTCGCGCCGGCGCCTTCCACTCCGCTAATCGTTCCCTGCACAACTCCCATACTTGTTCGACGGTTACCGCGCGCATATCCGCCTGCGTCATTTCTGTGCTGGGCGCCACCGCGACGCCGTGCGCGCGCCCCCCCTCCGGATAATCCGGGTACGGCCCCCAGCGCTTGGGATGACAGGTCGTTTGCGGAGAGAATACCGATACCGTCGGCACGCCCAATGCGACCGCCATATGCAGGGGGCCTGTGGAATTCGTCACAAACAGGCTGAACTGCCCCAGAAGGGCCGCCAGCTCGCGCACGGAAACGCTACCCGCCGCGATAAAAACAGGAATCCGGCGCATGTGATCAATCATCAGGTATTGGTAGTCTTCCCCCGGCCCCCCCGTAATAACCACTTCATATCCGGCCTCCTGCAGCCGGTCACCTAATTCCATGAAATGCGACAAAGGCCACCGCCCCGAGGAACCGCCCGAGCCCGGATGGATTCCAATGATCGGCTTTTGGAAGGTAAGGCGGTGGCTTTCCAACGTCTTGCGGGCCCATGCTGTCTCCTCGTCGCTCAAAACCAATCGCGTCGGGAGGCGCTGGAACGGGATTCCAAGCGGTTCGAGAAGATCCAGATTGTAATCGGCTTCGTGCTTGGCGCCTTCAGAGCGGTGCTGCCAGACGCGGTGCGTAAAAAGCGCGCTATAGATCTTGCTGGCCGGTCCGATCCGCAGGGGAATCCCCGCGCGCCACGTCGCCCACGCGACCCGCCAGCGCGGATGAGCGATGATCGCCGTGTCGAAACGGCCGTTCCGCAGGCGCTGGGTGAGATCAGCGGTGGAACCTTCGTCGATCAGCACCTCATCGACGTCGGAATTATGCTGAAAGAGCGGCGCGGTGTAGGCGCGCGTCAGCCAAGTGATATGCGCTTTCGGAAAGCGCCGCCGGAGCGCCGTGGCAATGGGCGTCGTCAGCAGAACGTCGCCGATACGATCCGTCCTAACGATCAGAATCCTATCGGCCATGCGTTTTTTCCATTTCCCAAAGCTTGATCGCGCGAAGCCACGATGCGTGCGCAGAGAGGGCGGCGTACATGAGGCCCACCTGGCCATCCAGCCAGGCGCCGCGCAGGATGACACGCGCGAAGAGCTCCCACCCCGGCCGGAGGTAATCGAACCAGGAAAACCGGCGGCCTTTGTCCCAAAGCTTTTGGGCCGCGAGCGTGGTGTAGCGGTTGAGCTTCTCCTCGTACTCCTCCAAAGTGGCGTAGGAGTAATGCTCGAGCGGCGCCAGGAGAGTTTCAAGGCGGCCGTTGACCTCAATACTTTCATGGACCGGCACCGGCAGGAAGCGCCCCGCGGACTTCCGGAACAGGCGCACCACGCGGTCTTCTCCGACGCCGCCGAAACGCAGACGCCGGCCTAAAAAGTAGTTATGGCGCCGGACGATGTAGCCCGCGGCGGCGCCGTTGCGCTGGATGGCCGCGCGGATCTCCTGCGCCAGCGCCGGCGTGACGCGCTCGTCGGCGTCGATCGAAAAAGCCCATTCGCCCGTCGTTTGGTCGAGCGCGTACTGTTTCTGCGTCCCAAAGCCGTCGAGCGCGCGCGTGAACACCTTGGCGCCGGACTGCCGGCACAAATCCGCGGTATCGTCCGTCGAATGGTCGTCCACCACCACGACTTCGTCCGCCACCCCGGCCAGCGACTTCAGGCAGTCGCGGATATCCTGGGATTCATTTTTCGTAATGACGAAGGCGCTTAACGTACCCATCAGTTCTTTCGGACCTCCTCGACCGCTTCGTGGTAGACCTCGAGGGTCTGGTCGACGAAGCGCGGCATCGAGTAGGACTGCTCGACCCGTTGGCGGCCGGCACGGCCCATGCCTTGCAGACGCGCCGGATTATGCAGGAGCGCGGCCAGGGCGCGCGCGAGCGCCGGCGCGTCCTTCGGTTCGACCAGAATGCCGGTGCTGTGATCTTTTACGACTTCGGGCAGGCAGCCGACTTTTGTCGCGACCACCGGACGGCCGGAAGCCATCCATTCCAATGCCACGCGCGAGACCGCCTCGCTTCCTGTCGAAGGAATGACGCCGATCGTGCAGCCGGCCATGACCGCCGCAATATCGGAGCGGAAGCCTTCGAACTCCACGGCACGGTCGATGCGCAGGCGCTCGGCAACCGCCCGCAGTTCGCGCTGCGTCACGTTCTCGTCTTGACCGATGATACGGAGGCGGACGTCCGGGTACGTGTGGCGCAAAATATTCAGCGCCTCGAGGAGGTAGCGGTGCCCCTTCACGGGATCCAGCCGCGCTACGATGCCCAGGACCGGCGGCTGCGGCAGCGGTTTGACGTCGAAATCGGAAAGCGCGATGCCCTGGGGGACCGTAATGACCTTGCGCGGAGGCAGCTTGAGCGCTTTCAAATACGCCTCGCGGATGTACTCCGCGGCGGCGATCACGCGGTGCGTGTGGCCGAACAGGAACCGCGAGCCGATTCGGCGCTTTACGCCGCGGGCGTCCGAGCGCGTGCGCACCACGGCCACCGGCTGCCCGAGGGCGCTCGCCACGGCGAGACTGTGCGTGCTCCCGGTGTGGGCATTCAAAAGATCGATTTTCTGATCGCGCAGAAACCGGCGGAGCGGCTTGAGGCCTTTCAATGTCGCCAAAGGAACGGTATGCAGCCCCAGTTTGTGCGCCTTGGCCCAAGGCTTGAGCCCAGGAATCGCCGAAATGTAGACCTTGTGTCCGCTCTTTTTAAGACCCTGAGACATCATCAGCGCGTAATGCGCCAGACCGCTGTCCCAAGGGATATCGATAAGCTGGAGAATTCTCATCGCGACGACACCTCACTCAGCGGCTTTTCCCCCGCGAAGAATCCGGAGACCGCCGCAAACACCTCGTCCGGCGTGATCGTCTTCATGCACTCGAAATGGCCGAGCGGGCATTCCTTCGCGCCATGAAGGCCGCATGGGCGGCATGGAAGGTTTTTTTCAATGACGATATGGCCCGATCCGTATGGGAAGAAGCCGAGTTCGCGCGTGGTCGGCCCGAAGATGGCGACGGTTGGCACTTGGCAGGCGACGGCGATGTGCATCGGCCCCGAGTCGTTGGTCAAAAAGGCTTTGCATTGGGCGATCGCGGCGATCAGCTCGCGCAACGACGTTTTGCCGACCCAATTGATCGCGGGCTCGCGCATCTGAGATACGACCTCCTGCGCGGCGGGCGCGTCCTTCGGACCGCCGAAAAAGATGACTTTTCCCCCCAGCTCGCGCACCACGCGGTCAGCCACGGCGGCGAATCCGGAGGCGAGCCAGCGTTTGGTGGCCCAGACGGAACCGGCGTTGATGCCAAGCAGCCAATCGTTCGGCCGAACGCCGGCCGCGCGCAGGCGCTGACGGATAGATTCTTCCGCGGCCGGTTCGGGGTGAAGCCGGAGGATGCCCGAGGAGCGCCGGATCCCGAGGGCGCCTAAGAGACTGAGATTCCGGTCGGCGTCATGCACGCCCCACTGGAACGGAAGCACGTCGGTCAGCAGCCAGCGTCCCTGGCTGCGCGAAAAGCCGATGCGCCGCGGGATGCCCGCCAGCCGCGCGAGCAGGGCACTTCGAAAAGAATTGTGCGGAAGGATCGCGGCGTCGAACCGCTGCCGCCGCAGGTCTCCGGCCACCTGCCACAAGCGTCCCAGCGAGCGGTCGCGGCGCTTGTCGTACTGAAGAACGTGCGCCACCGCCGGATGGCGTTCAAATACGTCGGCCACTTCCGGAGTGCAGAGCACGGTAATCGCCAGCTGCGGATCATGCTCATGAAGCGCGGCCAGCATCGGGGTCGTTAGAACGGCATCGCCCAGGAAAGCGGTTTGAATGACGAGAATGGACCGGGCGGGGGCGCCTTGAAACGCGGTCTGCGCCGGATCGAGCCGCCGCAATGCCTGGAAATACCGGTCAAGCGTATGGTGCTGAAGATCCGCGGAGGGCCAGCGCCAGCGCACGAAGAGCCGTCGCGCGAGCGCGGCCTTGCGGTACCGAATCTTTTGCGCGGCGCCGGAAAAGACGCGGACGGCCCACGAACGAAGATTGGAGTGGAGATCGAGAACGACGTCGTAGTGTTCGCCGCGAACGCGCCGGACGAGCGCGGACAGCGAATCCCCGCGCCGGAATAGGAGACGCTCGTTGATGTCCGGGTTTCCCGCGAGGACATCGGCGAACTCCTCCTTCACGAGCGCCGTGATGTGCGCGTCGGGCCACGCCTGCCGCAGGGCGCGGTAAACCGGCAGCGTCAGAACGACGTCTCCCAAGGAGGACAAGCGGATGACGAGGATCTTCTTACCTGGCATTCACAAGCTCCTGCAGCAGCTTCAATGATCTTTCGGAGGCGCCCTGTTCCGAGCGCACGGCCCGGAGAGCGTTCTCGCCCATCATGCGCCGCTTCTCCGGCGCTCCCAGCAGTTGATAAAGGTGCATTTCGAGTTCGCCGAGAGAGATTTGAAGCGCGCCTCCCTCCCGGACCAGCTTTTCGGCCACGCCCTGAAAATTCTCCATGGACGGTCCGAAGATCACGGGCCGCTTGAGCGCGGCGGGCTCGATCGGATTCTGACCGCCGCGCGGCACGAAGCTGCCGCCCACGATCGCGATATCGGCCTTGCGGTAGGCCTCCATCAAGTCTCCCACCGAATCCCAAAGGATGTTCACGGCTGCGTCGCCTTCGGCGGCCGGCGCCGATTTGCGGCGGCAGGCCAGGCCCTTGCTCCGGAAAAGCGCTTCCAGCTCCCGGACGCGCTCCACATGCCGCGGCGCCCATATCACGGTGAGCGCCGGCCACTGGCGGCGGACTTTTTCCAGGACGGGAAGGAGCATGGCTTCTTCGCTTTCCCGCGTGCTGCCCAGGGCGATCACCGGGCCCGCGCCGCGCGGCGCCGCGGACGGCGACTCACGCGCCTGCAGCAAATCGTATTTCAAGTGGCCGGTGACGCGGATCTTGGACGCCGGAACGCCGAGATCCGCCAAGCGTCGGCCGTCGTCCGCGTGGCGGACCGCGAAAAGATCAATCGTCTCCCACAAGGCCGGCAAAATCCGTTTGACACGGTGGAACGACTTGTAAGAATTCGCGGACAATCGGCCGTTGATCAGGGCAACGCGCGCGCCCGAGCGCTTCACTTCCCGCAAAAGGTTCGGCCAGAACTCGGATTCAACGGAGACGAACAGTTCGGGCCGGACGGCGCGCACAACGCGCCGAACGATCCAGGGAAGATCAAGCGGCGCCGCCAAAATCGTCGGACTCAACCGCTGTTCCGTCGCCCACGCCAACGCTTCGGGCGTTACGACGGTTAAAAGAACGTGTACGTCCGGCTGCTTGGCGACTTGGCGGAGAAACGGCTCGATCGTCTTGACCTCGCCCACCGAGACCGCATGCACCCACCAGCGCCGCGGCGCCAGGCGCAGCAGGCGCAGTGCTTCCGCGGACGGACGGCCGCAGCGCTCATCCCAGCGTTCATGGCCTTTCGACAACACGCGCCGCCGCCAGCGCAGAAAAACCGCCAGAGCGATGAAGGGAAGGGCCGCGAGCAGCAAAACGTTGTAAAGCCGGTAGACCCATTTGCTACCCATGGCACCGGCCTGCCACGCTGTCCGCCTCCTGAGCCACCTGATCGAGCGCCCGCTTGAGATCGCGGGCACGTTGGTCTAAATTGTCAGTCGCGCTCACCTGGAGCGGCTCGCCGTACACCATCGATATGCGGTTGAACGGCTTGGGGACGATGAACTCGTCCCAACTCCCGAAGATCCATTTCTTGCGCGCGCCGAACGCCATCGGCACGATCGGACAACCGGATTTCTGCGCGGCGTAGAGAACACCCTTCTGGACTTCGCGCAGAGGGCCCCGCGGACCGTCCGGCGTGAAGCTGACCTTCCGGCCGGCGCCCAAGGCTTCCTGGACTTCCAGAAGAGCGCCCACACCGCCGCGCGAGGTCGAGCCGCGGATGGGATCCATGCCGAAGGCGCGGCAGACGCGCGCGATGATTTCCCCGTCCCGACTTTTGGAGACCAGCGGCCGCGTTCCGTCGTTGCGATGGGTGTACACCAGAAAGACCTGCCGGCCGTGCCAGAACGCGTAAATGACGCCCCGGCCCAACCGTTCATGCTCATCGCGGATGCTGCGGTTCACCCAAATAATACGGGAGGTGATTCCCACAAGACGCAGATAGAAACCGGCGATGGCGGAAAGGATCCTGGCTTTCATTTCATTAAATTGGGCGTCGTCGAAGGGTTCGCCATCGACGGAGGAGGCTAGACGGCAGTTTTTTCGGCGCGGGCCGCGCCGCTGGTTTTGGCCGACCGCTTTTCGACAGGCGTCCAAGGGAGCCAGGCCAAGCGCGCGTACGGCGGCAGTTGCGGAGCGTTGGCATCCACCGGGATGCCGATGCGTTGGATTCCGAGGAGATTCGAAAGCGAAGAAAGAAGCGGCTCCTGCGTGACATAAATGGGCGAAGCCATGTCGCATTCTTCTTCTTTGGCCTGCTCCTGAAGCAGGCGCACGGCGAATTGCGCGGCCTGCTGCAGCGCTTCCTGCTGGACGGCCCAGGTCATGGATTCCTGCATCGCGTCCTGGCGCTCGCGCGCGGAGGCAAGCTGCTCTTCGAGCGCCGGCCCGACCGTGACGGCTACGAGCGAAACGGCCACCGCCTTCTTTTCCAGCGGCAGCGGGGTCGTCTTTTCAGCGGTCGGCCGCGTCAGGGTGGTGTAGACCCTTTCCAGCACAGTGGGATCCGAAGCTTGGAATTCACGTGACTTGAAGTCGCGG
>JADMIO010921736.1_pt1 | contig 101496 bp, 103 predicted proteins | sample 8958161 | NCBI WGS metagenome assembly JADMIO01 (sample SAMN16585339, study PRJNA669376) | soil metagenome | isolation source: Crop rotation soil | place: USA: Cullars Rotation, Alabama | collected 2011 | reverse complement strand
CGCGACAACTTGTCCACGTGGAATTCTAAGCTTAGGATCCCAATGTGCTGGAAAGTTTTGACGAGCGCCCGTAACCAATCTGGTCGGGGACGATAACGCGGAAACCTTCCTTGCGCAGCGCGTCGATGACGACGCCGAAATAGAAACCGGCGAAGTTGTTTCCGTGGAGCAGCACCACCGTATGACCATTAGGCTGCCCCTCCGCCGCCACATCCATGTACGCCATCCGAACATCCTGTCCATAAAGCGTCAGCGGCAGATAGGAGCTTGGATAGGGGTAAGGACACTCCTCGCAGGTGATGCTTCCGGGCTTCACATCGGTTGGCGGCCCCGGTTCTTGTCCGCTACGCTGCGCGTTCGCGGCGGCCGCCAACGCCATGATGAGGGGGAACACGATTAGTTTGTTCATCATGACTATTAAGGGTAACGCAGTGCGCGCGGCCATCAACCGCCGTTGGGCTGGTGCAAGGCTTTGGTTCAATGAATTTGACGCGGTCGGCGCTATGTTGTAGCCTTTCGCTAGTGAGCGGGGCCAATCAACTGACGCTCTGGCGGCGCTGGGTTCGCCAGCCGCAGAAGATCTGGCTACGAAGGGCATTTTTTCAGGTGCATCTGTGGAGCGGCATCGCGCTCGGGCTCTACATCCTGATGATCAGCGTCACCGGCAGCGTGCTGGTCTATAGCAACGAGCTATACAGAGCAGCAACGCCAGAGCCGATCGTCTCGAAGGGTCCAGGACCGCTCTTGACCGATGGCCAACTCGCGGAGGCTGCGAGGCGCTTGTATCCGAGCCATCTGGTAGTGCGAATCACCCGGGCCCGCAATCCCGATCAGGCTGTAGATGTCTCGCTCCGGAGAGGCGATGAAATAAAGCATCGGCAGTTTGACGCTCGGAGTGGCCGCGATCTTGGCGATTCGGTATCCACAGCTATTTGGCTCGTATCAAAACTGATTGATCTGCATGACAATCTGCTCGCGGGACGAACTGGCCGGCGAGTCAACGGAATAGGCGCACTCGCAATGCTGGCTGTTACAATAACCGGTCTGGCGATCTGGTGGCCGGGCGTTAAAACTTGGCGCCGCAGCCTGACGCTCCCACGCGGTGTTGGATGGAAGCGCTTGAATTGGCACCTCCACAGCATGATTGGCTTCTGGAGCGTTGGGTTCATGTTGGTTTTTGCCATCAGCGGGGCCTATCTAAGTTTTCCTCAGGTTTTTCAGGATCTCGCCGACAAGCTAGAGCCTCCCACCGCCGCGAATCCAGGTGTACGGACTGGTGACCGGTTTATTTATTGGCTTGCGTTCTTACATTTCGGCCGCGTTAACGGGATAGGGATTCCTTGCAGCGGCCCCGGCTTCTGCGATCAAACAACAAAAGCGATTTGGGCACTATTTGGATTCGCCCCGTCAGTGATGTTTGTGACCGGCGCGGTTATGTGGTGGAACCGCGTGCTCCGCCGCCGATTGATGAGCGGGCACGGTGCGGCTCCTTCTCGGATCGTAACTACTCCCTGACCGCTTATTTCCCGACAGACTTAAGCGCCGATCCACCCTTCTCAATACCGGAGCCGGTTCCCAGAGCAACCTTCCTGGCGCCCCATTTTAAGCCCCGTCCCGTGGCTTTGATGCCCTTGACGCTGACTTTTCCGGTAGCGGCTCCCGTCTTGACCGCCGCAGTTTTAGCGGCCCCGCCGGCCACCTTCATATCCTGTCCGGCCCCGTCTTTGCCGACGGCGGCCGAGACCGTCACGAAAAAACACATCGAAAGGAAAATGTTCCTGGCAATAAGCATGGTTCTACTGTACCGAAATATGAGACGGTTTTCACTACCCTTCTAGCGGACATCACGGCCGCCTCGACTGGCGTCGCTGATTATTTCAGTAGCTTTGATGTGAGCAGCGCTCCCAATGAACCGAGAAGAACCACTCCGGCTAATCCGGCCGCGAGCGGCCATCCATTCTGTGAATAGCCGCCGAATCCGACTTCACTGATAGGCTTGAGAGCAACCCGTCGTCCCCCCTCATCCAACTCGACACTCGGTCCGTTGCTCGCAGCGTTCCCGGACTGGCCAAAGCTCGGAACGATCGCCAAAGCGGTTACGAGAGTGGCAACTCGCATGAATTTACAAAATCGCACAATCTATACTCCTTCGGGTTTTGACGCGGCGTGGCGCTGATTGTTTCAGCATGCGCATAAGCAAAATCATCGCGATGCAAGATGGAATTCTTCTCCGATTTCCCGGATGGGAATGCGATGATCGGCTGAACCAGACGCCAAAAGCAAGCGCTCGATCGGTTCGTTGTAAGGCTCATCGCTCAACTTGAAAGTCCGATGATGGACCGGCAACACAAACTCTGCGGCAGTATGATTTGCCATTGCAAGCGCCTGTTCGGGATTGCAGTGGGCATGAATCCACGGATTGTAGGCGCCGATAGGCATGATCGCCAAATCCACTGGTTTCGAAGTGCGAACCTGGCGGAAGAGGTCGGTATATGCCGTATCGCCGCCAAAGATAATCCGGCAGCCTCCGGCCTCGATCAAATACCCGTTATATCCTCGATGCGTATCGGTACGCGTGCGCGCGCCCCAGTGCTTTACTTCGAAAGCACGAACGTTTGCTGCTCCCACCCTGCGCGATTCACCCCATCTCAACTCATGAACTGCCTGATAGCGTTTCACACGTAGAAGGTCGCTTGTTCCGACCGCGGTAATAATGGTGGTCTTGCGATTCTCCAGCTTTCGCAAACTCGGCCGATCAAGATGGTCCATATGTGCGTGCGAAAGCAGGATGAGATCAGGGACCGGCATTTCCCGCGGTTCGACGGCGGGATCAACCAATCGCTTTACGCCGAGGGTGAACGGCCCAAGGTTGATCCCGATACGCGCACTGAACACTGGATCCGTAAGAATATTCATGCCCGCGACACGAATTAAAACTGTACTATGGCCGATCCAGGCTGCGTGCAGCCCTTCTGCTGACCAATCGGCGGCGCGCGGGACGAACGGTGCAGGATTTATCGAACGTTTTCGGTCCTCTGACAGGCGGCGCCAGAAAATCGGGGCGGCCTTAAACGCGAATCCCGCCAGAATGCGTGCTCTCCGAACAGGCGTCAAAACTGTAGACATGATGCTACCCGGTTAGACGCAAGAGCACCCGGATAGATTCATGAACTCGCCTCTGTCAATCCTGTTGCCTAGCCCATAGTATGGGCGCCGTCGGGTTCGATGCGATACAGCACACGTACTTCGGTCGGTGTACGAAATGGATACTTATCCTTACCCAGATACTTCTTCGCGAGCTTGTCGATGTGCTCGTCCGCGCCGTTTTCAGTGATATCCACCACGCGTCCCCTAATCGACAAATGGCGGTACGGATTGTCCGGGTCGACAATGTCGATGCCTACGCGGGGGTCACGACGGATGTTTCGGTCCTTTACGCGTCCCTTGGCTGAATTAATCAGAATATGATTGCCGTCAAACTCAAACCAAACCGGCGACACCTGCGGGCTTCCGTCCGGCATCAAGGTTGCCAACTGCGCGAACGCTTTCTTTTCGGCTAAGTCGCGGTAATTTTCAGGAATATTTGCCATTGTGGTCTCCTGTCCATTTCGAGGGTACCACTGCTTGATCCGCTTGGCGTTATCTTAAGAGTACCTGTGCAAACGAGGTAATACCTATGCAAACAAGCATTGCAGTGGTAGGGGGAACCGGTGCAGAAGGTGGTGGGCTGGCGCTTCGATTTGCGCAGGCGGGCGCCGCTGTCCGAATCGGCTCACGGAATTTGCAAAAGGCGCAGGACACAGCGCGGCGGATCGCGACACAGACCGGTGCAGCGGAGGTAACCGGCCACACCAATGAAGAAGCGGTCGCCGGAGTAAGCATCGTCGTTCTCACTGTGCCGCTTTCCGCTCAGGTGGAGACCCTCAAAGCGATTCGCGGCAGCATCGCGCCTGGGACTATCCTGGTGGACGCCACAGTGCCGCTCGAAATCGCCATTGGTGGACGCATCTCGCGCATCCTCAGCCTGTGGGATGGGTCCGCGGCGCAGCAAGCGGCTCGACTGGTTCCCGGCGTTCCGGTTGTAGCAGCGTTTCATGCGCTCAGCGCGGAATCACTGGCCAAGCTCGAGCATCCACTCGACTGTGACACGCTCATATGCGGCGACCAGGCTGAGGCCAAAGCGGCCGTCGCACGCCTTGCGTCCATGATCCCGGGAGTGCGAGCCATCGACGCAGGTCCGCTCGACGCTGCACGTCTGCTTGAAAGCGCAGCGGCCCTGCTTATCGCGCTGAACCTCCGCCATAAGGTGAAAGAAGCAGGATTACGAATCACCGGATTGCAAAGCGGCGGCAGCGCGTGAAGCGGCGGGTGGTTGCGCTAGCCGGCGGTGTGGGCGCCGCCCGTTTCCTCGATGGTTTAACGCGAGTGATCGCCCCCGAGCGCGTTTACATCATCGGCAACACTGCCGACGATGCGGAAATCCATGGCCTCCACATCTCACCGGACCTGGACACCGTCACTTATACGCTGGCGGGGTTGGCGAATCCGCAGCACGGCTGGGGTATTCGCGGCGACACCTTCCGTTGCCTGACGGCGCTAGGGCGTCTCGGCGCCGACACTTGGTTTCAACTCGGCGATTTAGACCTGGCAGCGCATCTCTACAGGACCGAACGCCTCCGCCAAGGCGCAACGCTGACCGCGGTCACGTCCGAATTGACTCGTGCGCTGAAGGTTCGCTCCACACTGGTTCCCATGTCGGACCAGCGCGTGCGAACACGCATTTGTACTCCCGCGGGGGAACTGGAATTTCAGACCTACTTCGTCAAGCGCGGCGCGCGCGATCGAGTAACGGGCATGCACTTCGAGGGCGCCGCCGACGCTTCGCCAGCGCCGGGTTTACTGCGCGCCATCGCAGATGCCGAAGGGATCATTCTCTGTCCCTCGAATCCCTTCATCAGTATCGGGCCAATTCTCGCCATCCCGGGAATCCGCGCCGCGTTGCGACGTAGACGAGACAAAGTGGCAGCGGTCTCGCCCATCGTAGGGGGCCACGCGTTGAAGGGCCCCGCAGCCCGCATGATGAAAAGCATCTGTCGCCGAGTATCCGCTGTGGAGGTGGCGAAGCTCTACCAGGATTTCGTCGGCGTGTTTGTTCTGGATAACATGGACCGCAAGCAGGCTGATCAGACAAAAGCTTTGCATATGCGCCCAGTTGTGACCAACACGATAATGCGCGGCCTTGGCGAGCGAAAAGCTCTGGCGCGAGTGGTAGCCGGCGAACTCGGGATAACAGCTTGATTTTCGCGATCCTCCCCGTCAAGCGTGCGCAAGCCGCTAAACAGCGGCTTAAGGGATTCCTTGCGACGAAGCAGCGGGAGGCGCTCGCTCGCCTGCTGTACGCTCACACTTTGGCCGCGCTTTGCAGTGCGGACGGGATCGACCGGGTGGCGGTAGTCACTAGCGACAAGGAAACAGCCGCGCACGCGCGCCGTTCGGGAGCACTGGTCTTTGAAGAGAGCGAGCAAATCAGCCACAGCGTTTCCGCGGATGCGGCGTGCTTGCACGCCATGGAACTGGGTGCATCAACAGTCTTGTTGGTGCCGATCGACGTTCCTACAGTGACGTCAACCGATTTCACCCGGCTCGCTGCTGCCGCGCGCCCGGGGCTTGTGGTTGTGCCATCCTCAGACGGAACAGGCACGAATGCACTGGTGCGTACGCCTCCCGATTGCATCGAGAGCCGCTTTGGTCCCGGCAGCTTCCGCGCACATCTTGATCAAGCGCGCTCGAAGGGAGTGCCCGCGGACGTCCTACGCGTACCTGGTCTTATGTTCGACATCGATACTCCCGAGGACGTTGCCGAACTTTTGGCCAGTGCGCCGGAGTGCGAAGTTTCGTCCTTCTTGCGAACCGCATGCGCCTTGAAATCATAGCTCTCTCCACGCTACCCGAAGTTCGGCGTGGCGATGACCTCGCGCTGCTGATCGGCCGGGCGGCCACGAACGAAGGACTGGTTATCGATCGCTCCATTGTCCTTGCGGTGGCGCAAAAAATCGTTTCCAAGGCCGAGGGTGCCGTGGTTGATCTGCGGGAACTGCAGCCCTCTGCGCTCGCTCGATCCTGGGCAAGCGAATGGGGGAAGGATGAGCGCCTCATCGAACTGATCTTGGCTCAATCCCGGCGCATCGTCAGAATGGACCGCGGCGTCCTCATAACAGAAACGCGGAGCGGTTTCGTTTGTGCCAACGCGGGCGTGGATCAATCGAACGTCGAGGGCGACGACTTTGCAACCGTGCTGCCAAGCGATCCCGATGCTTCGGCACGCCTCCTCCGCACTGGTCTGAACTGCGGCGCAGTCATCATCACTGATACCTTCGGCCGGCCCTGGCGCGAAGGCCTACTGGACGTGGCGATTGGCGTATCCGGCCTGGAACCCTTGGACGATCAACGCGGGCTCCAGGACCGCAACGGCCGGAAGCTCGCCAGCACTATCATCGCCCTCGCCGATCAACTCTCCGCCGCCGCTGGTCTCGTCATGTCAAAAGCAGCCGGAAGACCAGTGGCCCTGATCCGAGGGTTCGAATGGCAGCCGGCCGAAGGATCGGCGCGTCCGCTCATACGCAAGCCGGAGCAGGATTTGTTTCGATGAAGCAGAAATCTTAGATAATCTATGTTGCGGTCCGAAACAAGGAGGATTTCTATATGAGACGACCAAGTTCCAGGTGGATGCAGGTGTTCTCCGCGGTTGTATTGATCTTCGCAACCCAGTCCGTCCGAGCGGAGCTGCTGGAAAAGACGAAGAAGGTGGCCGGCATGGTAGTCCGGTATAAGGTCGTACTGCCCCGCGGGTTTGATCCTGCCAAGGCTTATCCCGCGGTTCTAGCATTCGGCGGAGGTCCCCAAACGATGGACACAGTGGACCGGATTCTTGAGCGTAACTTTCGCGCAGAGGCAGAGAAGCGCGGCTACATTGTGGTGGCCCCCGCAGCCCCGGAGGATCAGTTGTTCTTCGAGGATGGAGCCCGCATTTTCCCCGAGTTCCTAAAAATGATCCTGGCGGATTACAAGATACAAGACAACAAATTCCATATCGCCGGACCGTCCAACGGCGGAATCGCAGCATTCCACGTCGCAGCCGCGAATCCGCAGTACTTTCTTTCGGTGACCGCTTTCCCTGGATATATGTGGGAGCCCACTCTGCAAAAGCTCCAGGCGATTTCGAAGATGTGCGTCTTTATGTACGTCGGCGAGAATGACGAGTACAGGTGGCATCCGGAGATGAAGAAGGAAGCCGAGATACTGCGCTCAAAAGGAACGGTGGCCCGATATAGCGTCGAGAAAGGCCAGCCGCACCGGCTCGAGACGCTAGCGGGCGCAAATGCCGGGCGCTTGTTCGACGGATTTAGTGAAACTAAGACGGGTTGCAGCAACTGAGGAGCAGTAAGCGGCGCTTATCGCGGTCGCCCCAGGTAGCGTTTGCGCATCTTCGCCACGATTGTAAACTCCGGGTCCACTACGTTCGAGATCTCGAATTCCATCGCCTGGCCAAGCAGCAGACTGGCGCCGCGTTCATCAAACCCATAACTTTCCATGAGCCACCGGAGCAGCTCGGTGGTCCCATGCTGTAAGGCTTCGTTCATGGCTCGCGAACTGCCGAGCACCATGATGAAATCCTGGTTCTCAAGGCGGGGCCAGTTGATCTTTTTCCGTTTGACGAGGTCCACTGAGAATTCGACATCGAGCGATGTCTCGATCGCGCTGCCGACCACTTCGCCATCGCCCTGCCGCGCATGGCCGTCACCTAAGAAAAGCAGCGCACCGGGCTCGAACACAGGGAGCATGACAGTGGCTCCAGCGCCCATCCCGTTGTAGTCCATATTGCCGCCGAAGTTGTCCGGCAAACTGGTGGGGATGGCGGCCTTATTGTCCGGGGCTGTGCCAATACAACCCAGCATTGGGCGCAGGGGCAACTCGATGCGCGGTCCTTTGAAGAATTCGCCCGGATCGAGATAGGCGATCCCTTTCTGCTTATCGATCTGCCAGGTCGCCGTCCTGGGCTCTCGCAGCGCTTCCAGCCGCAAGAAAGCGGGGTCGGCGGTGTAGGGAGCCAGCAGCGATGCCGACCATCCGGTGGTGCGGTTGGTCTCGAGCCGCAAAAGATGAACCACGAGAGTGTCGCCCGGTTCGGCGCCTTCGATGTAGAAGGGGCCTGTTTCCGGATTGGGACCATGGCCGCGCTGTACGCCCGCGGAATCAACCCCGCGCGCGTCGATGGTCGATGTGACCACGTGGTCGCCGGGCTTGATACGAAGCACGGGTGTATGAGCGCCTGAGAAGGTGTTGTAAAATTCGGTGGGCGCGAACTGATAGCTTTCGGCGAAGCCGGAAGCAGCCAAGCCAAGCATCAGGAGCATTTTCATATGCACCGTCCAGTTTGGATAAGTATAAACGAAAACGATGCTCCGCCTTCCTTCGCGGATCGCCCACAGCCATCCCGGCTGGCGGGGGGCCGGCCGGGTTCGTGAATTCACATCTCGCGGCTAACGAATATTGCTAAGCGATTGTTCTTTCAGGATCTTCTGCAATATCAGTTGTGAGGTCCTATTGCCCGGCTCCAGAACCAGAGCCCGGGTAATTTCCTGAAACGCCCGTTCATAGTCCCCGAGGGCACAAAGGGCGAGAGCGAAATTAGAGCGCCCTACGGGTTCGTTCGGCAGCAAACGCACCGAGAAAGCCAGTTGAGTGCGAGCCTCTTCGACTCGCCCGACCTGGAGGTATTCGAATCCCAGAATGCCACGGAGGTATGGCTCTGCAAGATGGCTCTTTAGAATTAGCCGGCTGAGTATTTCAATAGCTTTCGTGTGCTCTCCATCCGCGGAATAAGACCGCGCCCGATTGATAGACCGCCGCACTTCTTTTGATTGCACATTCCTGAGCCAGTGGGCCGAAACGGTGTTGCCGGAGTTCTGGGAAGCCCGTTCCCCTCCATTTGGTTGCGCTGCTGTCACCAGACAGGGACGAAGTAGGGCCGCTGTAAAACACAGCACCGGAAGAAACTGTAGTGTGAGCATCCCTTCCTCCGATCTTGGCACCGACAAAGGGTCCGCTCATTCTACGCGAAAATCGACCGGGCTGCAATCATTGTGGTCCATTCTCCATGGTCTCGATGATTTCCGACCCTGTAACAAATCGGCCTCTAGTCGCTCAAACCATAGGGTTAGTCCCATGGAGGTTCGTCTATGTCAACTTACCGGTTGTCAATCCTACCTGCTCTGCTTATGGGCGTCAGCGCTACCGTGCTGATAGCGCAGACCGAAACAGGGCAGATTACCGGAACGGTGTTCGATCCCGCTGGCGCGGTTTTGCCGCAGGCGACGATCACCGCTACCGACCCAGTCACCAAAACCACCCGAACTACGGCGTCATCGGCATCCGGAACTTACGTGATCCCGAGTTTGCTTCCGGGGGCCTACGAAGTGACCGCAACGGCGAAAGGGTTTCAAACCACCAAGCAAACCGTGACTGTCACCGTAGGAGCGCGTGTGGGTCTCGATTTCCATCTAATGCTGGGCGAGACGACCACCGTAGTGGAGGTCAGCGAGCTTGTGCCGCAAGTCAATACCGAAACGCAGACCGTCAGCCAGAACATTACAGGCAGAGATGTTGTAGAGTTGCCGACTCTAACCCGCAATCCCTACGATCTGGTGAGAATCGCAGGGAATGTCTCGGAGAGCGACCCGAGCGGCCGCGGCGTTGGTGTGTCGGTTAACGGACAAAGGGCATCTTCGGTAAATCTTTTGCTCGACGGCGTCCCGAATAATAACGAATACGACACCACCGTCGGTATCAAGACCCCGCTCGACTCTGTCGGTGAATTTACGGTTCTGACGAGCAGCTTCACCGCGGAGTTTGGCCGGGCCGGGGGCGGAGTCGTGAACGTCGACACCAAAAGCGGCACGAACGCATTCCATGGAACAGCCTACGAGTTTAACCGCGCGTCAGCGCTGGCTTCCAACACATTCGATAATAATGCCAATAATATCAACAAGCCGGTGTTCATCCGCAATCAGTTCGGCTTTTCAATAGGCGGCCCGATCAAAAAAGATAAGCTGTTCGTGTTCGCGAACCCTGAATGGACGCGGGTACGCAGCCAATTAATACAGACCTACACTATCCCGACGCCCCAGTTAATTGCAGCCTCCGCTCCTGCCACACGAGCTTTTTTCGCCGCCTACGGGCAAACTAAACCTGGCCTGATCCCGCTCCAGACCTTCACGTACGGCCAGGCCTGCACCACTGCTGCTTGCACCTTGATCCCAGCGAACACGCCTGCATATCAGAAAGTTGCCTACAGCGTGCCTGCGGATTCCGGAGGCGGAGATCCGCAGAACACATATGCTCTGGCCGGGCGTGTCGACTATAACGTGACGGATAAGACCCAGATCTACTTCCGTTACGCCGCATTCGACCAAAACGCACTGCTAGGAGCGCAGACGAATAGCCCTTACGTCGGCTTCGATACCGCGTACTTTTTTCACAACACTGGGGAGGCCGTTTCCATCACGCACATTTTTGGTCCCGCACTCGTGAGCCAGACAAAGCTGAGCTACAACCGCTTGAGCAACGACCAACCATTGGGAGCACGACCGGTCGTGCCCACACTGTATACAACTCTGACAACAACCAACAGTATTGGAGGGGCGTCAGTGGTTTACCCCGGCTATTCTCCGAGCACTCCGGGCAATTCGATACCATTCGGCGGACCCCAACATTATTATCAAATTAATCAGGACTTCACGAAGCTGGTTGGAAAGCATAATTTCCGTTTTGGCGGACAAGTCGCCTACGTGCAGGACAATCGCACCTTTGGCGCATATGAGGAGGCTGTTGAAGCTTTGGGGACTACTTTGCCGAGCTCAATCAATGGCCTGATCAGCGGGCAATTGCACGATTTCCAAGCGGCGATCTACCCGCAAGGCAAATTCCCCTGTGTTGCCGGCGTCGTCACGCCAAACTGCACGCTCACGCTGCCTGTCGGCCCACCGAACTTCAGCCGCAGCAATCGGTATCATGAAGCGGCGCTCTATGTTCAGGATAGCTGGAAATTCACGCCTCGCCTGACCATTAATCTAGGGCTCCGCTGGGAATACTTCGGCCCTCAGGCCAACAAAAACCCCAACCTGGATTCGAACTTTTTCCTGGGGCCGGGCGCCAACGTGGAACTCCAATCCGGCAGCGGGAGAGTTTTAACCTCGACCGATCCCAACAACCCCGTGGGTGGACTATGGGTCAAACGGTGGCGCAACTTCGGCCCGCGCGTTGGCGTCGCGTATGACCCGTTCGGCAACCACAAAACGGTCCTGCGCGGCGGATATGGCATCAGCTATGAGCGCAACTTCAACAACGTTACTTTCAACGTCATTCAGAACCCTCCGAATTATGCTGTCGTGGGGCTGACTGCGGGAGCAGATCTGCCAACCATTCCAATAGCTACAAATAACGCAGGACCTTTCGCTGGCACATCTGGAACCAAGTCCCTGTCGCCTGTGACGCTGCGCGCGGTGGATCCCAATATCAAAACGGCCTACGCTCATATTTGGAGCGTATCCGTTGAGCACCAATTCACCCCAGATGTGCTCGGCGCCGTGGAATACACGGGAAGCAAGGGTGTCAACCTGTATGCGATTGACCGTCTGAATATACCTGGGTCGGACTTGGTCTACGCAGGAGCGGGCGGTCCCACTACGCGCATCAACCCGCAATATTCGTATATCAACTTCCGCACCAACGGCGGATTCTCGAACTACAACGGGCTGAATACCCGGCTGCAGGTGAGGAATTTCCGGCGGCAGGGGCTCACGTTCGTGGCTAATTACACGTGGTCGCATGCTATCGACAATTTAAGCAGCACGTTCAGCGACTCGACTGGCAACGTCAATCTGGGGTTTTTGGATCCGCTAAATCCCGGCCTGGACAAGGGAAATGCCGAATTCGATGTTCGTCATCGCATCGCCATCACTGCACAGTACGACATACCCTTTACCGGCAAGAGCCGAACAATGAGGATGATTGCAGGCGGCTGGAGCATCGATCCCATTTTCACCGCCCACACAGGAACCCCGTTCACGGTGTACGATTGCACAAACGCGCAGTATGTATTGTGTCCTCGAGTAATGTACGACCAGCCTTTCAACCCGGTTTACACGCAGACGCCCACTTCGACGCCCAATGAGTTCACATATTTGAATTTGGGTGCGTTCGATTCCAGCTATGTGAATCCGGTGCTTCGAGCAGCGGGCGCACCGGCGTCCGATTTTGGTCCGTTCCCGCCGACAATGACCGGCCGGAACTCCTTTGTATCACCGGGTGTATGGAATGTTAACTTGGCCGTTCACAAGAACTTCGACATCACGGAGCGATTCCGATTGCAGCTCCGCGCTGAAGCGTTCAATGTCTTTAACCACTCGAACCTGTACATCGTTTATAACAATAACGATGCGTCTTCGACAAATGCCATTACGGCGATCCGCGGCTTGAGGAGAGATTCCAATTTCCTACCATCGAGCACCGAAAATGGCCGCATCGAGAACCGCAATTTGCAGCTAGCTCTGAAGCTGATTTTCTGAGGGCCCTTCCCGCGTGCGCGGCGGCACAACGCTGCCGCGCACTTACGCACAAAATCTGAGCGATCACCGAAACCGATATTCGGGCTTGAGTACGCACCGATACAGTTTGGTTCCGCCGGAAATCCTGACATCACACACCGCCCACGACAGATTTAACGTGGGGCCGAGAGGAAAAACGATTTCCTGTCCATTGACCGCCGCCTCTATGCTTGGGCCTTGAGCGGATGCCGGTAATGTAAAACTCATAGTGCGCTCGAAGATGGCCGGAAAAGACTGGAGAGTCACATCGCCCTTCATCGTGTGAGTCACCTCGGCTTCGAGCAGAAAGGTTGTTGTGTCGGACCAATTTCTAATCGTGACGCCGATATGGCTGCCGCCCGCGGAGAACGAATCCTTTTCGATCTTCGTGAACGGACACGGCCCAGCGATACAGGAGAGACGCACGTCATGAAATGCATTGTGCGGCCCTGCATCCAGCGAAGCGCCGCCAATAGACGCTTTCCATTTTCCGTTCGGCGAACACGGACTACGGTGATCGCATGGTACGTCTCCGACATTCACTACTTCAAAGGTCTTTAACGCGCTGCCGGCATTGACCGAAATCTCGTTCGTGGTCGTGTATCGTACTCGAATCTCTGACAAAACGTTGGGCGCATTCACACTTGCGTCGGTAGTGTCGTTAAGAGGCGTTATTCGAATGACATACAGGCGATCAGTTAGGAATTCGGAGACGGTTAACGGGCGGTAGTCGGGATTTCGAACTTGAAGCGTGACCATCTGGCCGATATGGACACCTGGTCTCAACTTCAATTTGAAGAAACCAGCGGAATCGGACATCGCTGCACCGTCCGATAGCCCGTCGTCTAAGAAGACTTGCGCATTCGCAACAGGAAACTGTTTGCCCAGATCGGAATCTTGCCGAAGGATCGCTCCCGCTATTTCCTTTAGTTCGCTGGGTTTAGACCGAACGAACAAAGCCACGACCAACGCTAGAACGGCTATGGCGGTGGCAACCCAAACAGCCGGTTTCCGGCCGGTCCGTAATTCAGTTCCCGTCACCTATTATTCGACGGAACAAGCGAAAGAAACATTTCTCATGAACCCAAAATTTTGGGCGGAATATGTAGCCTTCCGAACGTTCTATACATCTCAAGAATAAGGCTTACCCGATGTTGTCGCGTCGCAGGATACTCAAGCACTGGGCCACGGCGAATGCCGGGTGTCTCCTGAATCATTTGTTGTCTCAAGATTTACGGGCGGCGGCTACCGAGGATCTGAGCCGCGCAACACCTCCGGCTCCTGCTGACGACCAGTTCCTCGAAGAACTGGAGAATGCCAGTTTTCTATACTTTTGGGAACAGGCCAATGCACACACGGGCCTGGTGAAAGACCGCAACGCAGTTAACGCGGCCAAGCGGGCTGACAATAATGAGATCGTGGCCAGCATCGCGGCCACGGGTTTCGGCCTTACAGCGCTTTGCATTGGACACAAGCGCCGCTATGTTTCGTCTTCGGATGTTGCGGAACGAGTTTTGACAACGCTGACGTTCCTCGCCCAAAAGATGCCCACTCATCGCGGCTTTTTCTACCACTGGGCGAATATCAATACGGGCGAGAGGATCTGGGATTCCGAGGTCTCTTCAATAGACACGGCAATTTTACTGTGTGGGGTTCTCACCTGCCGTGAGTACTTCCGTCTTGCGGAGATTACGCGGCTGGCCAATCTGGTTTTCAATCGAGTGGATTGGACCTGGGTTGCGGAAGACACTTCTTTGCTCTCCCACGGCTGGACACCCGAAACCGGGTTCTTGCCTTATCGTTGGGATTACTACAGCGAGCTGATGATCATGTATCTGTTGGGCCTGGGGTCATCGCGGTACCCCTTGGCCCCGAGCGTGTGGGGAGCCTGGAAACGCAAAACCTTCGAATATGCCGGCCTGCGTTACATCGGTTCCTATTCGCCGTTATTTGTACATCAGTACTCCCATGCCTGGTTTGACTTACGGGGGAAACGGGATCAGTTCGCGGACTACTTTAAAAATTCACAAATCAGCACCGAAGTTCATCGCCGGTTTTGCTTAGAGCTTTCGAGTCAATTTCGGGATTACAGTGACGATCTGTGGGGAATCACGGCGTCGGATTCGAAAAACGGATATGTCGTTTGGGGCGGGCCTCCCCAGATGGGGCCGATCGACGGAACAGTCGTCCCGAGCGCCACCGGAGGTTCGCTGCCTTTTCTCCCGGAGGCGACATTGCGCGTTTTAAAAAACATCAAGAATGGTTACGCGCCTCGTACGTGGAGCCGCTACGGCTTCGTAAACGCCTTCAATCCGCTGACGAACTGGTACGACACCGACGTTATTGGAATCGACACTGGAATAACCATGCTCATGGCAGAAAACTTGCGTACGGGGTTCGTATGGGACACGTTCATGAAAAGCAGGGAAGCGCAACGAGGGCTGAAAAGAGCGGGCTTCCAGGATTACTCGTGAACGTGTAAGCGCCTGGCCGCGATGAAAGTATTACCCGGCACGACGCCGCGCAGAATAGAGAAAGACGATACCGGCCGAAAGAAAGAGCGCAATGCCGGGCCATCGTAGCCTTGCAAATTCGAGCAACATTTGCTGAGGCGGACGAAGGCCCGCGAGTGCGTCGCTCAATTTGTGGAAATCCAACACCTCATCGTGCTCGGGTGAATCCGCGGGGCCGTCGTCGTCGTCATCTGGCGCGAGTTGTGTAAAATCGGGTTCTATATCGTCCTTCGGAGCACGCGGCTTCGCGCGCACGACGCTGGCCACGAGATCGTTCCACCCATTCTCGTTGCAGAGCGGGTTAAAAAGCTGGTTCGCCGAATACGAGATCTGACAGGGGGCTTGGGGAATCGCGAGCATCGGACCTATATTCAAATTGGCGGGACGTACTCGCAGGTCGGCGAGGGCTTGTCCCAAAACCCGGATCGTGTTTGGATGTTTCTCGCGCTCAAGTCGGCCGGCCAGAATGCCTGCGAGTTCCTGAGCCTTCGCCGTGCGAAGTTTTGCTGCAATCCGACGCAAGCTTTGCTCCAGCGCGTCGACATTTCGTGCGCTCGCGATAATGGCGGAAGCCGCCTGCTCAAACGGTTCTGACCCGGCTTTCTCTTCTAAAGCGTGGAGGCTTGCGATCAGAGTACGGATGGAGACGGGATCCGACTCCGCCCGAATACGCGCAGCTAGTATCGAGGCCCCCGTTTCATACGAAGGTGCACCGGCTTTATGACGAAGAGAGTAAAGCGCAGACGTTAAAATGCGCAATTCCTCAGGGGAGTTCTCTTCGCCCATTCGGACGACCAGGAGCTGCGCGGCTGCTTCGAGATTCGCATCCGCTTTCTTGAATGCCGCGGCGCTGAAGGCAAGACTCCTTAGGACATACGAGCTGCGCTCTTGTTGCATACGGGCAGTAAGGCGCGCGGCTAAGGGTGCCGCAACTTGGCCCCTCACTTCGTCAGCGATTGGCTGGAGTCCTGCCGCAAGATAGAGCAGTGATCCGGCGTCATGATCCTCCACGATGCGAGCCACCAGAACAGAAGAGAGCCTTTCGGCAACGAGCGGCTCCAGATCATCCGCGACGGAATCGATCGCCGCAGCAAGGACAGCTAGAGTCTCAGGCTTGTGCTCTGTGCTCAAGCGGGAGACGATTTGTGACGACGCTTCCGCGAACTGCTTTGCACTGGCTTTGCCTTTGAGCAGCCCGAGGCTGTAAGCCAACGCGGAGAGCGTCCCTGGGTTGCCTTCGCTCTGGATGCGTTTTACCAGAGCATCGGCCGCCTCCTCGTATGTGGAATGTGGAAGATTGTCGCCAAGAGCTGCCAATGCCTGCGTCATTAAGGGCAGCAGAGAGGGGTCGGGTTCCAGCTTGACGTGCTGTAGCAGGTTCACCGCAAGGCGCTGGGCTCTTACTGCATCTGCTTGCGACGCGACGCTTCGAAATGCCGGGACGAGAGCCCCGAGCGATCCCGGATCCCACTCTCCGGCAATTCGGCTAACCATCGATTCCGCTATATCGCCCGCAATGTCACGCGGCAAACCCTTACTCAACGCGGAAAGCGCGGGAGCCAGTGCCTGCAGCACTGCCCGGTTGTGCTCGGTATTCAAGCGAGAGGCCAATTGAGAGGCAAATTGAAGGCGGGTTTTTGGCGAAAGCTTTGGCGCGATGGCTATCACGCTCCGGCTGGCGGCGTTTATCACGCTCTGATCGCGCTCGGTGAGGGCATATGCGAAAAGCTTCGCGGCAAGGACAGCGGCTGAATTGTTATCGAACCTGGGAGAGAGCTCGATGATAGCGGAAGCAAACTGTGTGAGCGTTCCAGCATCGCGTTCCGCGGGCATCCGTGCGGTCAACCGCGCTGCGATTGCGGACGCGCCCTCGGGACTGATTTGCGAGATGAGGCTCCAACGGTCAAGGAGCGCGAAAGATTCCCGCAGCACCAGCGGTCCCGGCGAACCCATGAGCGCCGGCCGAAGCGCATTTTGATATAGGGCGGCAGCTTCCGAGTAGTTGACCTGACTCAACGCGACCGACAAACCTTGTTGATGCAGACGAAGCTTGTCGGCTGCCTCTTCGCTCGATAACGCTTCCCTAAGGAACGCGGTACGAACGGCACGATTTGCGTGTGAAAGCGCGACCAGGGCTGAGGCGTCCTGAGGGGATTCTTCTTCCGCGGTTCCTAGAGCGCCGAGCAGCGCTCGCACCTCTGAATCTCCGCGAATACTCGCCTGCCAAGGCGAAAAAGCCCAAATCGCCGCCCCGGCGAACGCGAGGGATACCGCGAAAATCCGGAGCGATCGTGAAGATATCCTTGAGGACTTCACAAGCTGAGTTTACGGGAACCGGGCACCGATAAAATCCTCAGACTTACGTGAGTGGCCGGGATACTGGAATTACCGGCTTGGAAAAGCTTGCCGGGAACTTGAATAGGTTGCCGACTGCATGATCGGCGCTTCTCCGAAATTGGGAACGATTGCGCTCGTGGGAGGGAAAGGGGATCGACGAGCCTTCGCGAACTCCGGCGCAGTACGCCTTGCATACGCATGCGCGGTCAGCAAACCGAACACCAGCCAAGTAGCTTTATGGTATTCCCACGTTAACGTGCTGACCCCTATCGCCCAAGTGCATAGAAGCACTATCCAGAGACATCGCTCGTCGTAGCGAGATTTCACCGCGCAGTAAAACAATGAACCAAGCATCGCGAGCCAGAGCAGTGCCCCAATAACCCCCTGTTCGACGAGAATCGAAATGAATGTGTTGTGCGCGACGAACGGGATATCTACGGCGTTTACGATGGCGGCGCCATAGGCGCCCGCTCCTACGCCCATGAACGCATGGTCTCGAAATGCCTCCAGACCCGCGCTCCACAACACAGTTCTATGAGTGAGAGTTCCTTCCGAAAGTTCAGTTTGCGTGTTAGCGAGCCTGCCCAACACAACGTCCGGCACCAAAGATATGCCCACTAACAAGCCCGCCGCGCATACGAATATGAAGGCAGCGCGCTGCCAGCGCGGCAAACGGTACATAATCAGGGGAAACATCACCAGTCCGACAATTGCGGAGATGAGGCCTGCGCGCGAGCCGGCTAGCAGCAGCGCTGTAAGGCAAAGGCCCATATGAAGCCAGCAGTACAAAACCATCAGCGGACCTCTGCGCCGGCTGAGCAGATACAAAGTGATGGGTATGCTCAATGCGAGCATCAGGCCCAGATCATTCTCATTGACTCCCGCCACCGTGTAGCGGAAAGTACGAGTTCTGACCAGCCCTTTTTGAGCGGCTAAGTCCGCCGCCTGCACGCCATTCATGTAGTTTATGAGGGTGCTCGAAGCGAGGACCGACGCTCCGAACGCGTATGCCCGCAGCAACCCGAGTGCGCGCTCGTCAGTGGTCACCAATTCCCAGATCATCCATGCAAGCAGCAGAAGTTGGACGAAAGTTCCTGCGCGCGTGGAAGTCAGGTCCTCGTCTATCGTCCAAAGGGTGCTCAAAACCGCCCATAGAGCGGTGGCGAGCATTAATCCCAGAACAAGCGCGGGCTTCCGAATCTGAGGGCGAACTACAATCCGAAGCGCTAAAATCAGGGAGACCAGCACAATAACCCATCGGCCGATAACAAAGCCCCCGATCATTGGGACCGCTTCCTCCCAAGGCATTAGAAAAACGAAGACATACAGAGACGCAAACGCCAACCGGTCGAATAGATTCGCCCAGTGCGCGGCTGAGGGGGGTCGGCCAGCGTAACTGATCATATGTGTGCTATTTCAGCTCGCACGCTTGCAATCCAAGTTCCGTTACCGCCGGGCACCTTACAAACAGTTTACACCTGGGTAAACCGTCTACACAGCCACATTGGTCGAGGCGCGCCGGCTGGAATTTAGCCCGGTTGCCGTGTACCCAAGCCCAATAGCACGCATCCTGTCAGGATCAAGGCCAGGCCCACAAACTTTCCGGGCGCAAAAGGCTCGCGGAAGAATAGCCGGGACCACAGCAGGGTCCAGATGTAGCCCGTCGAGACCATCGGGAAAAGGATGCTGAGTTCGCCGCTTTTGAGTCCTGCTATGAAGAATACGGAAGAAAGAAGGTAACCCGCGACGCCGGCGACGAGCGGCCAATTTCCAAGGAGTGAGCGGAGATCCATCTGAAGGCGTTTTGAACCGGCTTTGAATCCGATGGCGCTGAAGCTGCCGATAAACCATCCGAAGCTTACCAATGCAATTGACGAAACCGGCGTAGTCATTTGTGAGAACCGACGCCCAAGACTCCGACGCCAGCCATAATTGCGCAGATACCGGCAACCTTATACGGGTTCATGACTTCTCCGAAAATCAGTACGGAGAGAATTGCCACCCACACATAGCTGAGCGAGATCAGCGGGTAAAGTACGGACAACTCGCCGTGCCGGAGCGCAATCACCATGAGGGCGGCCCCCACTCCGTAAAGAAACAAACCTGCAAGCAAAGGATAATCGGTCAGCAGGCCCCCCAATGAGGGGTGCAGCTTCAGATGATTGGTTCCGAACTTCATCAGTACCTGCGCGGCCGCCGCGATGACTGTGAACAAGACAATCATCAACAGCGAGCGTCGCTTTTGTTCCGCGGTGGATGGACTCACGGGAATCGCAAGTCTGCAATCCGTTTACCATAGGTGTGCCGGATTAGAACATGCACTAACACGCTATGCGAGAGGAGGTAGAGCTTCCTGAATAGCAGATTATGCACATCCAGCGCGCAAACTGCATTACTCCGATACAGAGCTCTCGAGATTTGCATGCCCAGGCGGCCCTCAATTGGAGCCGCGAATTCCGACCGCATCGACGTCGTCAAGGACAGGCGTTTTGAGAACGTTATTGGCAGATAGGGCGGGCCAGGTACTCGCCGCGTGCGAGAGAACGAATCCGATTACCACTGGAATGACGGCCTCGAATTGGCGCGATTCCTGGAATTGGCCAAATGCATAAGTCACTGCGAGCAGCAAAGGAAACAATACGGTAGCCCGCTTAAGAAACACGTCGCCCGAGCGCCAGCAGAGAGCGGCGGCCAGCCACCAGAAAATCAGGCTGCCCAACGAACCTGCGATCAGTATTGGACGAAACAGCGGAAAATACAGATTGCTCCAGATACGCCAGTCAAAGTGGCTATGGAATGGTATCGCATATTGCAGCCCTGCGCGGACGGCAAACAGGCCGAGTATGGCTGCGCCGCAAACCGACGCGCAGAGCTTAGGTTTTTGATATGTCTCCAAGAACGCTACCGCGACCAGCAGCATTATGACTTCGTGGTTGAGGACCCCCACGACCAGAGCCGCCACAAAAGCCGCGTAAAGCCGCTTTCTCAGCAGGAACAGACACAGGGTGTAGAAGAACACCACCCCCACGTCGTAGAAGGTCAAATAATCGAACGTGACGGCCAGCATGATCACTGCGAGGACTTGCCCTATCCAGCGCAAATCTCTCCCAATATATAGAGCCGACCAGCGGCCGATCATCCAGACCGCAAGAATAACCGCCGGAATTTGCGATAGATAATAAGCATGGATGTATTTCAGCGAAGGGTGAAGGGCCTTCAGTCCGTCGGCCAACCATACCATCAACAATCGATGCCCGAAGATCGGCTCCGCAGCCGGATTGGTCATCAGGGTTCCAATCGGATACCACACCTCCTCTGAGCCGGCACGCACGAGGAGAATAAAGAGAGCGCAGGAGCAGCCGGCGGTCATCGACCATCGGAAAATGCGCGGGCGCCAATGCGCACGGACCCCCTCGGGTGCCAGCCACCAGCCCGCGATCAGCGCCGCCAGCAGTGACCACAGCGCGAACTGGAGGCGCATGGCACGTCGCACTTCGGTTAGGTCTATCGACCAGACATGCTCCTGAATACGTCTGTCGTAGTTGGCCAACGCAAGTAGCCAAGACTCGCCGGGAATGCGCCCCCGCCAAACAATGGCAAATAGGAATAGGGCGCCGCAAACAGCCCAGATAGTGACAAGTCTTCTGTTCAGGTACATAAGCTAAGACGCGCCGATGGCTTGTTTTCGTTCAAAACCGAGCTCCGTCTCAACTCTCATTTCTGTAACAGCAAACCCTAATCGGAGTCTAACAGGGGCAAGGGGGAACCATTTTGCCTAGGAGTCTGGCCGCCCCACCAACGTTGCCTAACGTTGCTGGAGCTACAAATTCAAATGTTCCTATGGCGGTATCGATCATACTGCCGGTCATAGACGAAACCACCTCTCTCCAGCGCACTATTGAGATTCTGCTTGACGAAAACCGGGACGTCATCCAGGAGATCCTCATTGTAGTTTGTAAAAAAACCACACCTGAGAGCCGCTCGGTCTGTGAAGCCCTCGTTAAAGAACATCCGAACCTGGTTCGCGTCCGCGACCAGGTGCGTCCGTTCCTCGGCGGAGCGATGCGCGATGCCTTCGAATGGGCCCAAGGAACGCATCTCCTGATGATGGCAAGCGACCTTGAAACTGACCCGTCGACCGTGAAAGATCTTATAGCGGCCTCGGCTCAGGGTTTCGACATCGTTACCGCAACGCGCTGGACAAAGCAGGGCGGCTTTGAGGGTTACTCACCGCTTAAGTACGTCCTCAACTGGAGTTTTCAAAAGATGTTCCGGGTCCTCTACGGAACGCCGCTGACGGACCTCACATACGGATTCCGCATTTTTAAAGCGGATCTTGTGAAGAAGATTGACTGGGAGGAATTAAGACACCCGTTCCTGCTCGAAACCATACTCAAACCCCTACGTTTGGGCGCACGCGTCGCGGAAATACCTACGGTCTGGCGAACGCGTAATGAGGGTGAATCGCACAATACGTTTTTGCAGAACTTCGTTTACTTTCGAACTGCCTTCCGTACCCGTTTCACACCCAGAAATAAACTTCTTCGGGGGACTTCATAAGTTCATGTCTACAACCACTCTCGTCACCGGCGGCTGTGGCTTTGTCGGCCGCCACCTCATCAACCGGCTACTCAGCAAAGGACACGACATCTGGGTTGTCGATGACTTGAGCACTGGGCTTCATCCCGATGCCTGGCTGTCAGGAGAACGCACTGCAACAACTGATGAATATATTCGCTATCAGGTGAATGGGCGTTCTGTCACATTCGTAAACGAAGACTTGTCCGTCACCATGTTAAAGCAGCTGGGGACGATTCGTCCGGGCACTCCCCTCACTCTGCCCTACTTCGATTACGTATACGGTCTCGCATCCGTGGTGGGCGGACGCGCCAAAATTGACGGCGACCCGCTGGGCGTGGGCGTCGACCTGGCCATTGATGCTTTATTCTTTTTATGGCTGTCCCGGAACAAGGAGCGTGTCGGACGTGTGTTATACGCCAGTTCGAGCGCTGCCTATCCGATCAACCTACAGCGCGCCGGCGGTCACGTCGCTCTTCAGGAGCACATGATCGACTTCACCGGAGGCGAACTGGGCCAGCCGGATATGACCTATGGCTGGACCAAGCTGACCGGAGAATATCTCAGTCGTTTAGCTTGCTCGCACTATGGGCTGTCTGTCGCATGTGTCAGACCATTTTCCGGCTATGGTGAGGATCAAGATCTAACTTATCCAGTGCCGGCCATAGCCTACCGCGTGGCAAGAGGCGATTCTCCCGTTACGGTATGGGGCACTGGCGAGCAGGGACGCGATTTCGTCCATATTGAAGACTGCATTACGGCAATGCTGCTGACCATTGACCGGGTCCACGATGGGTCGGCGGTGAACATTGGCACCGGCGTGTTAACCACGTTTCTTGAGGTTGCCAAGTTATTTGTAAAACTCGCGGGCCGTACCGCTGAGGTGAAACCAATGATTGGGCAACCGGTAGGAGTGCAATCCCGTTATTGCGACCCCTCCCATATGCAGCGTCTGCTCGAATGGAAGCCTTCGATCTCGTTAGAAGATGGCTTTGGCCGAGTGCTGCAGGCTGCCTATGATCGGGTTTCAGCGCTGGGCAAAGCCGCTATCGCTTAGAACCACACCAAAGCCTGCCACGTCGCGCGCTTTACTACTCATCCGCGCCGGACCCAGCAATAAAAAGGAGACACATGATGAAAACGGCAATTGTTACGACTACTATTAATATTCCAGTGCTGCTTACAAAGTATGCTGAAAACGCCAAATACTTCGGACATTCCGATGTTGAGTTTGTGGTGATTGGAGACCGGAAGAGTCCGTCCGGCACCGCAGCCTTTTGCAAGACTATTGAGGATTACTACCCCTGCCACTATCTCGACATTCCCGCGCAGGAGCGGTATCTGGATCGTTTCCCCAAATTGTGGGAGCATCTTCGCTTCGATTCCATCCAGCGCCGCAATATCGGAATGTTGCACGCCTATGAAAGCGGCGCCGACGTCGTGATCACCATTGATGACGATAATTTTGTGATGAACCAGGACTTCGTAGGTCTACACGGAATTGTCGGCAGCAGAGCCGCCTTGCCCGCCTATGTCTCCACATCCGGCTGGTTTAACGTATGCTCGGTGCTTCGCGCAGATGACGAGGTTTGTTTTTATCATCGCGGCTATCCGCAGAAGCAACGTTGGATGGAAGCGGCGCAGTTCCAAAGTAAGTTCTCCTGCGAGCGGAGAGTGGCCGTGAACGCCGGCTTTTGGCTGGATAATCCCGATATCGATGCCCTGACCCGAATGGAGCGTCAAATCGTTGTTCGCGGTTTTAAGCCCGGGTCCGACACAAGGTTCTGTGTGTTCCAGGGTACCTGGTCCCCCTTCAATTCTCAAAATACCGCCATCATGCGGGATGCGGTTCCGGCTTATTTTCTCTCCCCGTACATCGGCCGTTATGACGACATTTGGGCGAGCTATATCGTTATGCGTATTGCCCAACACCTCGGAGATGTGATCGCGTTCGGCGAACCGCTGGTGCGCCAGGAGCGAAATCCGCACGACCTTTGGAGGGATTTGGACGTTGAGCGCAACGGGATGATTCTGACCGACGACTTCTGCGAAGCCCTGCGCGCAATCTCGCTAAAAGGCAGTTCCTACGACCAATGCTTCGCTGAAATCGCTTCCGAACTGCCCAAGCTATGGCTCGAAGGTTCCAAGTGGACGGACTCTCAGAAAGAATGGCGGATGAAGCTGATCGAAGGTATGGAGATATGGCATGAATGTGCATGGCGTGTTGCGGCCCGAGGCAGCACAGTCTGATATCGAACGAATCGCCGGCCGAGTTATCAAGTTGTGGGGAGCGGCGCCGTTATCTACACCGCTCCGGGTTGCTTTGTTCACAGCTTTGCTGGTGATGCTGGGAGTTCTTCGCTTGGTATTCGGCGGATTTCCCCAGAACGCCTACCCTCACGATCTGTTCATCTTCCTCGATGGAGCCTGGCGCGTCATCAATGGGCAGCGCCCTCAGATAGATTTCAACTCGAATCTCGGTCCTCTTATGTACCTATTCACGGCAGGGGGTTTCTTATTGACCCACCAGGCAGTTCATGCCGTAGCATTTGCGCAGACAGCCTTCTCTGCCATCATCGCCCTGATCACTGCTTACATCGCCTTTCGCAGAATGCCGCAAGTGCCCGCAATGTTGCTGACATTGACCACTGTACTGATTGCAATGTCTCCTTGTAACACCGGAGAGGAGCCATTCTTTCTCACTTACGCAATGCTCTACAATCGCGTCGGATTTGGCTTTCTCGCCTTCATTCTGATCGAAGCCACCCAACCGCCACGCGATCCGCATTCACCCGAGCGAGAGGAAACGGTGGGGGGAGCGCTTTCAGGATTCGTGGTCGTCTTCCTCTTCTTTTTGAAATTCACGTACGGCATTATGGCGTTTGTTCTGCTGCTCGCGCTCATACCCTATCGAGCCCAGTCGCGTCAGCGAATCATCGGATTTGTTCTGGGAGCCGTCGTCTCCTCAGTCCCTGTTTTCTGGTATTTGGATTTTCAAATACCCGCTATGCTGAGGAACCTTGCTCTGGGAGCTTCGGCTAAACACGTTCCTGTGGCGGATGCCGGTTTGCGCGTGATGGCGTATGCACAAATGATTCTGTTGCTCGCGCTGTTTGCCGCTCTCTCGGCGTGGAGTCCAGGCCCGATTGGACGCATGAGCGCCAATTGGCAGAATGCTCTACGGCGCGCCTGGGCTGTTGGAGTGGTGTCACTGGCATCCCTGGGACTCTTGCTGAGCAATGCGCAATTCGACGGGCTGCCGCTCGCGGCGCTCATTTGTGTCATCGTCGCCAGTGAAATGCTCTATGTAGCACAGCCTCCGGAGCGTGACTCCCGTGCGTCCGTTGCCTCAAGCCTGGTGCTTTTGGGACTTCTGGTTCCCGCCGCAAATCTGCTGTTTTGGAATAGTAGCGCTTACGCTTTCGCGCTACTCCGTGCGGCCGGCATACGGGGCGCGAGTGACCGCCCGATCGCTTCGCCGGTCGCGTCCGATTTCAAAACGAGCAAGACATTTTTGATGGGGCTGGGCACCCGGCCGTACGCAGATTACGTCAATGAGGGGCTGGATCTTCTGAAGAATAACTCGTCTCCCCACGACTCTATCGTTACGCTCGATTTCGCGAATCCGTTCCCGTTCCTCCTGCAGCGGCGACCCGCAAGCGGCGGCACAACCTGCTTGCATTACCAGACTACTTTCGATGATAAGCACCATCTAAGTCCGGAACAGCTGCTGGGAGATACCACCCTCGTGATGTGGCCCAAGACCTTCGAAGAACCAGCGCTCGGCAGCGGGATTGAAAAGGTATACGCAGATGCCGTTCGCCAAAGATTCGCCTCAGTGGCGGAAACGCCGATGTGGCGCTTGCTGCGGCGCAAGCCAAGCTCGATGGCGCGCGCGCTCCGATAGCAGCGAGGTCGATGCATCGTGATACCCGCCTGTTTGAAGTGCGGCAACCCATACCTTCAACGCTCCCGGAGGCGTCCTTGGGAGCGATTACTGCGGCTCCGGGCATTCCGCTGCTGCGCTTGCTCGCATCGTTTCCTTATCTCGAATGACTTTGCACGCATCTCGAGTTGGGTGAATCAAAGCCGCACTCGCTTAGACCCCACGGTAGTGTTGTTACAAAGGGCTTTGCCCGGAAGCATCCGGCGCGCCTGGCGTTCGGTCCGATCTGCCCAGTTCGAAACGCGCGGATCGGCTAAGAGCGGCCGATGAGGGTGGGGGCGAATTCGGTAATCATGCTCCCCACCAGTGCCCTGGGACCTGCCAGCCGCGGGTGTGATAATCGCTCAAGATCAAGCCAATCAGGATAAATAGCCAAAATAATCCAGCTCCTACAAATAGCTTGGTCAAGCTGCTGGAGCGTTTCACGTTCATAAAAAACAACGTCACAAGCGTAGCCTTAATCACCGCGATCGTGATCGCCGCTACAACGTTGAGCTCGCCCAGTTCGACTCTTGAGATCGCTACCGTTAGGCCGGTTAGCGCAAGCAACGCAATCCAGACTGCCAGATAGGTTCTAACGGACGGGAAATGGTTGTTCATGCCGACACCTCACTATGCAATCAGCGCGTATGACCGATCAGGTAGAGCAGTGGAAAAAGAAATATCCATACGATATCTACAAAATGCCAATAGAGGCCGATGTTTTCTACCGGTGTATACCACTGGGACGAGAACCTCCCGCGCAAGGCCATTACAATCAGTGTTGCGAGCAGCCCTGCACCCACAATCATATGGACGGCATGCATGCCAGTCATCGCGAAATATAAGAAGAAAAGGATTTGGGCAGTAGGCGCGAGTCGCGCGTCTTCATAGTGAAAGCTTGGGCCCGGTATGTGGTGCTCCACGAATTTCTCGTGGTACTCGACGCTTTTAAGCGCCAGGAATACGCAGCCCAGAGTCAGGGTCAGGACCAAAAAGAGCACAAGAGCTCTCTTTCTGCCGCCCTGCGCTGCGTGCACCGCCAACACCATTGTCAGGCTGCTGCAAATCAAGACGGCAGTGTTGATGGCCCCGATTGACACGTTCATGTACCGACTTGTCGACATGAATGCTTGTGGATACATGCCGCGATAAATCGTGTACGCAGCGAACATTCCCCCAAAAAACAGGAGCTCAGTTAGAAGGAACACCCACATTCCCAAAGTCGACGACTCGAGTTGCTGCTCGACATCGTCAAAATGGTGGCGCAACTCCGGGGTGCCGGTCATCGCTCATGGCTCCCGGGTTCCCGGCGGGAGCGTTCCGCGTCTTCGCCAGTATCAGTGTGGGCTTCATGCCCCAGTTCCACAGGGCTGCCATCGTAGCCGTATGGCCCTGCCGTAACTACAGGCTGCCAGTTGAAATTGAATACCGGAGGAGGGGTTGGCGCCGCTAACCACTCCAGTCCGGTCGCACCCCATGGGTTCTGCGGCGATGTCTTGCCCTTCCTCCATGCCCACCCGAGATAAATCAGCGGGATTATATACCCGACTCCTAAAATAGTCGCCCCGGCCGTCGACAACACGTTTAGCACCTGAAACTCCGGCGCATAAGTCGCGTACCTTCGCGGCATGCCGAGATACCCGAGAATGAATTGCGGGAAGAAGGTAAGGTTGAAACCGATGAAAATAATGAGTGCCGCGAACTTGGCCCATCCTTCCGGATAAAGGCGGCCAGTAATCTTCGGAAACCAGAAGTGAATCCCGCCTAAATACGCAAGCACCATACCGCCTACCATCACATAGTGAAAGTGCGCGATGACGAAATAGGTATCCGTCAGGTGTACATCTAGCGCGGTTGTAGCAACAAACAGTCCGGTCAAACCGCCGATCGTGAATAATCCGATAAATCCGAACGCATAGAGCATCGGCGTGTCGTAGGAAATAGAACCGCGAAACATGGTCGCGGTCCAGTTAAAGACCTTGATCGCCGATGGTATAGCGACGGCGAAGCTGAGTAGCGAGAATAGAAGGCTGGCGTAAATCGATTGCCCCGAGACAAACAGGTGATGGCCCCATACCAAGAAGCCGATTACCGCGATGGCGACGCTGGCGAACGCTACAAAGCTGTATCCGAAGATCGATTTTCGGGAAAAGCACGCCACTATTTCGCTGATCACGCCCATGCCGGGCAGAATCATGATGTACACTGCGGGATGCGAATAGAACCAGAACAGGTGTTGGAACAGGATGGGGTCGCCGCCGTTGGCAGGATCGAAAATTCCCGCGTGAAACACCCGCTCCAGGGCCAGCAACACTAGCGTGATTGCGATGACCGGCGTGCCCAGAACTTGAATCAGAGCGGTGGCATAGTTTGACCATACAAACAAGGGAAGCCGGCCCCAGGTCATACCCGGAGCACGCATCTTGTGGACAGTAATAATGAAATTCAGCCCCGTGAGAATAGAGGAGAAACCGGAGACGAACACTCCCATCGCCATCAGAATCACCGCGCCATTCGCATAAGTTGTCGAGAACGGAGCGTAGAAAGTCCAGCCTGTATCCACTCCGCCGGTTAGCACGGCGGCCACGGTCATGATTCCAGCGACGACGTAGATGTACCAGCTCAGCAGATTTATACGTGGAAACGCCAGATCGCGCGCGCCTATCATGATCGGTATCAGAAAATTTCCAAGCACTGCCGGCACCGACGGAACAAGAAAGAAAAATACCATCACAATCCCGTGCAGAGTGAAGAAGCGGTTATACGCATCTTTGCTGAAAACACCGTTGGGAGTGACAAGATTCAGCCGCATCAACGCCGCGAACAACGCGCCCACCCAGAAAAACGCCGTGATGGAAAAAAGATAGAGTAGTGCAATTCGCTTATGATCTGTAGTGAACAGCCAGGATTTCCAGCCATGCTCTGCATTCAGGTAATTCACCGGGCTTACAGGGTCTGGTCCTTGCTGTGAGATAGCACTGGCTGGTATCGTTGTCTCCATGCGATTATCCCTATTGCTGTTTTAGCGATCCTATACTCGAGCCGCCTAAACTCTTGATGTAGGCGAGCAGTTGCATCAGTTGTTCTTCGGTGACCTGCCCCTGAAACACAGGCATGATATCGGGATGATAACCACGCACGATTTTTGCGTTGGGATTCAAAATGGATTCCCGGATGTAGTTATCGTCGGCCATAACCGTTCCGCCGACTTCCAGTTCCACTGGGTGCCCATAGACGTACTGCAACGTTGGGCACCGTCCCTGCGCACCCATGACATGGCAGCTAGCGCAGCCGAACTGAGTAAACAGGCGCTCGCCAAACTCTGTCATCGTTCCATTTTTTCCGCCGCCAGAGAGCCAGTTTTCATAGTCCGCCGGGGTCATGGCCGTTACCCACCCGCCCATGCCGGAGTGGTCCGTGCCGCAATATTCGGCGCAAAATAAATGAAAACGGCCAGTTTGCGTGGCTTGGAACCACATGGTTTGATATTGCCCCGGAACGACATCGTGCTTGATGCGAAATGCCGGGATGAAGAAGCTATGGATCACGTCCTGACTTGCAAGCGTCAGCCTTACGGGCGTTCCGATCGGGATGTGCAGCTCATTGATCTCGGCCTGCCCGCCAGGATGCTGCACCTTCCACATCCACTGACGTCCCACTACATAAATATCGAGCGCATCGCGCGGCGGCGTATAGCTTTCGAAGTAGAGCTTTGCGCCCCATCCAAACATAACCAGCATCACCAGGAATGGAATCACCGACCATGCGACTTCCAGGGCAACCGAACCGTGGATCGGTCTGGGCCTTTCATCGGGATGGCGGCGGCGGTAGCGAATTGCGAAAAGGAAGACGCAGAAGAAGATCAAAACCGTCATGATCCCGGCTACGATCACTTCGAAGCTATATAAGGCATCGATTTCTCCGGCTATTGTCGAAGCCCGCGCCGGGAATATGGACCAGTTCACACCGTGCTCCCCCGCCGAATGTGCGCATACTTCTTGTGGTCTCGCCTCAACATCGCGATCACAGAGCCGCCGAGCAGCGCAAGCGTGAGTAGTCCCGCACCCCGCAGAATGTTCATGATTAGCAGGCTATATTTGCCCTGCGAAGGATCGTAGTGAAAGCAGAATAGCAGGACTTGATCGGCTGCCTTCGCTATAGCCAGGTGGGAAGCCTCGACCAACCCCAGCCGCAAATCACGGGGTGGATAGTCGATCCCGAACAGGTACCGCGACACGCGGAGTTCCGGCGTCAAGAGAACCAGCACCGTAGGATGCACATATTGATTTGTCATCGGGTCGAAGCGAAAATGGAAGCCCACCGAATCCGCAACTGCCCGGGTGGCTTGGTCCGTGCCCGTCAGAAAATGCCAAGCGGCGGTTCGATTCCCGGTCTGCAGGTTATAAGCGTTTTTTTTTGCAGCAGCGAGCTCATGTGTTTCTCGCGGATCGAAACTGATTGCCAGTACCTGATATTCAACCCCTGCTCGCAAATTCACCTGCGGGGCAACGCGCGCCAAGTTATTAAGGATCATGCTGCATAACGACGGGCACTGATAGTACACTAGCGCCAGAACAATCGGTTTGCCTGCAAATTGCCCCAGCGAGACGGTGCGCCCGTCTTCGTCGGTCAATGGGATATCCAAAGGCACTTGGCTCCCAAACTTCTGCTCCAGCCCTGCGCCATTGAGAATTGCCGGACGCCCGTAAGTCTCGGCCGAGAGGTGCATCGCCATAACCAGCACAATTGCGGTATATGTGTTCCATCGCGACATAAGCATCATTGAGAACCCTTACGAACTGGAAATCCCCGCTGTAGCTGCAGGTCCATCGCGCGCTCAATAGGGATGCGCACGCGGCCCTCTTTCTGATCCGCCCATCCATATGTGGAGAGCTGATGATCTTCGTACGACCGCAATTGCGGAAGCTCTTCACCGGAGTAATTCTCCAAACGAGGCTGGGGCGGGAGTTGCGATTCCGATTGTGCCATCGGATTCGGGTAAACGATTGCCGGTTGTTCCATCGAACGAAAGATAAAGTAGACAACTATTCCCATCAGGAAGGTAGTTGCAGCCAGCACAATACCAGTCCAGACGATAGGGCGAATGTCGGCGTCCGTCGGTTCGTGTGCTGATCGTTGTCCATGAATCGGCACCGTCATTAGTAAGCCACCGTTTCACGCGGAGCGCCCTGAAGCCGGGGGTCCCAGGTCGGGGTCAGCGGTCTGAACCTTAGCTGCTGGAAGAAAAGCCACAACCATAGCCCGCCGATCGCCATCGGTAGAATGGCATCCATCCAGGACACATGCAAGTGTCTTCCAAAAAATGCTGGTTCCACGATCCAGAACACATCGAGCACGCGTGCGAATAAAATCCAGATGCATGCTCCGAGCAATGTCTGCGGGCGCCGCTTTATCCCGCGCTGGAGAAGCAGCAGGAACGGAACTGCAAAATGAAACACCACCAACGCGATTGCGATAAGGTTCCAGCCTCCTCTCAGTCGGTTCAAATACCAGGAGATTTCGTCCGGCAGATTACCGGACCATATAATCAGATACTGTGAAAATGACAGATAAGCCCACAAAACCATGAAGGCAAACATTAGATTGCCCAAATCGTGCAGGTGCTGCGGGGTCACGACTTCCCGCAACGGCGAATAGCGCGACAGAAGTATCGCCAGCGCAATGACAAATGCAAATGCCTCCAGAACCTCGCCTACCAGGAACATCGCGCCGTAAATCGTCGAAAACCAGTCCGGCTCTAAAGACATAATCCAGTCGATGAATGCAAATGTGGCAGTCATCACAAAGATCAAAAGGCCGGGCGCGCTGATTCTGCGGATGCGCCGGAGCAAAGCAGGGTCTGAGACTGCATCCTGCTGTGCGGACATTCGGCTCAGCGAGCGCGAGTACAACAGCCAGATCGCGTAATACACCACGGTGCGAAGGATGAAGAAGGGCACATTCAGGTAAGCGCTCTTCCGCGCGATCACCGGGTCATTCAACGCGCCGGGCGCTGACCACGGGTATAGTGTGCGGATCTCGAGCAATATCGGAATCAGCAGGAGCGCCATGTAAGGCAAGGTCCGTGTGCCGGCCTCGCACAGCCGCCGAATAGGCAGCCCCCATTTACCGCCCACTACGCCATGCATCAACAGAATACCCATGCATCCGAGCGCCAAGCCATTCCAAAAAATGAATGCGAATAGATACGAGCGCAGAAATTGTGTCCGGTCTAGGACGGCCCCGAGGATCGCCAGCACTGCCGCCGCGGCACCAAACATCAGCGACCTGCGCGCCCAGGACTGCATGAATGAAAAGCCATCGGCCATCTGAGCGTTCGTCGGGCTCATCGTGCCTCCAAGGCGCCGCGCTGCGCGGCGGGAACATCGGCGATGGTGGCGTTCTCACTTAGTTGCAACGCTCGAATGTACGCGATTATTCGCCAGCGATCGTCCGGCATAATCCGGGATGCGTAGCTGGGCATGGCGCCGAAACCGTTGGTGATCACATCGAAGAAGTGTCCTGGCGGCGCGTTTCGTAATTTGTCGGTGTGATAGGAAGCAGCTCGTTTGAAACCGCGTCTTACGATCATGCCGTTGCCGTCACCTAAGCGGCTGTGGCAGGGCGAACAATAAATATTGAACCGTTCCCGGCCGCGCTCCAGATCCGCTCTGCCAATCGGAAAAGGGAAATCGGGTGCATCTTCACCGTTTACTTTGCCGGTATATCGGACAGTGTCAATCCTCAATTCACCGCGGGCCACGGTTCCCGGAACATCTGGCCGCGCGGACCTTCCGTCTCCAAAGAAGTCAGTGGCTGCGAGCGGCTTGTAACGCGGCTGATTATGCATGTCTTGCCGGCAGCCGCAGAGGAAAACCGCCGGCACGATCCATATCCAGATCGTCTTCTTAGCGGTCGACAACGCTCACCTCCAGGGGATGAAGGGTTTCAAGAAAGCTCCGCGTTTCAGCGGGATCGAACAGCGGGTCCCCGGATTCGATACACAAGAAAAAGCGGTCGCGCGAGGCGCGCTCGAACTCGGATACGTTGAACACGGGATGATACGGCTGCGGCAATCCATTCAACGCCAGCATGCTCACAACAGCGGTGATGGCCGCCAGCAGAACCATGCTTTCGAAAGTGATCGGTATCCAGGCAGGCCAACTATTCAGCGGCCTGCCCGCTACAATGTGTGGATACGCGATCGCAGCCATCCAATAGCAAAGCGTAAAACCCCCGGCCGCGCCGGCTAATCCCGCAATGAATACCAGGCGTGATACCCACGGAGTCTCGAAACCAATGGCCTCAGCCAGTCCCTCCACCGGCATGGGTGCGTAAGCGTCCATCACCCGATAGCCCTGCTCACGCGCTTTGCGTGCGGCTTCCATCAATGCCTCAGGAGTCTCGAAACAAGCCATAAAGCCGTATATTTGCTCGTGCAAGCTGGATTGTTCAGTGGTCGTGGACATGAGTCAGCTCCGCGTGATGCACCACCTCGCGCGATTCGAAGATGGAAATCGCAGGTAGCCCGCGAATGAACAGAAACATAAGGCTGAGAAACACGCCAATAGTGCCCGCGTAGGTGGCCCAATCCCACACGGTCGGATAATACATTCCCCAGGAGGAGGGCAGAAAGTCGCGATGCAGGCTGGTGACTACGATGACAAACCGTTCCAGCCACATACCAACATTTACAACAAGTGAAATTGCAAAAACGGCGCCTACATTAAGGCGTACGGCGCTCGACCATAGCAGCTGCGGAATCGCGATATTGCACAAGATCAGAAGCAAGTAACTCCACCAGTACGGACCCGTGATCCGATTCCAGTACATGAACCGCTCGTAAACATTCCCGCTGTACCATGCCATGAATGCCTCCATGCAGTAGCCGTAGGCAACAATCAAACCGGTCCCGAGCATCACTTTCGCCATGGCTTCAATGTGGCGCATCGTAATGAGGTCTTCGAGGTGATACCAGCGGCGTACGGGAATGGCGAGGGTGAGCACCATGGCGAAACCGGAGTAGATTGCACCCGCCACAAAGTACGGAGGGAAAATCGTAGTGTGCCAACCCGGAAGCTGGGCCACGGAGAAGTCGAAGCTCACTACGGAGTGCACCGAAACAACCAGGGGCGTGGACAATCCCGCGAGCAGCAAATACGCCTTCTGATACCGGTACCAATGCTTGGCTGAATTCCGCCAGCCCATAGCGAGCATTCCGAACAGGCGGCGCGACCAGCGGTTGGGCGCTTCATCGCGCATCGTAGCAAAATCCGGTATTAGGCCCGTCAACCAAAACAGGAGTGACACCGTTGCGTACGTGCTGACGGCAAAAACATCCCAGATCAATGGGCTTCGCGGCTGCGGCCACAGCCACATGGTATTCGGATAGGGAAGCAGCCAATAAGCGAGCCACGGCCGCCCAAGGTGCAGAATGGGGAACATGCCCGCGCACGCAACGGCAAAGAGCGTCATGGCTTCGGAAAACCGGTTGATGGATGTGCGCCAGTCCTGTTTCAACAGCAATAAAATCGCGGAAATGAGCGTACCGGCGTGACCGATTCCGATCCACCAAACGAAATTGACGATCGCAAATCCCCAAGCTACGGGAATGTCAATCCCCCAAATACCCACGCCCCGCGTGAACAGCCAAACCACCGCCACTAATAGCAGATTTACCAGCGCAAACCCCACTAGCAACCCTATGATCAGCTGCGGCGGCGTTCTGCGCAGCGGCATGAATACCACATGGGTGATTTCGTCCGTGACAGAACCCAGAGTATGGCCGGGTCCCATGATCTGGTCGGGACCAGGATCAATCGTCACAGTGCCAACATCGCCCGCGTGCTTGTTTTCGTCCGCCACGTGAATCCTCTAGCTCAAGTGTTCGGCCACTCCGGATTCGTATTTTTCAGCCGCGCTTGATAGGAAGTCCGCGGCCTGGTGTTTAAATCTTCCAGCAGATAGTAATTCCGCCATTGCTTCTGTAGCTTGGTAATCTTGCTCTTGGGATCGTTAAGATCGCCGAATACAATTGCCTCGGCGGGGCAGGCCTGGGCGCATGCAGTGACCACTTCGCCGTCTGCGATGCGGCGTCCTTCTTTTTCCGACTGAATTTTCGCGCGATTGATGCGCTGCACGCAGTAGGTGCACTTTTCCATCACGCCGCGGCTGCGGACCGTTACATCCGGATTGCGAACGCCCTTCAGGCTTTCGGTGTACCAGTCCGAATAAAGCAGGAAATTAAATCGGCGAACCTTATACGGGCAGTTGTTCGAGCAATACCGTGTTCCAACGCATCGATTGTAGACCATTTCGTTAAGGCCATCGACGCTGTGCACCGTGGCGGCTACCGGACACACTAGCTCGCAGGGCGCGTTTTCACAATGCATGCAGGGCACTGGCTGGAAGTAAAGCGCTGGATCTTCAGCCGTCCCTTCGTAATAGCGGTCCACCCGCAGCCAGTTCATGTGCCGCCCTTTCGCGACTTCCTCGCGTCCTACAATCGCGATGTTGTTTTCAGCCTGGCAGGCGATGGTGCATGCCTGGCATCCCATGCACTGACTAAGGTCTATCGCCATGCCCCATTTGTAACCGGTATATTTCCAGACTGGGAAGAGCGATTCTTCTTTCGGTACGCCTTGATCGCGAGAACCGGCGCCTTGGGGATTGCGGGCTTCTTCGTAGGTTGCAATGCGCACAGGACGGCGCTCTTCCATGGACTGTGTGGACTGGGTGGTTGCGAACCGGTGACGCGTTCCTAAAGGCCGTAAACTGCCGCCCATTGCGTGCCAAAGACTATTTGTCGTCCACAGCGCATAAGCATTGAAGCCCAACTCATTGCCTACGCGGCCCGCGCGCGTGCGCCCGTAGCCAAAGTGAATAGTGACGGAATCATCGGCATGTCCCGGCAGGATCCAGACCGGACCTTTAATTGTGCGGCCGCGGAGACTCAGCGCGACGACATCTCCGAGCTCCAATCGGTATTTACGCGCCGACTCCGGCGAGATCCACACCGAGTTCTCCCAGGTGACTTTGTTCTGTGGCTTCGGCATTTCCTGGAGCCATGCGTTATTCGCGAAACGTCCATCCGCTACCGCTGGATCGGGACGAAACACAACCTCAATTCCTTCCGCTTTCGGAGCCTCCTTGGGTTGGGGAATTCGTACGGCCGGGGGCATCTTCTCGGGAAAGGCCGATCCAGCAACCACGCCGTCGTGCAATGTCGTTCGGAACCATTTTTCAAACTCTTCGGTCTGCTTTGGTAAAAACTTCTTCTGCTGCATCCAATACGCCCGGACGGTTTCGTAAGCAGCTTGATCGGTTTCTTGCGTCAACAAACTCAGAATTTGATGAGGCGTCTTGCCGCCGTAAAGAGGTTCGATCAAAGGCTGTAGGATCGACGCGGTCCCATCGAATGCCCTGGCATCGCTCCACGATTCCAAATAGTGCGCCTGCGGGATGTGCCAGTGGCAGTGTTCGGCAGTTTCGTCTACATAAAGTCCGAGGCTGGCCCGGAAAGGGACGCGCTGCAGAGCTGAGAGAAAATCCAGATCGGCGGGCGCATCGTACACCGGGTTTCCACCCAGGATGAGCAGAGTGGTCACAGCGCCGCGGCGCATGTCATAGGTCAACTCGCTCAGAGAAGCGATCTGGTCGACGGCCGGCGTATTAGAGGGATGCGCCTCTACCGCATCGGTGTAGATGACCGTCTTGCCGTTGTTTCCTAGCCTGGCGTTTATCGCGTGAGCCAAAACGTGCGTTCTGGGGGGCTGCTGCTCTCCGGCGATCACAATGCTGGCACCTCGGTTGGCGTTGAGGTCCTTCGTGATGGCTGACATGATCGCGGCGTTTTGCGCGATCGGCGATGCCGGAGCGCCCCCCGGAACGGCTACACCCAATTGTGCAGCCAAAGCTGACGCGAACGCCTCCACTTGACCTGCTTGCATCCTCACCCTGTGGTCTGCGAGCGAGCCCACATGTGACAGACTGGGCTCGGCCACATATATTCGGGGAGGGGGAGCGCCATTCTCGACCGATGCCCTGCGTCGAAGCGCCAGATCCCGCGCATACCGAACCCCGCCCGGCATTGTCGAGCACAGAAAATCGCTATCGAGCGACAACACTACATTGGCGCGGTCAAAGCGATAGATGGTGTTCCAATGAGCCCCGAACGCCGCGAGCGAACCGGCCATCGCAGCGTGCCGCGCGCACGGCTCATACTCGTGCCACCGAGCTTCGGGATACGCTTTCAGAAACTCATTTATTTGTGCGCTGAGAGTCGGCGACGTGATCGTTCCTGTGAGGATGCGAATACCCGCGCCTCGCACCGGTCCAGAATCGGCGCGCTGCTTCAATAAAGCTGTAATGAAGTTGCCCCACGAGTTGAAGTAGCCGTTGCGCAGCACCGTTTGAGAACGGTCGGGATCGTACAAACTCAAGACGCTGGCCTGTATGAACACATCGGTTGCGCCTAGACTGGCCGGATGGTCCGGATTTCCTTCGATCTTGGTTGGACGTCCCTCGTGGCTGGTCACCAGAACACCGGTGCCCAAACCCCCAGGACTAACGTTCATAGTCGAAGCGAACTGCCTGGGCTCGCCCGGAACCAGATCCTCCGGCTGCTTCACATAGGGCACGATTGCTTCGCGGGGTTGCTTGGTGCAGCCCGCTGCTCCTGCCATGACAATGGAAGCGCCCATGACGGATAGAAACGTTCGACGCGAGGCGGGATCATTCCAATCCGGCACGCGGTTCGGAAATTCATCCTCGATGAATTTACGAAAATCCGGTGCATCCGCGAGTTCTTCGAAGCTTTTCCAAAACTGAGGACGCGTGCCCCCGAATTTTCCAAATAGCGGCTCTTTCTTGTCGTTGGGAATGCTCATCGGTGACAGGTATAGCAGTCGGTCAACTTTTGGATTCTGTATTCGGCCACCAAACGCGTCCCTAGTTCGGATTGGTTAATGGGAGTTTCATAGGCCATATTGAAAACTTGATCGCGCGGCCGGACGTACTGTTCGGGATTACGGTGGCAGTTCACGCACCATTGCATATACAGGGTGTTCACTTTGTAAGTGAGCTGCATTTGATCCACGCGGCCGTGACAAGTGGAACAGCCGATCCCCTTATTAACGTGGATACTGTGGTCAAAGTAGACGAAATCGGGCAAGTCATGCACGCGCGCCCACTGAAGCGACTCTCCAGTGCGGAAGCTGGCGCGAACCGGTTCCAGAAGTTCCGCGTTGCTCCAGATCTGAGAGTGGCATCCCATGCAGATTTCGGTCGCTGGAATCCCGGCGAACGAGGAGTTCTCTACTGAAGTATGGCAATAGCGGCAGTCGATGCCATCGTCGGAGACATGGTGTTTGTGGCTGAACGGCACCGGCTGCTCCGGGCGGAAACCCACGTCGGTTATGAAGGATCCGGCGTTCAGCTGGTACGCACCCCAGATCACCCCGATGATTAGTAGAACTGTGGCTGCAATACTGATCCGGGCCAGGCTGTTAGCACTGGGTTCAAAGAGCTGCGCCATAGTACACCGGCCACCAACCTCTTGGGCGTCAGTTGTTAGACCAGTTCGCGAGCGCCTTGTTTCTTATGAAAGTATTTCAATCGCAGTCTTTTACAGCTCACGGCTTCTTCTTGGCAACCGTCAAGGTCATAGGGCTGGATGCGGAGGTTCCGCCTCCAGTAGCCGTGAAAACAATGTTGTACACGCCTGGCGCTGCATTGCCTGAGACTGAAATGGTCGCGGTACTGGAACAGCTGACCGTGCAGGTAGTGCTTGAGTAACTTACTCCACCCGAAGGAAGCCCGGATGCCGAAAACGTCACGGTAAATGGGCTGCCGGACACCAGGGATGCGTTGAGAGTCGTAGTGACGGATTTTCCGGGGGTTACGCTAGCTGTGGACGGTGAGGCGGCAAGAGAGATTGTGGTCGAACCTGCCCCTGCTGACGTGGTGAAGGTGAAATCCGAAGACAACCCCAGGTTCCCGCCGCTGTCCTGCGATGCCGCACGGTAATGATAAAGAGTGGCGGCCGAAAGATTAGAAACAGGTACCGAATGCTGCGTCACCATAGTGGCGTCGATTGGCGTGGTGCTGGAGTAACCGCTAGGTCCATACTGCACGTAGGACGTGGAGGGGGTGTCCGTCGACCAGTTCACAAATGCGGAATTCGAGGTAATTGCGGAGGTGAAGACATTCGAGAGAATTGGCGCCGCCCCCGCCGATAGAGATTGATAAGCGCCCAAATCCGGCGGCGTAGGACGGGGGGTCCCAATAATGTCGCTGGTGACGCCCGGCACGGCAACTCCGGCCGCAATTGCGGGCGATCCGCTTTGCAGGCGGAAATCGGGGGAACTCGGAGAGGAATTCACGAATAGGGGATCGGGTCCAATCTGATTTACGCCTACCGTGATACCCGAAGTGCTTCCGGTCATTATGCTGCTTACGCCGAAGATGAGATTGTGATCGAATGCGCTGCCGGAAATCGTGGCAGCAAATCGAGTCAGCGCTGAACCGTTTGGCCGGTAAAAAATATTATTTCGAATAGTGATACCGCTGTTCACATCCCAGAACATAATAGCCCCGGCCTCTCCATTGGCGTTGCCGAAAGCAAAAGTGTTGTTCGCGATGAGCCAAGTAGACGCGGCGTTCGATAACTGGATCGCGTAACCGCGGTTCAAATTGTAAAACAAGTTATTAATCACGGTAGTGTTTCTCCCACTGGAGTAAATTCCGTGATCGAAGTGCAGGAGTGTTTGCCCGTCAGTGCGGCCGATGTCGTGAAAGGAATTGCCGTCGAAAGTGAAATTATATTCGTTGCCGTTCAAGTAGATGCCGTTCCGGCCGTACTGATCCGTCACGGTGCGATTGGCTACATTCCTGATGTCGTTCCATTTAATGGTGATGTCATGCGCATTGTCGTTGCTCTGGATTCCCGAATCGCAGCTATGCTGCATCACAAAACCTTGAATCACGATGTAGGATGCGTTGTAAAGATTTAAGTACGATGCAGCGCCGTTGCACGGGGTTGTGGTGGATGTATTCATCGAGTCCAGGATGGCTTGGCCTCGATTCTGCGCCATAAAGGTGATAGGACTGGCTGCCGTTCCTGAGTATTGGAGAGTCACCACGAAATTGGGCGCGACCACGCCTTCGTTATCATAGGTTCCGTCCATAACCAGCACGATATCCCCAGGGCTTTTGGCGCTTGCCGCCGCCTTAGACAAGTGGCGGAACGGTGCGCTCTGCGAGCCGGCGTTAGAATCGTTGCCCGTAGTGGAAACGTAGTAGGTCGCAGCAGTCGCCCATTGACTAAATAGTGCAGCTGCAACAAAGCAGAACACTCGCACTTTATACACGGCGAGGGCGTAGGTTCCGAGATGAAAATCCAAGTGATCCTCCAGGGAGAAAGGGTTATCCAGCGAATCAAACGCTTGTCTCGCCTGGCGTCGAGAAGCCTCTTCCGAAGACGGCTGCTTTCGCGCACGCTCTGCCGATTTCTCATGAGAATTCTAGGGTGAGAAGCGGTTTTCAGCTAGCTGGGAAGGCACCCTACGAAATTTGCTGTTTTGCCCTACGGTGCTTCCTCGGAGCACAATATTGAACGCGGATTCCCAGCGATTTGAAGTAAATAATGAGGTTGTAACCGTCCGTTCACGTCTTAGTCACTGGTGCACGCTAGAATCCCGGAATGTCTGAAAAATATCACTCAAACAGGAACAAACGAACGAATCGATTTTCGAGCACTCTCCTACGGTCGCGCACGTCTGTCTTGGCGTCGGCGGCGGTACTCGCGTTGACCGCCCTGGCATTCACAGCGCCGGGTATCCTTCACGGCGATGATGGGAAGGGCAACGCCTTTGGCAAAAACAAAGACTATCCCTATGGCGCGAACCAGCAGAGCAGCCGCCCCTACTCTATCGGATTGTGGGGTGATCTGCCGTATTCCGCCGAGCAAGCTGCCGTTCTCCCGAAGCTCATCGCCGATATGAACTCACAGAATCTCGCCTTCACCGCCCATGACGGCGATTTGCGGCAAGGGAGCGGATCGCCGAACTGCGCAGACGGCAGCATCTATACCAAGGCTGCCGGCTACTTCAGCAGCCTCCAAGCGCCGGCTATTTTCACCCCCGGTGACAACGACTGGACCGATTGCGATCGCAAGAGTCTGGGCGCGGATGCAAGAAACTCTCTCCAGGAGCTCAGTAACGAGCGTGCATTCTTCTTCAGTACGCCTTATACGCTGGGGCAGACCCAATTGCTCCAGGAGGTTCAGGCAACACCTCTGTGCAAGGGTTTCGGCAGTGCCAACGCGAACACCGACGTGTCCAAATCACAAACTGCCACTTACACCGACGTTCCCTGCGTGGAGAACCGCCGTTGGATTGTTGGCACGGTGATGTATGCGACCATCAACATTCAGGGCTCCTGCAATAACCTCTGCGACGATTATCCGGATCCGGTGGAATATGCCGCCCGCAACGCGGCAGACATCCAATGGATGAAGGACACTTTCGCCACCGCCGTCGCCCAGAATTGCGTGGCGGTGATGTTCATCACGCAGGCCGATCCGGGCTTCGACGATACCGATGCTGCCCGCGCACCGACGCGCAACGCGAATACGCTAGTGGAAGACGACGCGGCGAAGCTGACAGACGGCTTCCATGACTTCCTGGTCGCCCTTCGTGGCCAAGTGATCGCGTTCGGCAAACCCGTTGCCTACGTCCATGGCGACTCCCACTACTTCCGGGTAGACAAGCCGCTGTTGGACAGCACCGGGAAACGCGTGACCAACTTCACGCGCGTTGAGACCTTCGGTGACCACCAACCCAACCTTGGCGACGTGAATTGGCTTAAGGTCAACGTCGACCCTTCCAGCCGCGAGGTGTTCTCTTACGAGCCGCAGATTGTGAACCGCGATCCTGTTCTGGTGCCGTAAAGAGCCCGAAGCATCAACTCCCAACCAAAGTGGGGATAAATGCAAAAAGCGCCAAGGAACCCGGCGGACCGGATCCTTGGCGCTTTTGTTTAGAGACCGAAAGTTTATGGGTAGTTCGCGAGTCTCGGACCCTTCTTCCAAATCGGCGGCTCAGTCGCCAAGTCAAGATGCGGCATCTTGACTTTAGGAAGAGTATTTTGGTCCATGACCTCGTTTTCCTTGATCACATCGCCTTTCCAAAGAAGAAACGCAGTGAGCGAGTAGACCTCGTCCGGAGTCAAAGTACCTTCCTTATTTAGAGGCATGCCGCGGTTAATGAAGTCCCACAGCACGGGGGCGTAGGGCGCGTGAACAGCCATGAGTCCCGGCGACTCGATTCCCATCTCCATACCAGGCATCACGTTGGGAGCCGGTTCGGGCCCCTTGCCGGCCTTGGTCGGGAACCCTTTGGGAACGATCAGCGTGGGAGCGCGACCCCCGTATCCATTGGGCCCGTGGCATGCCGCACAAGCCTTGGAGACGAAGAGCTTCGCACCCTCCGCCGCCGTGCCGTGTCCGGGCGGGAGTTCCTTGCCGGTGACGGGATTAATAGCGATATCCTGGGCCTTGATTTCTTCCGCAGTGGGGGGCCGGCCGATCTTATACGTCTGCCCTTCAACCCACGTGCAAGCTCCTAGCATCAATAACGGGAGTAACAGTTTATGCGAGGCCATTCGTCACGCTCCCGTCACTCGCGACCTTCCACGGTTGAACCGCGTTATTGTTGCCCTTCACGCGGAACTCTTTGGTCAGAGGTTCGTTCCAGTACTTGGCGATCTGGGCCCGCGTCGGCTGGACGGTTCCCCATTCATCGGTACAGCGCGACATCAGCTCGCACTCTTTCCCATCCCAATTCCATTGGTATCCAAACTGGGTGTGCGACATCCTGTAGGGAGTTCCCTTGAGTTCGGCGGCCTTCCAGGTCTTGCCGCCATCGGTGGAAACCTCCACGCCGCGAATGGCGCCGGCGCCCGACCAAGCCAAGCCCGATATCTCATACATTCCGGGACTGGTCAGCTTTTGGCCGCCGGAGGGGAAGGTGATGACCGATTTTGGCCCAATCTGGTTGCCCAGAGCGACCTCTCTCGGATCGGTCTTGCGATGGCCGTAGTCATTATAGGTCCAGTAGTAGCGGTCGACGACCTTGATCCGTCGCAGATACTTAACCTGGAAAATGCCTTCATATCCGGGAACCATCAGCCGCAGCGGGAAACCCTGCTGAGGACGGACCGGCTCGCCATTCATGCCATAGCAAACCAAGCAGTCATCCATTGCCTTTGTCATTGGGATGCTGGAGGCACCTTTCACTTCTTCCGCGCCTTCGGCCACAATCCAAAGGCCACCACTTTGGACGCCGGCTTCCTTCAATAGGATGGAGAGAGGAACTCCAGTCCAGGCGGCGGTGCTGGTGAGCCCGTGCGATTGTTGCACCGTCTTGTGCGTCGCTCTCGCATTGTTTCCCGCGCATTCGATGAAATGGAAGCGGGTCGCCGACGGGAAACGCTTCAGCTCATCGATAGTGAAGACCAGAGGCCGGTCCACCATGCCGTGGATCATCAAGCGATGCTCTTTGGGATCAATATCGGGAACGAAATGTCCCCGGTGGGTAGCCGTATAGTGGAGCGAACTAGGCGCAAAAAACCCGGTCTGATCCTGTAGCGGAGTCGCTACATGGAACACCAGTCCAAAAGCGTCAGGCGAAGGTCTGCCTGGCGCCGGCTCGCGCAGAGAGGTGACGAAATGCGACCGCTCGCCGTAGCCGATCAGTTCCTTCTTTGAATACGCTGCAATGGCTGGCGCTTGGCCCTTGACGGATTGTGCCGCTCCCGCAGCCACACCCGCTATCGCCGCGCCGCCTTTTAGAAATCCCCTGCGGTTAGGTTTTTTCGAATCCATGGGTCTCCTTCGAAGAGCAAGTTGTTCGGAAGTTTTTCCGTGATTTATAGTGTACACCTAATTTGGGGGCCGTGTTGGGGCACGCTGGCAATCGACGAGATGTCGTCGAGTCAGTCGCCCCGTTCAGCGCCGAGTTCCGTAGGCCCCTCGGTCAGACATTAGAATTGTCGAGGCGTTTTTGCGGCGGCAATAACGTAGCTGGTTTGACCGTACATGCGCTACTGCGGTATTCTTGTAGTTCGAATGGCAAACACTGTATCTGCGCTGAAGCGCGTGCGGGTGACCGAACGCCGAACCTCAATTAATCGGACTCGCAAGACGCGTCTCCGCCATGGCATCCGCGCTATGCGGCGCCTGCTGGAAACCAAAGACGTCAGGGGCGCCACGGAGCTGATCCCCAAGACCTATTCGTTAATCGATCGCGCCGCGAAGTGGGGCATCATAAAGAAGAACACGGCTGCTCGTTATAAGAGCCGCCTCACGATCCGACTTCGCAAAATCGCTTCATAATTAAGATCCCACGTTAAAATTGACAGTGCAGGCAGCCTTTGCTGTAATGGGTGAGGCCCGCCTCTTGCTCCTCAGTAGCTCAATGGTAGAGCATTCGGCTGTTAACCGAAGGGTTGTAGGTTCGAATCCTACCTGAGGAGCCAAAACAAACCATTCATTCCCAATACATGTCTTAGACGAGTCGCCCCTTATGGCGACGCACCTCAGCTGCCGTTCAATTTTGAAATTACCCGTCCTTACCCGAATTTCCTATTCCTTGACCTTGGGGGTACCCCCAGTTTTCCCCCAGTAATCTTGCAAAAATCTTCCAATGGTCGTGGTGAGACGCCCCACGATCACCAGGTGCGCGAAAAGCGCTGTAAGCGCGATTAGTAGTAGCACCCCAACCGCAGGGCAGCCGATGCTGAGACTCGCGTAGAGAAAAGGTCTTCACAAAGCGAGAGACCGAGCGTAGAATCAGAATCAGATCGGTTCGACAGGCCAGCGCGAAGCGCACCCTCCGGAAGGATCCCCAAATCAATTTTGGAGGAGAGGCATGCTCACGCAATCGGTGGACCAGCACATCGAGTTTTGGCCCATCGACAAATTTATTCCTTACGCCCGTAATCCGCGCAAGAACGACGCTGCGGTGGATCGTATGGTGGCCTCAATCCGAGAGTTTGGATTCAAAATTCCGGTGCTCGCACGCAGCAGCGGCGAAGTCGTGGATGGCCACCTCCGGCTGAAGGCGGCGCGCAAACTCGGGATCAGGGAGATTCCGGTGATCCTGTGCGATGAATGGAGCGAAGCCCAAGTGAAGGCGTTCCGATTGATGGTGAACCGGTCCGTGGCATGGGCAGAGTGGGATGACGATCTGCTCGGGTTGGAACTCCTGGATTTGAAGAACCTTGATTTTGATCTGGAGTTGACCGGCTTCGAAGATAAAGAATTGGCGCAGTTGCTTGCCGCGCAGGACGCAACCGATGGATTGTGCGACGAGGACGCCGTCCCGCCGGCGCCCCAAACACCGACTTCGAAGGTGGGCGATCTGTGGTTGCTCGGAAGCCATCGTTTACTTTGCGGGGATTCTACCGTCCAGCACACAGTTTCTCACGTGCTGGGTTCTGTGAAACCGACGTTGCTCGTAACCGATCAACCTTACGGAGTTGAGTACGACCCCGAGTGGCGAAAGCGCGCCGGCGTGAACAACTCCAATCGCATGGGGAAGGTCCGCAACGATGACCGCTCCGACTGGCGGGAGGCTTGGGCTCTGTTTCCGGGTGATGTGGCTTACGTCTGGCATGGTGCTCTTCATGCTTCGACGGTTTCGGACAGCCTGGAATCGTGTGGTTTTGAAATCCGCAGCCAGATCGTCTGGGCGAAGCCATCCTTGGTGATGGGCCGCGGCCATTACCACTGGCAACATGAGCCATGCTGGTATGCTGTCCGCGGCACCGGCCATTGGAACGGTGACCGTAAGCAAAGCACGCTCTGGCATATCGAGAACCGCAATCAGGATGCGGACACAGTCCATAGCACGCAGAAGCCGGTCGAGTGTATGCGCCGCCCGATCGTCAACAACTCGAGCCCGGGGCAGGCTGTCTATGAACCCTTCTCCGGTTCAGGAACGACCATCATTGCCTGCGAGAAAGAAGCGCGCATTGCTCTGGCCATAGAACTTGAGCCAGCGTATGTCGATATCGCTGTGATTCGGTGGCAGGACTTCACGGGCAAGCAGGCAACGCTCGATCGCGACGGACGCAGTTTCGAGAAAGTCGCGCTAGAGCGTCTTGGAGAGGCGGCGTGAATGGAACGCTGCCGGCGAGAGATCGCGGCTATCGAAGCGGAAATTCGCGCTGGCAATCCCGATCTATGCGGCTTGTGCCTAGCCCTAAGGGACTGGCATGCGGAACTCCGCATCATCCAAAACGAGGAACGCCGCCAGGGGGAAACCCGGCGGCGCGATCCGGACGGAATAGAATCGGTTCAGGCTTTGACGGAGTAGGTTCGCTCCCCATCCTCGCTCTTGGCAGAGTCAATCGTCAGCCCCAGCTTTTTGCGCAGGGTTCCGGACAGGAATCCGCGCACGGAGTGGGCCTGCCACTCGGTGGCTTTCATAAGGGCTGCCAGCGTCGCCCCCTCCGGCCGGTTCAGCAAGTCCAGGATCTTCGCTGCCTTACTGCCGTCCCTAGCAACGCCGGCTTCCTTTTGCGCCTTGGGCGCTTTCTTCGTGGCGCTGGCCTTCTTGGTCGCCTTCCCCTTCTTGGGCGCAACGTGCGCGCCCTGTCGTGCAACGCGGGCCTTCTTGCCGGCCTTCGGCCTCTCGGCAGCCGCTTGGGTGCTGGTTTCTTCGCTAGCTGTGTTCATATGATCTCCCTTTGCGGTGATTACCGCGATCACATGAATCACTCGGGTGTGCCGAAGATGCAAGTCAATTCTGGAAGCTATCGCGACCGGCGAAGGGTCGGGAACGGTGCGGCCGTGCGACCACAGTTGGCACAAAATGGCACCTGATGGCAGGAAACGGCGGAAAACTTGGGCGTAAGCAGGAAGAAGCAATCATTGCGCTCCTATCGCAGCGAAACATCGAGGATGCAGCACGCGCCGCGGGAGTAGGCGCACGGACATTAATTCGCTGGCTTAAGCTACCTGAGTTCCGGGTTGCTTATCGCGAAGCTCGCCGCGCCACTTTCTCACAATCGATCGCGCGCCTGCAGCAAGCCTCTAGCGCAGCGGCAACGACGTTGCTGAAGATTATGTTGGACCCAGCAGCGCCGGCCTCGACTCGCGTGCGGGCTGCCGATAGCGTCCTCGATCATGCCAAGCAGGCGATCGAAATCGAGGACATTGAGGCGCGTGTCTCCGAATTGGAGCGGGGCACTGAAGTATCGAAAACGGGCCGGGGGGCGATGAGGCGGCTTGGCTCCCCGTCTCAATGAGGCCGCGCCGTGAACAAGAGGATATACGCGCGGCTTGCTGAACTGGAAAGCGCATCCGCGGCAGCCAGTTTGGTTAGTTCCGCGCCCTGGAGGGACGGGTCGGCCACCGAGGAGCTCCGTGGGGCTCTTCGCGCTCACGGTTTTGAGCAACGAGAAACGGAAGGCCTGATGGGCACGTTCGCTCGCTTTCTAGGGATCACAACGCAGGACTTGAAAGCTATGATGTACGGGCATGCCTACAAAGGTTGAGGCCACCATCCGTGAATCGAGCCAGGCAAACTAGTGAAACTCGAGAAATCTGTGACTTCTGACCCGCGACAACCGATTTGTACCGCGGTTTGTAAATCAGCAACACCGTTGTCGAGCTCGTCATTTATGGGCTCTGCCGTTCTTCACTACGGGCATCTTTACGGTTGGTTCAGCAAAAGATGGGCGACGGGGCCAGCTGGCCATCATGAATAATCTCGGCAGGCGTTTGGAGCGGTTGGAATCGCTACTTCAACCCCCAGAGGACAAAATCATCCAGCACATCATCCACTTCGTCGAGGGCGATGGAACGGTAACTGGTTCAATGGTGATTAATTTCGACAATTCCCAGCGCGCACCACGAGGTGGGCCGCCGCATCGATCCCCGAAGTATGGGAGCGAACCGGCAGGAGTTAGCTTCCGATAATGGCTGATAACGGTCCCCTCGATAACCTCTTGGGCCTTGCCACAAGCAGACTTTTAGTTCGATTTTACGGTTACCTCTCCGATTCGAATGTGAAGAAATTGACTCAGGGTACTCCCACGTGAGAGAATTTGATCTCGTAATCGAATGTCGAGAACGATAATCGATAGCACCAAGCCCGGTGATCAGGATCTGTATTCTGGTCTCATACGCCTCCACGTGTTGTACCACGCGGCTGAGAAGCCAATCTTCGGCCTTGGCATGATCGAAGAACTTGCCCATCACGGTTATCGAATCAGCCCAGGAACTCTGTATCCATTGCTTCATAGCTTGGAAAAGAAAGGATATCTACGTTCTTCCGAGCAGGTCAATGGAAAATCTCGGCGTAAGGTCTACCGCGCGACTCCGCTCGGCCGCAAGTCGTTGGCGGCTGCAAAGAATAAAGTGCGCGAGCTGTTTCATGAGCTTGTGGAAGGCGATTAGCGGAGTGCGGACTAGATTTCCGTTCTATATAGTCTTCATGCTGGCTGGGTCTAGCTTCCTGCCCGCTGAGCAAATTCCTACCCCGGCTCCGTTGACGCTCACGCAAGCGGTCGAAGCGGCATTGAAGAGCTACCCCTCGATCCGCGTCTCGCAGGAACAGATCAACGCCGCCGCCGCCGCGATTCGTCTCGCACGAACTTCGTATCTGCCTCACGTCGACACCGTCGCCCAGATGAATCGTGCGACCCGAAACAACGTGTTCGGGATGTTGCTTCCACAAAACGTCATTCCTTCAATCTCCGGCCCAGTTCTGGGTACGAATAATCTGGGCTCCACATGGGGCACCGCCGTCGGTGGGTTGGTCAGCTGGGAGCCTTTCGATTTCGGCTTCCGTCAGGCAAACGTAGGCGTTGCACAAGCTGCGAAAGTTCAGTCTGAGGCAAGCCTGAAGCGCACACAGTTTGAGATCGCCGCGGCGACTCTCGATTCCTATCTCACCTTGGCAGCGGCTCAGGAAACGGCGAAGGCAGCTCAGGCTGGAGTAGCGCGGGGGGAGACTATCGTACGCACGACCCGTGCTCAGGTCGCCGCTCAATTGCGCCCCGGAGCCGATTCCTCTCGGGCGGAAGCCGAATTGGCAGCGGCGGGAACGCAATTGATTCAAGCCCGGCAGGCTGTCGAAATCGGTCGCGCGTCGCTCGCTCAGTTCGTGGGTGGGAATCCCCGACAAATTGTCATTTTCGCTCCGGGGCTGCTTCAATTGCCGCCCGAGACTCCGGTCGCGACAGCCGATTTCAATGGGAATCCCGTCACAGTGGAACAGAACGCAACCGTGGACCAGGCCAGAGCTCAACTCCGAGCGCTGGAACGTTTTTATTTTCCGAAGTTCTCTCTCGAGGGCGCTGCATATGTGCGCGGAACGGGCGACGAAACGAACGGTGGACGGCTGGGAGGTTTGAACGGTTTGGCTCCCACCGTTCAAAACTACGCCGTGGGTTTCAGCGTAACCTTCCCGGTCATGGACCTTGCGGCGACCCGCGCCCGCGAGGCGGTCCAGTCCGCTACCATTCGCGCCCAGGCCGCCCGATCGGAGCAGATCGTGGTCGAGCTGCGGGCAAGATGGAATATAGCACTTGCGCAACTGCAGGGCGCAAGGCAGATTGCGGCAAACGCTCCGATTCAGGTGGCCGCCGCACGCGCCGCAACCCAGCAGGCTACGGCCCGCTACGAATCCGGACTCGGCGCCATCGACCCTGTGGCAGAAGCACAACGGTTGCTCACCCAGGCGGAAATCGACGATGTTCTCGCTCATCTCAACGTATGGCGAGCACTGCTCGGTTTGGCCACGGCGGCCGGGGACCTCCAGCCGTTCCTGATCGAGGCGAACAAGTGAGCGGGCAGGCCGAGAGCGGGCCGCGGAGACGGCCAACATGCGGCTAGTTTTAGCCGCTCTTTCGCGCCCCATAACGGTGGTCATTGCTCTTATTGCAGTGGCCTTATGCGCGGTACTGGCAATACAACGAATGCCGGTCGATATTTTCCCCCAGGTGGGCGAACCGGCCATTTACGTGGCGCAGCCTTATGGTGGGATGGACCCGGCGCAAATGGAAGGGTACATCACGTACTACTACGAGTATCATTTCCTCTACATCACGGGAATCGATCGCGTGGGAAGCAAGAGCATCCAAGGCGCCGCTTTGATGAAACTAACCTTTCATCAGGGCACTGACATGAACCAGGCGATGTCGGAGACCGTTGGCTATGTGAATCGGGCGCGCGCCTTCATGCCTCCCGGCACGGTGCCGCCGTTCGTAACGCGCTTTGACGCGGGCAGTGTGGCTGTTGGCCAACTGATCTTTGACAGCTCCACGCACACACAAGGCGAATTGCAGGATTACGCGCTGAATCGCGTACGCCCTCTGTTTGCGACCCTGCCGGGTGTCTCGGCCCCACCACCATTTGGAGGTAACCAGCGGACCATCGTGATCACGCTCGACCCGGATAAACTTCGACAGTATCAAGTCTCTCCAGATGTCGCGATCGCCGCCATCAGCAGGTCAAGTTTGGTTATGCCGTCAGGAAACATGTGGACGGGTACCATCAACCGCATCGCACGAACTAATGCCGCCCTTGGCGGAAACCTCTCGGAGCTGTTGAGTACTCCGATCCGGCCCAAGTCGGGCACGACAGTGTATCTACGGGACATCGGAACCATCGAAAACGGCACCGACCTCGTCACGGCGTATGCCCATGTTAACGGTAAGCGCACGGTCTACATCCCGGTGACGAAGCGTGCCGACGCGTCGACGCTGGCCGTACTCAACTCGGTGAAGGCCGCGATCCCCAGCTTCAAGAAGGCAGTCCCGGATGACGTCGATGTGCGTCTGGAATTCGACCAATCGACCTACGTAGCCAATTCGGTTCGCAGTCTGGCAACCGAGGGACTGCTAGGCGCGGCGCTCACTGGACTAATGGTGCTGATCTTTCTGCGTGACTGGCGCGGCGCACTGGTTGTGGTCTTGAACATTCCGTTTGCGCTTCTTGGGGCTGTGACGCTTCTGTGGGCCGCGGGTCAGACCATCAACATCATGACGCTGGGTGGCCTGGCGCTCGCCGTCGGGGTGCTCGTCGATGAGGCAACCGTCTCGGTTGAGAACATCCATACTCGAATGCGACCAGGCGTTTCGCGCGCCCGCGCCGTGCTCGATGCCTCCAGCCAGACAGCAATCGCGCGGCTCCTTTCGATGCTGTGTGTTCTTGCGGTGTTTGTTCCATCTTTCTTCATGACTGGCGTGGGGCGACAGCTTTTTACTCCGCTTTCGCTGGCGGTCGGATTCGCGATGATCACGTCCTATCTGCTTTCCAGCACCCTGGTCCCAGTGTTCTCGACTTGGCTGATGAAAACCGGGCATTCCGCTGAGGGATCATCCGGAGGTCTGCGCCGGGCCTATGAAAAATATTTAAACCTGATACTGCGCTTCCGGCGGCCGCTGGTTATCGTTTATATTATCGTTTCCGTCGGGTTGGTTGTTGTGTTGCTTCCGCGGATCGGTACGGAGCTCTTCCCAGACACCGACGCGCGGCTGCTGCGAATCCGGCTGCGTGCTCCCACCGGGACGCGCGTGGAACAAACCGAACGCATCGTGCTTCGCGCGCTCGCCGTGATCCAACGCACCGCCGGCCGCGGCAATATCGAAATCACCAGCGATTTTGTGGGAGTGGTTCCCTCCAGTTATCCAGTGGACCTGATTCATTTATTCACCAGCGGCTCTCAGGAAGCAATCATACAGTTTGCGCTGAAGCCCAATGCTCCCCGCGGTGAAGAACTTCGGGAGCGGCTGCGCCACGCCCTGAACAAGGAGTTGAAGGGCACCCAGATTTCTTTCGAGGCAGGAGACGTGATTAGCCAAGTGATGAGTTTCGGCTCTCCCACGCCGGTTGAGGTGGCTGTATTGGGTGGCAATCTCCAAGATGATTTTGTTTATGCGCAGCAGATCCAAGCTCAAATGGCGGCACTTCCGTTTTTGCGCGACCTGCAGTTTGCGCAGGATGTGGATTACCCGACACTTGACATCAACATCAACCGCGAACGCGCGGGGCAATTTGGACTGACCATGGCGGATGTTACCCGATCCGTGGTTCCCGCCACCTCATCCTCGCGCTTCACGCAGCCGAATTATTGGCGCGACCCTAATTCGGGCAACGCCTTTCAGATTCAGGTGGAGCTGCCGCAGAACCGCATGCAGAGTGCTGATGAATTGGGAGCACTTGCGGTGATGCAAGATGGTCGTTCCGAACTACGGCTCGCGGACATTGCGACGTTGAAACCGGGAACCATGCCAGGGCTCATCGAACGCGATAACGGGCAGAGGGTGATCAGTCTAACGGCGAATTTGCATGGAATCACTCTGGGGGAAGCGGCTCCGAAAATCGCGGCTGCCGTCCAGCGCGCCGGAATGCCGCCCCGGGATGTCACCGTGAGCTTTCGGGGCGAATTACTGGCGCTCGCAGAAACCGGAACGGGACTGCGGACGGGCTTACTATTGGCGATCCTGGCGATTTTCCTGTTACTAGCGGCGAACTTCCAATCGATTCGCGTAGCACTGGCGATCCTGCTGACCGTACCGGCCGTGTTGTGTGGCGTATTATTCATGCTACGCCTGACCTCAACCACGCTGAACGTTCAGTCGTTCATGGGCACAATCATGGCCGTCGGCATCGCGGTTGCCAACTCAATTTTATTGGTCAGCTTTGCCGAGCGGGCGCGGAAAGGCGGTGCATCGCCGCTCGATGCGGCACGGGAGGGCGCCAGCAGCCGATTGCGCGCGATTCTCATGACTGCGGCCGCAATGATTTTTGGAATGATACCCATGGCGATGGGTTATTCGGAGGGTGGGTCTCCTTCCTCGCCGCTTGGCCGGGCGGTGATCGGTGGTTTGATTCTGTCCACCTTCGCAACGCTCACAGTGTTGCCTGCAATTTACGCTATTCTGCAGTCAAAAGCATCCATCGCTTCTCCTTCTCTCAATCCGCTGGATCCAACGAGCCGATATTATGACGCGAAGTAATTGTTTATTGATCGGAAGCAGCTGTGCTCTTTTTCTGGTACCGCTCGCGTGGCCTCGCAGCGACGAACTATTGGCGGCCGTGCTGGAGAGGCCTGTTGCGCGAATAGTGGAATTGCCCGGAGAAATGCAACCGTTCCTGAGCGTCTCGTTGCACGCGAGGGTGAATGGCTATGTAGAGCAGGTCTTCGTGGATCGAGGTAGCGTAGTCAAAGAAGGACAACCGTTGGCCATGTTGAGCGCACCGGAAACGGAGGCCCAAGTCGCCGAAGTGGAGTCCAAGATACAAGCGGCAGAGTCTGACTGGCTGCAAGCCGAAGCCCAAGTTGCGGGATTCCAGAGCACCTACGAAAGACTGAAGAAGGCGGCGGAAACTCCCGGAGCTATCGCGGAAAACGAATTAATCCAGATGCAGAAACAGATCGAAGCGGGACAAGCTCTCAGCAGATCCCGCCAACAGGCGGGAGAGGCTCTCTCCGCAAGCTTAAGAGCACTCAAACAAATACAATCCTACTTGCGGATCGCCGCTCCGTTCGATGGTGTCATCACGGATCGCTTAGTTCATCCGGGTGCGCTGGTGGGACCCGGAGCGGATTCGCCCCTGCTAGTCCTTCAGCAGATCTCGAAGCTCAGGCTGGTGGTGGCGGTCCCTGAAGAAGATGCTGGGACTATCCCCCACGGTGCACGAGTTGAATTCCGCGTGCCCGCGTTTCCAGAACGCAAGTATTCCGGGACCATTGCGCGAAGTGCACATGCGCTCGACCCGAAGACGCGTACTATGGCCGTAGAGCTGGATGTGATGAACAGCGACGGCTCACTGTCACCCGGAATGTACTCGACGGTTCAATGGCCCATACGGCGATCAACACCGGCGCTGGTTGTTCCGATTACCAGTGTAGTCACGACGACCGAGCGAACATTTGTAATCCGCGATCGAAACGGACACGCAGAGTGGGTGAACGTTAAAAAAGGTGCGTCCGATGGCGACCTCGTGGAAATCATTGGGCGATTGCATCCGGGCGATAAAATCGTTCGCCGTGCTTCAGACGAGATCCGAGAGGGATCGCCGATTCAGGTGAATTGACGGTGATTATGCGGCGCAAGGGTTGATCAAGATTCACAGCAAGATCGGCCCTGGCCCGCGCTGTAGGTAGCGCCCGGAATGGCTACCGAAAATAGATGGAATGAGTTCTTCATGCGGTTTTATCGCACAACACCCAATGAAAACGTGATCGAGCTGGGGTAAGCTGTTGCTTGCCGAGTGGCCCAGTGGTCGTCGACCTTAGTGGCGCGATACCAGCCCGCGGGTGAGTTTGACCCGGACGCTTTCAGGCACAACGTACTGTCGCCCTCTTTATTGAGGAGCACGAGAGGGAAAATCTTTTTCATGCAGCGTCCTTGGCCACACCGCAAGGAGGGTTGTTATGGAAGTGCTGTACCCACGTTGCTGCGGTCTGGATGTGCATAGGGCTAAGTGCCGAGACCCAGGCCGCAGTGGGACCGCTGTTGGCGGAAGTTGAGACGCTGAATGAAGGCATCGCTGCTTATCAGCGGCAGATCGAACAACTTGCCAAGGAGCACTACCCAGAAATCGCGTTGTTGAAACAACTGAAACGTGTAGGTACATTGATTGCTCTTACGTTCGTGCTGACTGTGGACGATCCGCACCGCTTCCGGGCGGAGTCGAGATGTGGGTTGCTACATAGGTTTATGCCCGGGACGCCGCAATTCCGGGAAGAGTCAACCACAAATGCGAATCAGCAAGTAAGGCGACACCCACTTAAGATCGCTGATGGTACAAGGGCGCATTACATTCTCGGCCCATTTGGAAGATTGTGATTTACGGCGGTGGGGTTTGAAGCTCGCCAAGCGCGGAGACAAGAACGCCAAGAAACGGGCGAGTATTGCGGTGGCGCGCAAGCTGGGGCCCGCTGTTGCACGAACGGTGGGTGAGCGGCGAAGTTTATGAACCCTTGCGCTACAACAGTGAGGTTGTCGCACCCGCGTAACCGAAATTCCGTTGTGGTTGGAAAGGCAAAGCTAAGAACATCGCCGAGTGAGGGTGACTGCAGGTTAATTCCGGCTCCTGGTTCACATCGTGAAACCAAGAGGGCGATTAATAGGTCGCAGCACCCACTGAAACGAGAACGCCCAACTTGCACCGGCGCGCCGGTAGGCCATCCTACCGGCGCTTGTTTTAACACGTATTGCCCTTATCGCGCTTGTTCCGTCTGCCGTTACTTATTGGCCTCATGAGCCATCGCCCTGTGCTCTGCGGCCAATTCGCGAGCTTCAACAGCAGATTTCTGCAGAATCTTGGAAAGAGCATCGCAATGCTCAAAGGCACGCGGGCTTCCTACGTGCTTTGATAAAGTCGGGTCCGGGCTCTTTTTATAAAATGGAGCCAGTTCGCCGTGATCCTTTGCTTCGGCTTCGTATCTGACGGCTTCGGCGTCGAAGTACTGGGCTATTCGCTCGTGGTCGGCTTTCGTCTCCGCGTTGGCAAGTAAGTTCTTAAGTTCGCCCTTGCTCAAAGACGCATCCTTGGCGACTGCCGGAACAGAGGCGAGTCCGGCGACAGCCAATGTAAATGCGAAGGCTAGGGTCATGAACGTCCCCGTACGAATAAAATGTTTGCGCATATGTTTAATCTCCTTTAAATTCATTGGCGCGACTACATCGCTCACACGCCATCACGACGTGGATGGATGAACTCGCTGCTCGCGTCATTTGTCTACTTCACGCGCAACTTGAGCGCCGTTTTTTCAATATTGGATCTAGTGCGGCTAACGCCGTCTCTCCCAATGAACGTATGGGTTATGTTTGAACAGACTGGTTACTGGCGGATGCGTGACTGGGTGACCTAGCGCAGTATACTGCTCGTTTTGGCGCAAGTGAACCCGACCGGGCCTTCGCCACCGCATTCATCAGGGTGGGACCGGCAAGGCGAAGCTTCCGACAATGTTCGTTATCGCTCCCTGCAAGTCGATCGGATCTCAGTGAGAGACGGATGAGAAACTGAAGCGCGGTCCCCGAGGAGCTAAAAATCCTCCCCTCGTTGATTTAGGTCCTCAGTGCTATCGAGTGTGGGACCCACGACACTGCGAGGATTTGAGGAGACTGGCAGGCCGTAGTATAAAAATCCAATTTCCCGCGATAGCATTTTAGCGAGATTCCGGTGGAGCATAGAGGCGTCAGTCGGCACACCGAATTCGAAGTGGGGTAGATCCATCCGGGCACCGGAGACTACGGCGAACCGCTTCCCATTTCGAAAGGCGAATGCATAAGTCCACCTTTCACTCGACGTATAAATATCGACCTCGGTGATACCAATCAAGATCGACCGCCCATCCCTGGCAAGGTCCGGGTAGCCGGCCTGCATTGATTGAATGAGTCTCTCGGCCTCGTTCTGTTTGCGGTTGAGATTAAACGCATAGCCGTCTAGCGCGATCGCAGGCAGCGGCGTAACGGTCAATCCGAATCTTTGCTGATAGTAACGAACCAGAGATTGGATATCGACATAAGCCAGATTCCCGATCGGTACAAAATAGACTCGTACATTGAGTGGAGCTCTTGGTATGAAGGTTGCTCGGGTGGTTTTCAAATTAAGGGTGGTCGGTTGACGGGGCAGTGAGGCCGACGAGTGCGTCCCAATGACGACCTCTTCACGCAATAGAGAGTCACATTGAATGTTGCCGTGTTTGCCACCCTCTCGCAGCTGAGTTACACTGCACCAGTCGCCGGTGGGGCCGTCCATCGAAAAATCAATTGTTACCTGATCACCTTTTTTGAGGATTTCGACAACCGGGGTTTTGGTCGACATTTTCGAATACATCGGCGCCGACTCCAGTGCAACGGTTGCCCGTTGAGGCCCAGCGGCCTGTCGTGAAGGAGGGATACCGGTGGACTGAATTTCGCGAGTTGAAGTTGCAACGCCGACTAACTGAATAAATCGAAACTCGTCGGCGACCACCCCTTTTGCAAATTGCTGGTATTGACTCCATTGCGCAATTGGAATAGTCGGACGCTTGCGTAGGAGGCTTCGTTGTATCGTGAGGACTCCGTCAGTAATTGAATATGTAGCCAAGTAATCAGCAAACTCCGTTTGGACATTTGCCCCCTTTGGAAGGTCCGCGGAGTACCCCGCCGGCAGCGCAATGGTTGCGCGAAATGTCACTTTTCCTATTCCGCCGAATACGACAGGTTCAACCGGTTGTTCGCTATCTGGAACTGACTCTAGACCGAACGGCGGTAACGGAGCGGTGATACGACGATTTTCCCAGTCGGAATAGCCCTTGCGCGTGTAGTTGTAGGAGTAGTGGAGGGGGTTGCCAATGTCGGTCGGATTGTCCACAACGACGTCTTGAACGGTTCCGGCGAAGCCCGTTACATTCGCAATCCTTTGTGCCAACGCCGTCCACTGCGCCGGCGCGACTGCATGAAAAAGACTTTTTAGTAAGACTTCACCGTCCCCGCGCGCCGAAATTTCGAAGTGTCCATCCAATGTTCCATCGGCGCTCAACTTTGCTTTCACCTCGTAGCTTTCGTCAGATGGGAAAGGAGGGTTAGCCGGCGTTATTCGCAAGAAAGTTACACCCTTTCCCGGAATAACCAAAGCTGAATGGTCGCGCAGCGGAGGGAGGAGCATTCCAAACGGGGCAACTTCCGGCGTAGTGTCTAGCCACAGTGCTGACTGGTTTTGGGGGATATATGTCACAACGTGGTTGAACTGGGACGGAGATGGAACTTCGGGGTCAAATTCTAGTTGGGCACCCATTAATGCGGGCCAAGCCTCAATTCCTGCCGCACGTAAAAGAGTGGCCAGGAGTGTGTGTTTGTCTTTGCAATCGCCGTACCTGTTGGACAGGACTTCATCGGCGGAGTGCGGCTGGTACCGGCCTTGCCCGAACGATATGGAGATATAGCGAAATTCGCTGGCTACAAACTGGTAAATAGCGCGTTCCTTATCAGTATCAGAGTTCAAGCCGCGCGTTAACTCGATGGCTTTCGCCTGAATCGCAGGAGTAATCTCAATCTTCGGCTTCTGCAGCGCCGCGTACCAGCTACCCACGTCGTCCCAACTCCTGAATGTTGTGACTTCCACTGATGGGCGTCGCTTAATGGTCGGTGCTGGCTTCCGCGGATCCTGCTTAGGAGCTTCCTTATTAGAAGTCTTCCAGGAATAAATTTTTCGGCCTTCATCCTGGCGCACGGTAGGATTCAAATTCGGACTGCTCACTTTAACGTACTTGTTTGCCGGAACTGTGAGGGTCAAGACCTCGTCCAGCACTGCGCTCGCTTTCGCAAAATCATGGGTATACCAGAATTGACCTGGAACCTGTGCTACTCGGTGCAGGGTGTGAACTTTCCATTCGACCACGTCACCGATCCCAAGCCCTCGAACTGGTATCTCTTTTTGACGCGAATCGCTATATTGAGGAGCATCACGCGCAACTTGGGTATCGCGGTCCTGAATATCCGATGCCGGCGTCTCGATGATTGTGCCGTTCGGCTTGACGACGCGAATCTGTACGATTTCTAAACTGTCATTTGCGCTGCTATAAGCAAACGAGAGAACTCCAAGCTGCTGAATTCCTGCCGCGGAGAGCACACGAATTCGCGCAGCATGGTCCTCCTGACCGGTCCCATCGTCCAAGAATGTTACGTCCGCTTTCAGTTGCTCGACCACGACACTGTCATTCGGGCGCGCTTCTGCAGTACGGGTGTTTACGTTCGCGCCGCTCGCGGGACCTTGAGACGAAGGAGTAGGCAGGTTCTGTGATATGCAGATGCTCGTAAAGGCAGCCAATATCAGGGAACACCTAGAGGCGTGACTTAAAACCATTTGCTAGCCATGCCGCAAATTATACTCCTCCGAGAGGCACCGCCGCCGAAATAGGCCGATAATGCTGCATAACGCTCCGCAACTTGCAGAACAGAGATTTGCGCGAACTGTTTCATCAGAAGAGTTACAGCGATAGCGCGCGTTCAAACTCAGCGCGGAACTCTGGAGCCACTTCATCTAGCAACCTAAATATCTGATCTACGGTACGCTGCGGTACTCTCTCGTCGCGGGCAGCAAGACAATAACGCAAGACTCGCGCTCCAAACTGCCGCAGACCCGGCACGTTCCCGCTTAAAGAATCGGGCGAAGCCAGCACCTCGCCCAACAGGAGTTCGCTTAGGGCCCTCCCGTGTTCGGTCAAGTTTTGTTCCGCATCCAGGCCAGAGGGCTCCCGGAAAAGATTGCAGACCGTTGAAGCCCACGGTTCCGCGGGCACGCGGCTAAGATCCACCCTGAGGAGCACCACCACAATGCGATCGCGCAGAATCGCGTTTTTTATGTTGCGCCAGAATCTTGCCAGCATCTCTACGTCGACTTCACGATGCCATTGCTCGTCTTTGGCGCTGACGAAGTCCAAGTACCACTCCACTACCGGCACCAAATCCTCGGTCGCATTAGCTATCGCCAAAGCTTCTTGTATGGTACGCAGCACCCCAGTGGCTAGTGTTGGTTGAAGTAACCCGATGCGGTCAAGTTCGTACTCAAGCTTTAGTCGTGCATCGAGTTGTTCGTCGGTATTAAGCCGAGGGTTCGTTAATTGGCTCAAATATTCGCGGACCAAGAAAGAATTCAATAGTGCATTGTAGTTCGGTGTCGCTTGAGGCCATGCCATTTCAAAACTCCGTGATTACAAGAGTATCGTTCTTAACATGCGCATTCATAAGTTCTTTTCTAAGATCTTTGTAGCCACTCCGAATTATGCCGCGTCTACCATTGGAGACTTCTGGATGCAACAAAGCCCGGAAGCCAAGGCCTTGCTGAACAAAACTCTCGGTGGTAATCGCGCACCACTTTGCGTCTTTGACCACACCAGAAGGGCCTGAAGCGGCATACTGCCGATTATTTCCCCAGTGCGTCAAGGCTAGCCAGGCATCTTTCGCACCGGTGTATCCGACACACATCTCATCCGGTCGGAAATAGATGCAGTCGATTCCAAATCGGCTTCGAAACTTGTTGCGTAGCGCGCGATTGGCCTTGTTAGCGTGGACAGTTGTCGTGAGCAATCGGTAAAGGACCGGGAAGTGAGTGATCCATTGTTGATAAAATCCAATGCCTGCTGGATCAGTCGCGTCATAAAAGTTCATCGTGGAAGGCTGCACCCAGCCAACCACACCGGCAGCACCGTACATCATGGTCGAAAGTGGATGCGCGAGCGGGGCGACGTATACCGCGTCGCCCCAAGTGAATTCCGGTTTGTGGGAGGCGAAGAGCTTCCCGGTGCGAAGAATCTCTGAGAGGTGCTGAGGTGAGGTGTACTTAATGACGTAGAGTTTCCCGGCCGGGTCGTCTTGGTAGGTGCCCTGAATCCACGGCGTTACCGCACTCGCCGCAATGTGGTCGCGAATCATTTCCTCAATTTCCGCCAACGACATGATCAACCTCTTCTGTAGTCTACTGGGGCGGAGGGCCCAACGTGAACGTGTGAGTGCGCAAGGAGTTCAGGTTACCTTTCCAGTTAGGCATCGCGCAAGAGATTGCCATGCCACTACGGTGAATACCCTCCAGTCTTTCTCTTGACCTTCGCGCAGCACAGAGGTAATGTCCACATAACGTAGCATCCGATAATGCCCAACAACAGGACCCTAAATGAACGATTTGATTAGCCTCGAAAAGATCGCACAGTGGCAGAAATTAAAAACTCTCGTGCTGGACAGCGTTTCCTCACCCATCACGAAACGCGTGTACAATATGGCGCTCGATGAATTTATGGGGTGGTTCCAGCAGGCGCCTCGGCCCGGCTTCACCAAGGCGACCGTGAGCGCGTGGCGAGTATCCCTAGAAGACCGCCGCCTTGGGTCGTCGTCCATCATTGTTAGAATGTCGGCGATCCGCAAGCTGGCCGCCGAGGCAGCAGACAACGGGCTTCTCGCACCAGAGTTGGCTGCCGGCATAAGCCGCGTGAAAAGCGCAAAGACGCAGGGCATCCGTGTTGGCAACTGGCTCTCGTTGCGGCAGGCACAGGCATTACTGAGCGCGCCGGACATCACGACCGTCCGTGGGTTGCGCGACCGCGCGATCTTGGCTGTGCTCCTGGGCTGCGGGTTGCGGCGCTCCGAGGTAGCTGCTCTTATCGTCACTCACCTCCAACAGCGTGATGGCCGCTGGTGCATCGTCGATCTGGTCGGCAAGCATGGCCGAGTTCGCACGGCACCAATGCCGACTTGGGTCAAAGTTGCAATTGACGCCTGGACATCGCCTGCAGGTGTAACGGACGGAAATGTTTTCCGTTCCGTAAATCGCGCCGACCGCATCACTGGCGAGGGCCTCGGCGAGAAAGTCGTCTGGCAGCTCATCAAGCCCTACGCGGAAGCAGCAGGCGTCCCCGGCATCGCTCCTCACGATCTCCGCCGCACGTGCGCCAAACTCTGCCGCGCCAGCGGCGGCGAGCTTGAGCAGATTCAACTGCTATTGGGGCACGCGTCGGTCCAGACGACGGAAAGGTACCTCGGCACAAAGCAGGATCTGGTGCATGCGCCGAATGATGCGATCAAGTTAAGAGTGACGGTATAGAGGCAAGCTCTAGTTGCCCAGCGCGATTCATGGCGAGGATATACAATCTAAGGCATCTCCTTGCAACTATTTCAGACAAGGGGCTTACAGGGGCACGCAAATGGCAGGTCAGACATCAAGTTTCTGGTCAGTGATTCGGACTCTAAGGCAATCTGATCGCATCCCTCGTCAGTGGACGCGTAACGACATTCGTGATTCACTCTTGGCAGAGTATTAATCGAGTTTCTTGAGTAACCTGCCCTTCCAACCAATCGATCAGCCAGGATGGCAAGTTTCGGGGTAACTATGTCCTGAGGGCAATGGAGCCAGCAGCCTACCGCATAGGGAAAGGCGTGTTCGAATTGATAGACGAGACTGAACGCAGGCTGCCCGCCCCACTAGGCGAGATGCAATACAATTCGCAACAACTACCAGTACCGACGGATCTCGAGATCGCGGCTTCCAAATTAGTTCGTGCGGTCAAAGCAATCGATCCTGCAAAGATTCGCGCACTCGACGAGCTAAAGCGGACCGATCACTGGGACCAAGATGATTTCATCTGGGAAGCGCTTCTGGTGAGTATGGCAACGATGGGTAATTCTCGTGGCGCCATCTTGGTCAAGGACGAACGCTACCATAAGCGGGTTACTTGGGACCGGATCGTGAACCTTCCCCTCAGTAGACGCGAGGAAGAGCTTGTCGCCGCACTCAGCGCTGCGAAAGTGAGGATGGCGCGTAAGAAAGCGCGCTGGCTGGCAGAAAACTCAGTCCGTATAGAGCGTGAGGGCGGACCCGCAGCTGTGAAGGTGCTTCTTATGCAATGCAAAGGACGAGAAGAAAAGATCAGATACCTCGACACTTTCGCCGGTATTGGGCCGAAGTACGCTCGCAACGTTTTGATGGATGTCTATCATCCCGATTTCCGTGATTCAATCGCGATCGACGAACGAATCAAAAAAGTCTCAAAAGCTCTCGGTGTGGCATTTGCGGGCTACGAGGCTGCGGAGAAGTTCTATATCGGAGTCGCGCATTGCGCTAACTTAACAGGATGGGAGTTGGATCGATTGCTTTACTCCAATACTGACCTGGTACTCGCGATTCTGAGCACCACTTCTCCTCAATCTACCGTTGTTGCTTAAAGAAAGAGCACGGGTGGACGGCCACACGCCGAATGGTAAATGTTGTTCGCCACTATCGGAACGGATCTCGCAGAGTGTGCAGCTAGCCATCTCGCTTTCCAGGTCACACCGGTCTGCCTAAAAATGTATACCCGGTGTCACCGGACGGTCAATCCGGAAACTCGCTAAACTTAGCGATTAAGCCAGACAAATTTTATCGAACCACATATAAATGAATTTTACCCAGTCCCAGCTCGCTGCCATCCATCACGGCGATTCGAACCTCCAGTTGATTGCATGCGCGGGCTCGGGCAAGACCGAAGTGGTCGCCCGCAGAGTCGCCAATCTTCTAAAGTCTGGCCTTAAACCGGGCAACATCGTCGCTTTCACCTTTACAGATAAAGCGGCTGCTGAACTGAAGGAGCGCATCATCTCGCGCACTAAGGAAGAACTCGGTGAGATCCATGGCATGGCCGAAATGTATATTGGTACTGTCCATGCTTTTTGCCTTGACCTGCTCACCACCGAAGTTCCGAAGTACTTGAAATTCGATGTGCTCAACGAGGTTCAGCAAGCGGTCTTCATTGACCGCTACAGCAACAAGAGCGGGTTGACCTCCTCGACCGATCTCGCCGGACAACCCCTGAAGCGATACACGGACACCCAGCGCTATCTCAGTGCCATCAGCATTCTTCGTGAAGCGGATACCGATGACGACGCGCTAAAGGACTGCTCAGTTCTTGCGGGTTTGGAGCGCTATCGGAGCTTCCTGGATGAAATGCGGCATTTGGATTATTCCGCGATCATTGAGGTCGCGGTTGAGGTTTTGAATTGTGATCTTGCGCTGAAGGAGCGCCTTGCGGAGCGGATTAAGCACGTTATCGTAGACGAGTACCAGGACCTAAACCCGATTCAGGAGGCCATTGTCTGGTCACTGCACGAACTCGGGGCCAAAGTGTGCGTGGTCGGCGACGATGACCAGACCATCTACCAGTGGCGCGGAAGCAGCGTCCAGGGCATTCTTATTTTTGGAAAGCGCTATCCGAATGTCACCACCGTCAAGTTAGAACAGAATTTCCGAAGCAGCAGCGGCATAGTGGAAACGGCTCGACCGTTCATCGAGCAAAACACGGAACGGCTGCAGAAAAAAATGCAGCCGACCGACGCTCAGGATTTCGAGGAAGGCGATATCGTAGCCCTCTCATTTGCCGATGTGGATCAGGAAGCTGCATATATCGCACAGAACCTTCAGGCGCTGCGCGGCATTGCGATTAAAGAACCGACCGGGGACGACCCGAACCACGCGCGGGGCATCTCATGGTCTGACATGGCCATATTGCTCCGCAGCGTGCGCGCCAATGGAGCACCGATCACGCGAGCTCTCGATGCCGCCCAGATCCCATACGTCGTTGCTGGCATGAATAATCTGTTCGGAACGCCCGAGGTGGAAGCGGCGCGACAGCTCCTCTACTTCATGGCAAACCGTCCAAGCGTCGACGCCACCGCGCTCGAAACGGTTTGGCTTGCCGCAGGCCTTGCGTTGGCCGCAGCGGAGGTCAAGCAGGCGATTCAAAAGGCAAAGGCGCTTCGAGATGAATTCAATGCGAGCGATCTGCGCAATGTCCGCTACGGCATCCAGAGGGTGTTCTTGAGCTTCCTGGAAGATTGTGGCGCGCGCGAAGAGCGTGTCGCCAATGGCCGGGGAGAAATTGTGTTCTACAACCTGGGGAAATTCACGCAAGTCATAACGGACTTTGAGACAATCCATTATCACTCCAGGCCCGTCGATCTCTACGCAGCATTTGCGGGATTCCTGGAGTTTCAGGCAGAAGACGCATACCCCGAGGGATGGCAGGACAATCAGTATGCCAATCCCGATGCCGTCCGGGTGATGACGGTCCATCAGGCCAAGGGAATGCAGTGGCCAGTTGTATTTGTACCAGCGTTGCTGAAGAACCGATTCCCGTCAAAGAAGCAAGGTGGACGTTCCGTGTGGCACCTAATACCCCGAAACGGCGTGCGGGATCAGGCGCGGTTTGAGGGAACTATCGAGGACGAGCGCCGGCTATTTTATGTCGCAATGACGAGGAGCCAGAAGTTTCTTCATCTCACATGGGCACCGGTCTCTGGAAACAAGCTCTTCCAGGGCCGGTCCGTATTTTGGGACGATATCCTTGCCTCCAAGTTTGTAAAGCGTAGGGCACAGGACTACCTAAAACGTCCGCACCTGGCGCCCACCCCGAAGCAAGGAATTGCAAACGTCGTCTTCTCGTTCTCAGATCTGAAGTATTTCTTTGAATGCCCATACCAGTTCAAGCTACGCGTACTGTATGGTTTCAATCCGCCCATTCGCGAGGAGCTCGGTTTTGGTAGGTCGCTCCACAACGCGTTAGCGGAAGTGCATGCGCGTGCAATTCGTGGCGATTATGCAACCGAGGCGGATGTCCTAAGCCTTGTGGAGACACACCTACATGCTCCATTTGCTAACCCGGCGCTGCGCCAACGCATGGAGGACGCAGCAGAGAAGATCATAGGCCACTACATCGAAGATAATAAGGCGGACTTCAACAAGATCGAGTTTTCGGAGAAACAAATCGATATTGGGCTGGAAGATGGTGTCAGCGTAGTCGGTCGCATTGACCTAGTTCGGCGGAAGGACACGAATGAGACCACGATCGTTGATTTGAAGTCGAATGACCGCGCCCAGGCCGAGGAAGTCACCGAGCACCAGTTGCACATCTACGCACTGGGTTACGAGGAACTGACTGGGAAACGTGCCGATTTTGTGGAGATTTACGAACTGGACGAGCGGAAGCGCAAACCTCGCTCCGTGGACGACGATTTTGTCAACGATGTAAAGAACAAGATCCGCGACGCGGCGGAGGCGCTCCGCCTAGGTACCATGCCAACGGTCGCATCTCCGGCGCAGTGTCGCAAGTGCGATTATTGCGGGATGTGTAGTGAAGGCTCGCAGGCAGCGGCAATCAATTAACAAGAACCATTATGGCCAAACCTACCAAGGCAAACGGAAACAAGACCAAGCGGGTGACTCGCTACACGTTCAGTGAGGTCAAGGACCCACGCATCCCCGAAACCGGCCACACCGCATTGCTCCCAGCGGATGAACAGGTGGTCACGTTGCCAATGGACAACGGTTGGTCCAAGGCTCTAAAGGTTGGTAAATTGCCGGAAGGCGATGAACGACCTGTTGTCGTAGACATGGACCCCGCCGCTGACCCAACACTCTTCTGGGCAGGGAAGCGCAACCGACGGCAGGTCCCGATACTTCCCCTCCAACGCAACGAAATCATCTCCGAATCCCGTGTTGCTCAGATCATTGACCGCGCGCGAAAGGCAGTTACCGAGCAGTCGCCGCAGATGTCCTTTGGCTCAGCGTTCGCGGATCTGGAGAAGTCACTCCGGGAATCGGACAAATCTAAGCGCATAGAATTTTATCAACACGATGAAGGTTGGAAGAACAAGCTTGTCTGTGGCGACTCCCTGCATGTCATCGAATCCCTACTTCACTATGAGGGTCTTCGAGGCAAAGTCCAGATGGTCTATATCGACCCGCCATACGGCATCAAGTACGATTCCAATTTTCAGCAGAGAGTCGATTCTCCCAACAATGATGAGGGCGATCAAGGCGACGATGTTCTAACAATCAAAGCCTTTCGCGATACTTGGTCTCTCGGCATACACTCATATTTATCGTATCTGTCTGAGCGACTGTTTCTCTGCCGCGATCTCTTATCGGAGTCGGGGAGCATATTTGTTCAGATTAGCGATACCAACGTGCACCTGGTTAGAGCCATGATGGACGAAGTCTTTGGGGCTGCCAACTGCATCTCTCTAATCTCATTTGCAAAGACCACAAGTCAATCGAGCGACTTTCTTCCTACGGTCGGCGATTATCTAATCTGGTATGCAAAAGACCGCGATGCAGCTCGAAGCCGATACCACCAACTGTACAAACTAAAGGAGGAGGGAACTGTAGGTGCCGAGCACTATGACTGGGTTGAGTTGCCGGACGGAAAACGGCGTCGTCTCACGTCAGCAGAAACTGAAGGAGAAGTTGAACTCCCGACCGGCAGTCGTCTATTCACGCCAGATAATCTTTGCAGTTCTCGCCAAGCCCGGGCCCATGAATTATGGCCGATTACGTTTGAAGGACGTGAGTTTTGGCCCACAGGGTCTTCGACATGGAAGACAAACAAAGAAGGAATCGAGCGCCTCAAAACAGCAAAGAGACTTATCGCAGCAGGGAATACTCTCCGATACGTCCGTTACCTAAATGACTTCGGGGCTTATCCGCTTTCTAATTCTTGGCAGGATACTGGTGTTGCAGGATTTGCTGGTAGCAAAGATTATGTAGTTCAGACTAATCCCAAAGTCGTCCTTCGGTGCATTGCGATGACGACGAATCCCGGCGATCTCGTTTTCGATCCAACTTGCGGATCTGGAACAACCGCAGTTTGCGCTGAGCAGCTTGGCAGGCGATGGATAACCTGCGATACGTCGCGCGTCGGTTTGAATGTCGCACGACGGAAACTGTTATCTGCCGTTCATCCTCACTATAGAACTACGAACGGAACCGTATCGTCTGGGTTGTTGTACGAGGAACTCAAGCGGACCACGATGGGTACAATCACGGGCGATAAGGAGAGTGGAACGGTGACTCTGTTTGACCGGCCTCTTGTCGACAATGCGGCAATCCGTGTTACGGGCCCCTTCGAAGTGATGACCCTCGGTCGCTATTCAGTTGAAGACTGGAAAGGTTCCGTCGTAACAGCCGGAAACGGTGTTGAGCAGGCGAAGCTTGAAAACTACATTGAGGTCATTTGCCGTTTGTACAGAAAGAATGCCGCCGTTCAAGGCGCAACGGGCTTAATTCACGCGATATCTGAATCCCAGAAACAGCAAGTTGCTCTTTCCGTTGGTCCATTGTCCGGTCGTGTCACCGGAAAGCAAATCAACGACGCTGTACAAGATGCTCTTGCCTCGGGCATCTTGGAGGTTCATGTCCTTGGATGGGCGTTCGAAGCAAATGTCGGAGAGGTGAAAGCCCAATTGGAACGGCGCGGCAAAGTAAGGGTGGAACTCATAATGATCCGCCCTGACACGCTAGCTGAGGGTCTTAAGATTACACAGCCAGATACCCTATTCTCTCCGCTCGTTCTCCCCGAGATTGATATTACAGCCCAAAAGAACGAAAAGGAGAAACTGGTAGTCGTCACCCTAAAGGGCGTAGCACTTTTCGATAGGGCTCGTCGCTCGACCGATTATAAGGCTGCCGACTCTGGTTACATTTCTGCATGGTATCTCGATGAGGACTATGACGGCGACTGTTTTGTCGATTCTCAGATGTTCTTCGATTTCAAGAAGGCACCAAATCTTCAAGCCACTCTCGGCCTCGGAGTCGAGCCGGAGGAATACAAACTAGCACTTGAATCGCAACCGTTCACGGTGCGCGGCTACAAGCGTATAGCTGTAAAGGTCGTCGATGTATTTGGGAACGAATCAACAATCGTTAAGGATCTCACCTGATCTATGGCTTACTACGTTGACCGCGTAGTCATTTGCGATGCTTTCCGCCAGCCGGACAGGCATTACCAGCTTCTTTCGGGTGGTCGTTCACAATTAGTTCACAATCGTCGGCCGTCGATGAGTTTTCTTACCACGCCTTCTGCTACTCGCGGCGGGATAGGTGGTGTTGTTGGCGATCACGCCACACTTTTCGAAGGCGTCGCTTCAGAAATTGAAGAAAACGCATTCGTCAACAAACTGCGCGGGGAGATTAAAGCCTGGCGCGAGGGCGGCTACAAAGGAACTGCGCTCGTTACGCTTCGCCTCTTGGAATGGTGGTTTGAACGGGAAGAAGAACGAAAAAATGCATATAATCGATTTTTCTTTTGCCAGCGTGAAGCCCTTGAGGCGGTGATTTACCTCTATGAGGTCAAGAACCGACTCAAGCTACCAGAAACGGGTGATCTCCTTCGGTATGCATTGAAACTTGCGACGGGCACCGGCAAAACTACGGTCATGGGTCTCGTTGTCGTATGGTCCACTCTCCACAAGCGAAAGGTGAGTGGCTCGACGCTTACCAATAATTTCTTGGTGTTGGTACCAAACCTAACGGTCAAAGACCGTGTTAGCGGGGCTTCCCGTGGCGATGGTCTTAACACCGCTGGCCCCGTTAATATTTACAAGCAGTTTGACATGGTCCCACCAGAATATGCCGAGGAATTCCAACCCAACCTCGTTGTAACAAACTGGCACTCTGTCCCTCTTGAATCGAAACGGGGAGACTGGATAGGAGAGGAAATTCTTGAAGAGGGCCGCTTTATCCCGGCTACCGTGCTTCGCGCGATGCGCCGCAGAGCGCAACAGGACCCCAACTCTGTCATTCAACGCTTCCTGAACAACTGGCGAGATGTCCTCATCATCAATGATGAAGCCCACCATGCCTATGGAGAAAAACGTACACGTAAAGACGAGGAACCCGAGTTTCTCCGCTGGAGTAAAATTTTGACGCGCGTCTCCAAGGCAACGCGCGTTCCTCTTGTCGTGGATATGTCAGCGACACCGTGGTATGGCTCCGGAGCCAATAAACCGGAAGGCCAACTCTACGAATGGATAATCTGCGACTTCTCTGTATACGACGCTTTCGAGTCTGGCTTGGTCAAGGTTGTTCGTTTGCCCGATCCGGACGAAAAGGGAAATGTTTACATCGATATCTGGAAGGATGTGAAGGATAGTAAGACGGAAGTTGAATACCTAAGCGCGTGCAAGGGCGCTATCGCTACAATTTATTCCTCTTGGAAGGAAGCCTATCAGGATTGGTCCCAGGATCTTGATTTTGGCCAAATCAATCCTAGTCCCGTGCTCCTTGTAGTTGCTGATAATAAAGAGCGCGCCAAATGGCTCTTTCAACATCTAACCAAGAGTTACGATCTTTTGCGTAATCCTATCGACGAAGATCGAAGCAAATGGAACACGATCCAAATTGACTCAGGTGTTTTTGATGCTGATAAGGGCAACGAGGCTAGGCTTCGCGAAATCGTTAGCACGGTCGGCAAGAGGGGTATGGCCGGGGAGCACGTCCGTTGTGTTGTCTCGGTATCCATGCTTACTGAGGGTTGGGATGTAAAAAGCGTCAGTCACATACTTGGGCTTCGCGCCTTCGGCTCTCCCCTACTTACAGAACAAATAATTGGCCGCGGCCTCCGCCGCACTGACTATACAATTCTCAACGAACCAATCGAGGAGCGGCCCGAAGGCTGCGACGAGACCGTAGACGCTTTCGGTATCCCCTTTGTGGGCTTCCCAGTTCAGAAAAAGAAGCGACCCAGAACAGGAAAATGGGAAAATAAACCCGTCTGGATCGAAGTTGACGAAAAAAAGATCAAAAACCGCATCGCGGTACCGAATGTCCGCTCGTGGGCAGTTAGTGTCTCCCGACCTCTCACACAAGTCTTGGAAATCTCCAAGCTCTCAACGACGATTGCGAACCCGGTCGCTCAGGTGAACGTCCGTCCTGTTGTGGGCGGCAAACCTGAAGCTGTGATGAATCTTACAGACTTCCGCGAAGAATGGCCGGTACTACGCACCGCCTTCCTAATGGCAGAAGAACTCTACGAGGCTACAAATCCCGGGACGGCAGCCGAACTTGGCTTTGGCCCGACCTTCGACGAATTACTCGATGTCACTCGGCAGTACGTTGACACGCGTGTCACCTGTCCTGCGGACGGCGATCGCCGGGATATCGGCATATACAACTGGCGTCGTCAGGCCCTAAATGTTCTCGAAAACGCAATTCGGAGCTCACCCGAGGTAGGCACTGCACACATCCCGATCCTCGGGATGCCGGAATGGCTCGACACACTATGTATGCATCGCTTCCAGTGGGCTGGCATCATCGCTGATGGTAAGAAAGCTCACACGAATAGAATCCCTTGTCACACGGACCTGGAAAAGAAGTTCGTTGACTTTTTGGACGTTGCAAAGGATGTCGTGCGATACCTAAAGAACGAGCGTTTCGGATTCTCCGTCACCTACTACGAGAATAACCGCCCGCGTCAGTTCTTTCCAGATTTCATCATTGCGGTTCGCAACCAGGAGGGCCCGGAATCAATGTGGCTTGCAGAAACTAAAGGAGAGATGAGGACGAATGTGCCTTTGAAAAATGCCGCTGCGAAGTATTGGTGCGACAAGATGAGCACCACCAAGTATGGTCGATGGCAGTATCTTTTCGCCCAGCAGCTCAAGCTGGAGAGCGCGTTAAAAGGAGGCGCCAGCAGCTTCGCTGATCTTACTTCCTTCCTGTCTTGAGGTGGTTCGCGTTTCCGGGTCCAACTCATTCGCTTCCACGCTGCCTTTTTCGAAGTCCAGGCGGGCAGCACGGGCTCACTGACACCCAGCAGGCGAGCCAGATCCCTGATTCGGATCGTGCGGTAAGCGCTACAATCAGATAACGGTCGGAGTTTTTTTAGTGTACCTATCATTTTTGCCGGCTGAGCTTTTCCTAACGAAAAAGGACGATGGCGCTTTTGTAGTTTCGATGAAGGCCGAAGAAGTTTTCAGGACCAAGTCTCTAAAGAAGGCTCTCGCAAAATTCAACGAACTGCGACGTGAGCTCGATGCTCAGTTTCCAATACATGAGTTCACGGCTGAGGAGAAAACGGAACTCCGTCAAAAGCACATCAACGAAGCGATCGCCGGCCAGACGACACATCGGCCACGGAAGAAGCTGAAACGAGGCTCGACTAGAACCTTTGGATGATTTGGTACGAGTGTATCGGAATCATAACTTATCTCTGACGACCAGCTGAGGGACGCCACAAAGACACCAAGACTGGCTTACCTCTGGGTAGAGTAGCGTCGCGAGGAAAAGCCCTGATAATCCGTAATATCGGTAGCTAGCCATCCCTCAGCTGCAGCGCAAGAATCCCAAACAAATCTCGCTAAAATCGTTGCTTGATGCCAGAGCCGGGGCTCATGAACCTGGCGAACGCTCGAAAAGACAGCTCAGCAGAAGAGGATTTCAGCAATGGTCACCTTCAATTCCCGCCCGGTAACCGTTATTCGGCATCCAGGCACACCTGAAGAACGTCGATGGGATACACGGATGGGCGGCGATCTCGACACAACAGCCCTGTTCCAGGCTTCCGACACGGTGGTAACTGGGGATGAGATACATTGCGACGTATTCGATCAGCCGCGGGTTGTCCTCCGGACCAAGCCGGTCTTCGGAAGCGGGGAATTAGCCTACTGGGAAGCAGCTATCATTCCTCGTTCCGAATGGAACAGCCTTCACAGCGCAAAGCGGCCGGTTAGCGCCACGGAACAGACCTCGGCACGGTACTCGCGAAATCATAAGCGCCCCGGCCGAAAACCTGGGACGGAAGTTGACGCTAAAAGACTCAAGCAATACCGGGGGAATTGGTCCCAAGAGGAATTCGCCGACAAGTGCGGTGTCTCTGTGGATACTATTCAGCGCGGTGAAGCCGGCCATCGGTGGGGCGATAAGAATTTTGCCCTAGTTGCGAAAGCAATCGAACTTTTAACTGGTCAATCATGCAAACCAGAAAACCTGAAAAACCGCACAAACCGCAAGAATTAAATTCTGCGGCTTTCTGCTGTTCAATCAAAGCGTAAATCCGAGTAATGTTGCTGGCATAGCAGCAATAAACCAGCATGAAAAAATTGGGATCAACGATTGAGCCATTCTCTCAGCGGCGCTTTGGTTCGGAAAGTGACGTGGAGCGTATCACTGGGTTCAGTCGGCGCACTCTCCAAAAAGATCGCTTGCTAAAGCGGTACCGTTTCCCTTGGTACAAGGTCGGCCGCAAGGTGCCTTATGACCTTGAGGAGGTCGAAGCGATCATTCGTCGCACCGTGCAGGGTGGGGCTTTTATCCTGCGTGGTTCGGAGGCACCTCGGTGACAAAATCCTGCCTGAATCCTGCTCAACTCCAGACTGTGGAGATCATCGAAGCATTAGGTTTTGGTGTAATCGAGCGCCTTTTGATTCGCGGCGGGTTGCCCTGCTATGAACCAGAACCGTGCATTGTCCAGACAGTCAAGTTGGATTCGGAGCCTGAGCGGCGGCCAGATTGTGGTTGCGCTGATCTCACACTGAAAAAGGAATTTGAAATTCTGTTCCAGCAGTTGAGCCAATTGCCGGAGGGCACGGTCGATATCGAGGTTCGGCATAGCGCACCCGTCAAACTCGTGGTGGAGCGCCGATGTAAGGAACTGCTGTCATGACGGCACCGAGGGCTAGTGACCTGGGGGAACTCGATATCGTATCCGTCTGGTCTATGCTCGGCGGCGGTCCATTACGCGGGAAGCGGGGGCAAGCCTTCTGGCGCAACGGCAACGGTTATAACATAGCGCTGAACCCCTTGAAAGGCACGTGGTATGACTACCGGGACGCCCGTGGCGGCGGTATTCTAGCTCTGGTCGAGACGGTACTCTGCAGCTCGCGTTCCAGTGCGCTTCAATGGCTCGAACAAAACTGCGGACTCGCGCGGCGGACACTTTCCCAAGAGAGCCGCACTAACCATGTGAACCACATTGTCGAGTGTACGAACACTGAATATTGGGGCATTACCGCGCGGGCACTCGGTGAACAGCTACTTGATGAACTCGAAGCAGATGATCCGGACCGGATTAATTACACGCAGCTGCTGGCCATGATCCGGACAGGTGGGCCCATGTTCATTGAGGAATATCACAGATGGGAACAAATTCGCCCTGAGTTGACTCAGGCCATGGTCAGGACAGGCGCGCTTTCGCACGCCCGGGTACAACGTCGTCTCGCCCTCTATCTTCTGGAGCTAGCAGATGGGGCGTGACGGAATGACTGACGAAGCTATAGAAATGTTACGGAGTGCGGAGGCTCGAGCCGACGCCGCTTTCCCTGAATGGGCAACACCTATTCCACTTGCGGGCGAATCTCACCCATGTCCTTCGAACCTCCTGCCCGGCCCTTTAGGAGAATTTGTGGAATCGCTCTCAGCCCATACAGAGACTCCCCGTGAGTTGGCTGCTTTGATGTGCTTGGCCGTTACTTCGACCAGTGTGGCGGGTCGTTGCGAAATTGCCGTACGAGAAGGTTATATCGAGCCGCTCAACCTGTTTGTCGCCGTTGCGCTGGAATCCGGTACTCGGAAGACCGCCGTAGTGAATGCAGCAAGGCAACCGCTAATCGATTGTGAGCGCGAAGAACAAGACCGCGTCGCGCCCGTGCGGCGGAATGCGATCAGCGAGAGGAAAACCCACGAAGCCCAGATCGAAAAACTCCGCAAGGAGGTCATCAACGATCCCAATAATGACGCAAAAGCCCAACTGCACGATCTAGAGCAGTCCCTTCTCGAGATTCCTGAATTTCCCCGCTTGTGGACCCAAGATTGTACTCCCGAAGCGTTAGCTGTCCTGACTTCAAAGAACAGTGAGCGCATGGCCATACTTAGCGATGAGGGCGGCTACTTCGATATTCTTGGGGGCCGTTATTCTCGCGGGGTTCCTAATCTCGATTTCGTTTTGCAGGCGCACGCTGGCACACCGGTTCGAGTTGATCGCAAATCGGGAGACGCCATTTTTTTAGCCAAACCATTATTGACTATTGGCCTTTCGCCTCAACCGTCAGTTCTCAGTGGCCTAAGCGACATTCCCGGTTTTCGAGGTCGCGGTCTCCTGGGGCGTTTCATGTACGGCGTTCCCCCATCCAATCTCGGGTATCGAAACCATCTACCACGACCGATACCAGTAGGTATTCGGCGAGACTGGGACACTCTAATACGCCGCCTTCTAAAGTTGCCCGTTCTACCCGGCAATAACGGCTTGCCGACTGCTATCAAGCTGACTCTTACGTCTCCTGCATATGATGCTTGGCATGACTTCCAGCGGATGGTGGAGGTGGAGATGCGCGAGGGCCACCGGCTCGCCGGGCTACGGGACTGGGCTGGGAAGTTACCCGGCGCAGCGGCTCGTATAGCTGGTATCTTCCACTGTGTAACGACAAGTCCCGCGGCAGACCCCGAGATCCCCCGCGATACAGCCGAGGCGGCGTTAGCGCTGGCGAGCATTCTGATTTCACATGCCACATGCGCATTTGGGTTGATGGGGGCAAACGTCCACGTTGATACAGCGAAGCGCTTGGTCAGATGGGCAATTGATCGAGGCGAGAGCGACACCACAAAACGCGACATCTTCTGTGCGTTTCAGAGCACGTTCAAATCGGTGGATAACCTTGAGCCGGTCTTGCGGCTGTTAGCAGACCACTACTATTTGCGCATTGAAGAGCGCCGTACTAAGGGCCGCACATCACAAGTGTGCCGTTGGAACCCGGCCATGTTTGGAGAGCGAAAATGATCGACTGGCGATCTTATTTCTGCAATGCACCCGATCAGAATGTGTATGCAAAAGGTGCAAAAGGGGTAGCTGCAGGCGCCGAACGGGTACCTTTTGCAGATTTGCATACAAACTTTGGCTGTGAGGAGCTCTCCAGCCTCGAAGATGTGCTGCGGGGCTGGGCTATAGAGCTTTGGTCTGATGCATCGGGGGAACGGTTCTGGCTTGTGGCTGACGAGGAAGACGTAAGTAAGCTCGGTGAACCGCGCGGCAGTGTCTATACGGCCGCTGAAGCCCGGCGAGTGGCCCAGGTCGGCGATCCGGCCATGGTGCGTGAGATACACGATTGGAAGCAGAGGTTTAACGGGTGCGTGCGAGAAGTTCAAAAGCGCGAAACGGGGAGAGGAACCCGAGCCGGAGCCGCTGCCACCGATCACCGGGAAGGGCATGCGTGACATGAACGGAACTGGGGCGGTGGTTAAGACATGAGCAGTCTTCCCCGCCCTGTCGATCTGACGCAAGTGCCTGCGGTCCCATGGGCATGGGTCGATGAGCACGTCTACGCCGCCATCCGCGGTTGCAGCGTGAAAGTATTGCAGAACGAACGACGATTGAACATCGGCTGCCCGTTCCGGCGGATCAACGGGACCACAATCCGATACAAGTTTGGGGACATCACCGCCTTTCTGGAATCGCAGCCCGGCGGCGGGGGTGCCGCGAAGGCCATTAATCAAACTATGCGCGAAAGAGGCCGCCCCCGTAGAGTTCCGACTTGACTGTTGCGGCACATAGGACCTGAATGGTGTCGAGGCAAAAGTTTGCCGGATGAGCATTTTCAAGAACGGCAAGTTCTATCATTACGAGTTCCGGCTGGACGGGCGGCGACGGCGGGGTTCCACCGGCACTGCTAATAAGCAAGAGGCCATAGCAGAGGAGCGCCGACAACGTGAGCGATTGGAAAGGACTTACAGCCAGGTAATCGAAGAGGAAGCCCGAGAGCAGCGGCAGAAAACGATCCGATTCGCAGCCGATGAATTTCTCAAGGATTACAGAGCCAAGCACCGGTCGCCGAAGTTCGCAGAGTACGCCTTCGGGCATGTGAGCAGGCTGCTCGGGGGCAATTTAGTAGTGGAGATTACGCCGAATCTCGTGAAACGCTATCAGACCAGTCGCTTGAATGAAGAAGCCAGCCCGAAGACCATCAACGACGAGGTGCAGTTGCTAATCCGGCTTTGCGGGGAGCAGGGCGTGCTCGTTCGCGCGACGCTACACCGCGAGAGAGCTCTGAGGCTTGCTTTACCTCCCTCACCCGGCCGCCCGTACAGCGCTGAGGAGAAGACAAGGATGCTGGAGGAAGCGCAGAAGTTGCGCACGCCGCACATGCGCGCAGCTCTTGCATTGGATTTGAACACTGGGCTCCGGGATAAGGAATTGCGCGAGATCAGGTGGCAGCAAATTGACCTGATTCACAAGAAGGCGCTCACGGTAGGCAAGTCGAAGTCCGAGGCCGGGACTGGGCGCGTGATCCCGCTCAACGAAACGGCCCTCGCGGCGATGGAGGCCCACGCCGCCTGGTACGCTCGCCGCTTCGGGGAATGCAGGCCGGAGTGGTTCGTATTCGCCTTTGGCACGCCTCTCCCCAAAGATCCGACACGTCCAATCACGTCGTTCAAGACCGCGTGGACCAAGGTCCGCCAGAATGCCAGCGTGAAGGGGCGATGGCACGATAACCGCCACACCTTGGTAACGGAACTAGCAGAGTCGGGTGCCGGCGACGAGGTGATCATGAGCATCGCCGGGCACGTTTCGCGCGCTATGCTCTCCCGCTATTCCCACGTGCGGATGGAGGCGAAGCGGCGCGCCCTCGATGAAATCGCCGCTCGGCAGCGAGCAGCGGACGCGAAAGCGCCAGCAGGAACTCGAACGGCTGCAGCAGGTGGTCTCTCAAGGACTGGTGCTTCAGTAAGCGACCACAGCAGTCATGTTCGCTTCAATCTGAAGGGTAATACGATGGCCTAGCGGCGCGCCCGGCAGTCGATGGCGACCTTCACGAAGCGACTATGGCCTCTCTTGAAAGACTCGTTTCGGAGTTTCGCCGCCACACGCTAGGTGTTTTATCTTGCCCGACGACGCATCGCCAGCACATTTCGATGTAGAATTGCGCTTAAATCTTCGGTATCTCGCGGATTTTCCAGATGAGGTGACAATGATATTTACGCTCTTGAGAAGAATATTCAGGGAGCATGGCGGTGCTCATTTATGGGTACCGATCCTGGTGGTGGCATTTCTCTCGTGCGTCATAGATCTCTTGCCGTTTCTGTGGAGCGGGGGCCAAATCCATTGGGCCCTCATTTGGAACTGGTCAAATTTCTGGGCACCCTGGTTTCGGGACCGCGGGCGTGAATTGATCGGGATCTATTTGGCCTTTATTTGGGTTGTTTGGCAGTCCGTGCGGAAGGCGAGCGACGTGCGTTGGACCATGATAGGCGACCTCTCGGACACCCTGGAGGGTGCCGATCGCTATTTTGCAATCGGCACGATTCCGTTAAGGGAATGGTTCGAGCCGAATACGTTGCTTTATCTTGCAACGATCATCCAGCAGCAATACAAGCGGCAACATCATGCCGCGTCGCCGGCAGCTACAACGAGCGCCGCGGGGACTCCCGCGACAACAACGATAGCCAGCGCCTCTTTTCGCCACGACAGAGTGCTGTTGTTCCACAACGATGCAGATTTTAAGGCTCTGCAAGCCTCCTACCTCGATCAGCATTACGCGAGGTCGTTTTCGGCCATTCATGAAAGATTTGATATCGGCTTGGCGTATCTGAGGCCAAGAGAGATCCGTGAGATCCTCTCAAAACTTAATCCTGAAGATCGGAAAATGCTGGCCTCTCAGCGGCGGCGAACATGGCTTTTCGGTAAATTGGCGAGGAACGCAGGCATGCCCCGACCCTTCGCGATCATTTACCGTGCTAATGAGGAAGTAATTGTCGGTTTCTTAAAAAGTGGAAACAGTCTGCATGTGGAGCGAATTGTGGATGAGTTGGAGGTGAAGGCATGCAAGGCTTTGGTGGCATCGATTGAAAACGCCATTTACAAACCGAATGCGGCTGGTACGGCTAGCGGGCCCGAACTGTTTGAACGCTACAAATTCAGCAAGTATCTGTGCCCATAGGAACCGCATGACATACGATGTGGTTGTTATCGGCGTTGGGAGCATGGGAAGTGCAACCGCGTTCCATTTGGCGAAGCGAGGTTGCCGGGTGCTAGGACTAGAGCAGTTCAATCTAGGCCACGACTTGGGGTCGGCACATGGATTGAACCGGATCATTCGGCTTGCCTACGCTGAGGATCCGGCCTACGTCCCATTGCTCCGCCGCGCTTACAAGCTCTGGTACCAACTGGAACGCCTTACCAAAGAGCGCTTACTCATCATTACCGGCGGCATCGATGCGGGACCCACCGCCGGGGAGATTGTCCAGGGCAGCCTGAAATCTTGCCGGGAGCACCGGCTCAAGCACGAGGTATTGAATTCAAAGCAATTGTTGCGCAGGTTTCCAGGATTTCACCTGCCAAAAGAAATGTCTGCGGTATACCAGCCGGATGGAGGGTTTGTGCTTTCGGAGCGGGCGATCATCGCTTTTATCAGAGCGGCACAGGCGCTCGGAGCCGAGATCCACGCCCGGGAAGCCGTCCAGCGGTGGGACGTTAGGCGGAATCGTGTGGTGGTTCAAACTAACAAGGACTGTTACGTGGCCTCTAAGCTTGTAATCACGGCGGGGTCTTGGGCTGGGAAACTGGTTCAGCAATTGCGCAGGCGGCGACTTGCGGTGCCTGAACGACAAGTGCTGATTTGGACCCAGCCGCGACGACCTGAACTATTTCGAGTGGGCGCCTTCCCGGTGTTCAATATGGAGGCTTTGGAAGGCGACGAACTGAACCGATACTACGGATTCCCCATTTACGGAATTCCGGGTTTCAAAATCGGCAAGTATCATCACCGGCACGAAGAGGTAGATCCCGACCGGATGGATCGGGAGTGCCATCCTGAAGATGAAAACGTATTGCGCAAAGCGATTCATCGGTACTTCCCGGATGCTGATGGCCCTACTATGGCGATGAAAACCTGCCTGTTCACAAACAGTCCTGACAAGAACTTTGTCCTCGATCTACACCCGGCTTTCCCACAAGTCTCAATCGCAGCGGGATTCTCTGGGCACGGGTTCAAGTTCGCGAGCGTTGTGGGAGAGATCATGGCAGATTTTGCGATGATGGGCGAGTCTCGGCTTCTTAAAAAGCTGGATCTTTTCAGCATCACACGCCCCCGGAAAGAGGTAAGGTGAGCTCTGGTATTAGGACTGTAGGAGGGTCGAAGCAGATGCTGGAGATGGCGGCGATTTAGGAAATTAGCTGCGCGAGCGGTAGACAGTTACTCATAAGGATATGAAATCTTTAATGACGTGTGAAGCGACCTATAGTATTCGGTCTTTGACTACCCCCAGAGTCCCCCCAATTTCCGCAAAAATCAGAATCTCGCGCGTCTAAGTCTTGTGGATGCAATGCAAGGCGACTATAAGCCCTCCGGCTGTTAACCGAAGGGTTGTAGGTTCGAATCCTACCTGAGGAGCCAAATTCCCAAATCCTGCCCAGACCCCTTGTTGGCATTTTCTTTTCTGCAGCTTTCGTGGTTCGAATGCCGCAGAATCTCGAATGGTTCGAACAGGCTCGTTCGCAACATCCCGTCTTTCCATTCCGCCCTTTCGACAACGACCTTAATCAGCCGGCGCTGTTCGGGGGCTGGTTGCCCCTGGAATAGTTCAGATGCCCGGCTCATCAAACCCATCATGTCGATTGCTTGATCAACGGGAAATGGCGCTGCCTTGTGGATGTCCTCGAGCTTCCGTAGCACTCCATGCTGCTCGCTCCTCATCTGTGCCGTCTGTTTATCAAAAAACTCCTGGGTGATGCGACCGTCTAGCTTGTCCATGTACATCGTGTCGATTCGGGCCTGGATCTGCTCGTGCCGGGCCTTCAAACGCTTGGCGGTTTGCTCGCGGGCGGCGTGCTCAGTCCGATCCGATTCCAATACCGCATCTGCGAGCCACTCAAGAATAGGCTGAGGGATGACAAGGTGCCGGAGAATGTTGGCGAACTCAGCGGTGAGCCTCTCCTCACGGGTGTACGGCTCCGGGCATTTTCCTTTGTTGCCGGTACAGTGGTAGTACACGTATTGGCGCTTCTTTAGTTCTCCGACCATAAGGCATCCGCAATGTCCGCAGCGAATGAGTCCCGTGTACGGAAAAGCGTGTTTCACCTTTCGGGTCTTGCTCTCGGCGCGGGCGCCCAATAGCTTCTGTACGCGCTCCCAACATTCGCGGGTTACTAGGGGTTCATGCGTGCCCTGGTATGTCGTGCCGTCCCAGTCAAAGTCGCCCATGTACAGTCGTTTCCGCAGAATCTGATGGGCTGTACTTGAACAGACTCTGCGCCCGCGCAGCGTGACGCCCTCAATTCTCAATTCCCTTACTAAGGCTCTGATGGAGCAGGTTCCCGTCGCAAAACGGTGGAACAGGTCTATTATGACCGAGGCGGTACCTGGATCGGGAACGATGATCCGCTTGCCGGCCGGACCGTCGACATTTCTATACCCGACCGGGGCATTGCTGGGATAGATGCCGGCCCGGGCCTTCTCTAACATCCCTTTGACGGTCTCTTCTCCTAGATTGAGGCTGTAGTTACGCGCCATCAACACCTTGATACCGTGCACGAACTGATCATTTGATCGAGATTCGGGGCCGATGATTACGTTCTCCTTCACGAAATGGATCGTGACGCCAAGTTCGTCCAGAACCGCCCAGTCCTTGAGGTTTCGGTACAGCCGGTCCGTCTTCTCCACGAGGATCGTTCGGCACACCGCACGATGTTTCTTTAGATACGCGACCATCTCATTGAAGCCCGCACGACCACCTACTTTGGCCGATTCGACATCGATAAATTCCTGAACGATGACAAAGCCTTTGCTCGCCGCGTATTCCTGCAATGGGCGAATCTGTGCCGCCAGGCTGAAACCCTCTATTTCCTGCTCTTTGCTAGACACCCTGGCTCGCAGCACAGCTTGGATGGGCTGCGCGGCTCGGCTCTTCGCGGATTGCATCACAGTTAAATTTCTCGCGGGCATATGCCGTCCACATTACCAAGCTAAAGCTCGAGTTTCTGGGGTTGTTCTGACCACTCCCGTAGTATGACTACGAACTCTAACAATCTTGATCGGGTGCGCTCCCATTCAGAATCGCTGAAAGACCGACCGGCATAAAAACCAAAAGCGGCGCGCGCAGCGTCTTCAGCAGCTCTCGTTGGCTGGTTAGGAAGCGCCTGAGGCGTATCGTCACCGCTTCTATAGGGTCGGCCTGCGTTCGTCACGTTCCGATTTTCGAATGTGCTGAGTTCTCACTCAAACACCCAATTACGAAAGCAACGAGCGATTGTTTATAAATCCTTGATTCACATAAGAAAAATGGGACCAAGGCGCTACGGGGCAACGCCGCAGCCGACGCATGGCAACGTGGAATTAATTGGAACGAATTGGAATTAGATCCGCAGCCGATTTGAATCCGTCAGACGGCATACTTGCGAAGAGCATCGATAATTTTGTTGCGCTGCTCCCCATGAGCAAAATCGAGATCATCCCATTTCGAGACTCTAGTGCTTTCGCCGTCACCAAGATCTATGTCTCTACCTTGAAAATCACCTAAAGGCACGTCGTTGCTGTCGAGCTCTATGAATACCTCGCTGAGGTGATCACGCCATTCGGGGCCATGCTTGGTGATTGCGCTTCGGATTGCATCCCGGCGCGGATTGTTGGGGCGCCTTCCACGGTTGCTTGTGGCCTCCTCTGGACCGTGTGGTTCTTCAATAGCGGTTTTACCCACCTCGATACTATGAAATATGGCGCCCTTTAAAGCCTGTCGAAATTGTTCGTTCCCAAACAGCTCCGAGACCCTCCACGGATAAGTTGCTGGCATTTGCGGTCGCGCTGGGTAATCTGGCCCGCGAGTAGTATCAAATGTGGTTCTATCAACAACTGCTGTGATGGACGCGAAAACGGCAGGGCAAAGCTGATCATTAACGTAACCATTTTCGAGATGTGCGCAAACCAGGGCGGAAATCATTGGCGCGAAACACGATACGAATCGCGGAAGTTCGCCGGTGTAAAAATGGGCCCATTCTTGTACACCCAGTTCCGCCTGGTAGGCGCGGAATCGTTCCCGCACGTCAGCTACGAGTTTAAGCGCAAGGTCATCAATGTTAGTGCGAATATTTGGATCCGGTGCGGGGGATGACGAAAGCTGCAATACTACTCTCTCCTGTGCCTTGAAGTTAATTAGCCGCAAGTGATTCAGCGATGACGCTTGTCCTGCCTTAGCTAAGCGGCTATACGATATCGTACCCTACACCGCGGGGCCGAGCGAGGCCGATGCGAACCTCCATTTACAGGCGAGCTCCGCTTTACCGCATTCAATCGCTCCAAAGACTTTCGTGGTTCATTACCGAGGCCGAGGTTTATACATTACGACGGGGGCCAATGGTAGAGCGCAGCCCTGAAAAGGCTGGCGTCGGCGGTTCAAGTCCGTCCCTGGCCACCACATTCTAAAGCCGTTATCAGTGGCCAAAAACATTGGTTTCTACCCGTGGGAACAATACGGGAACATCTAAACGGCTGCTGCCTGCCGCTCCCCGTTTTCTGAATTCATCAGTTTCCACATTCCGCGCGCCGTATTTCCGGTACTCGCGATGTGCGTCTTGCCCAGCTTGGCGTATCTTTCAGTCATCTTGATATTGGAATGACCTAGGATTTTCGCCAGTTCGTACAGGTCTCCGCCGTTCATCATGTACCACGATGCGAACGTATGCCGGAGATCGTGAAAACGGAAGTTTTGAATTTCCGCTAGCTCAAGGATGGTTTTAAAGCTCCCCTCCACTCGCTGCCGCTCACCCTTCGAACCCCGCTTCGGCGGAAACAAATGTTCCTCCCCAATAACAGCAAGATATTTACGAAGTTCAACAGCCAGTTCGGGAGTCATCGGAACATACCGAATCTTCCCGCCTTTCAATTTGGAGCGAACTGCAATCAGCCCCTCACTGTAGTGGAGATCCTTCCAGTTCAGTCCAAAGATTTCAGCTATCCGCATTCCGGTTGTGAGCGCGATTAATACAATCATGCGCAACCGGTAAAACGTACGGTTGATCCCCCGCGTGTCCACGCGATACATTTTCTGATCGAGCGAACGCTTGAGAGAGCCGATCTCTTCGGCTCCAAGGTAGCGTTCCCGCTGGTCGTCCGGTCGGTAGACCTCGACCTGGTCCGCCGGATTCCGGTCGATGCCGGTTTCCTTCGACCAAATCACCGACGCCTTCTCCATCATGTGGTGCATGACATTGAAGTGCCGCACGGCAGTCCCAGCAGAAAGCCCTTTTTCATCCGTCAACCCCCGGTACCATCCGTGGACGGCGGTTCCCTCCACTTCGCGAACAAATAAATGGCCCAAGTCTTGGCGGATGCCTTCGAGAATGCTTTTCTCGCGGTTCCAGGATTTCTTTTTATTTGCGTACTCATCCCGGTAACGTGCAATCAAGGCAGACATTCTAAAATTAACTTCGCGTCGTACATCCAAATGTCGGTTTTCATCCCGCGCTGACATTTTCTTCCGTTCAATCTTCTTTGCCAGTTTGTACGATCCGTGCACTCGAATGCTTCGATTGCGTCCTCCCTCGCGCCAGCGGATTCTATAAACCCCGTCCGGTTCTTTGTGAATCGACATTTTGTAAACAGTCTCCTTTAGTCAATGGTTTCGATCGTGTGTTCTTGAATGAAGCGCTGAAGCGCCTCAACGTCGAACCGCAACGCTCGACCAACCTTGACGCTAGGAAGCTCGCGAAGCCTCGACTTCTTGTAACTCGACTTCTTGTAAATGGTGTCTACTTGAAGACCAAGATACTTCGCAGCTTCCTCAACGTTCAGGAGCCGCTTACCGACAACTCTATTAGAACTCAATTGAGAGGGGGAAGGCATGTTTAGTGTCCTTTGAAACGGGTTGCGACATTCGGAGAGGACGACGGCTCGCTGGGGCGAGCAGTTGGGCTCTACTGCGGGAACGAACCGCCCTATAGATGTAAGCCGGATGACACCAAATAGAAGGGCCTACTCGGACTTATACGACCGTGCACCACCGTGTCGACCGGCCGGTCCTAGATTGTGTAATTCGATGGGACAGTGTCCCCCGATGCACGGATCTTATTTTTAGGGACGGGACTGAAAAGGCTAGGCTCGGTGACTGGGCACTACATGCCTTCGATTGCGCGCCCGAGTGCGCGGCGATCCACTCGATGCTTAATTTTATCCGAGATTCAACCTGTCGTCAATAGGATGACGCATAGGATGACGCAACTGATAGGATGACGCAACTGATCCCATCCCGGAGTTGCAGTGCTTCCGGCGGGTCAAGAATGAGGGAACCGCTCCATCGAGTCCGCCAAGCGCTTGTCTGTAGCCAGCCTGCCTTAAAGCGCTTTTTATGACGGCTCTGTGCAGAAGCTCCCGATCGTCTTACGGTTGCCCCCACACCGGTTTCTTATCCGATAATTGAAGCAATGATCCAAAGAACCATACCGAAAGTATCTCCCTACTATATAGCTACTTCTGTGTCGACACTTTCTTGAACAAGTACTTTCTTTTGCGGACAGTAGCGGAAATTGGAGGTGGCGTCCTATTGAACCATCGTCGAGGCTCTTTTTCGACGTTGCTGGGATTCTGCGTTGGTTGGTTCTCGTTGGGGAGCGGGAAAGTGTAGGAGGTGCCTTCCCGGACTAGTCCGAAATAACTCCCGGCGGAAATTGTTGGTGCTTTTATAACGCGCTTTCTCGCGGCGGCTGTTATCGATCTGATTAGTTCAGAGCGGTGCCGGCCGATAGCCCGTTCGCCGCGCTTCCATTCATTGAGGTCCTTACGACTCATAATCTGCCCGTTTCGCCGCAAGAGGAGAGCTTTACGCTGGGCGCGGTTCAATCCGGCTTTCTTGAGAACCTCTTCCAGGTTCTCAATCTCAATGTGAACACTGGGATGTTCAATCACCTCTAATGAGTACCGGTCGATGGCGTCCAACGCGCCAAACTCCCTGGCGTCCCGGTATAGGGGATCAACGAACGCCCTCTCTCGAGTAACTTTCTCGCTCGAATCGAGCCGACCGTCGTTGTCGTAAAGCGACACGAGGCGCCGAGTTTCCACTTTCAGCCAGCGGAGCGGTTCGACCTGCTGCGACCAGTCTTCCTCTCCGCCCAGATCCCGTCCGACAACAGCCCTAGAAAAGGCTGCCATATTGTTAAACGCGGCTCGCGCGGTTTCTTGAGGCCCAACGATTTTGTTGAAATAAAGCCGAAGGGCTTCCAAATGATCGGAATAGACAGTGAGCTTCGCGTTGAGAATGGTGCATTTTTCCATCGCCTCGAGTTGTGCTGGTACGTCGTTTAAGCGGCCGGACCGGAGGAGCGGGAACTGGCGTTCGATTTCCTGGATGCAAGCTAAGACGGGGTGATCTGGTCGTTCCTTGAGGAATTTATCTAAATCGGCGCGCCATGAATAGCAGCATGACTCGTAGAACCCAAGCGTACCGTCAAGATGATCGCGCCAAGCCATTGCTTTGGAGAGAGACCACGTTTTGTGCTCGTGCGAAAGGGGAGAGTTGAGGCGAGTTTCATTAAAACGTGACTTCGAGACTTCGTTAAGCCGTTGAACGGCCACGAGCAGATGCCGGCATTCACTCTTGTATGGGCCATCCTGTACCTTTTTGAGAGTATCGACCGTGACTTGTGAACGGACGATGTAAGTCTGTATTTCAGCTAAGGAAAGATGGCCGGCAGTCGCAACATCGACAATGAACTGGATTTCGTTCGTAATGAATTCAGCACTTTCACTCCAGCCACGCGTAACTATTGTCTCGGCGAGTTCCCGGATACACTTCTGATGCGACTGCTCCGCGGCTCCCGTGATGCGATTGAGATCGGTCACAAACCCTCCTCAGCGATTTCATGCGCCTCCGCTCTTTCGGTTCCCTTTGGTTCGGATCTCAAGGTTGCGTTATTTTACTTTTTTCCATTATTTACATTGCTTTCGATTTTCTACGCGGGCCGCCCCCGCCACGAGGACGATGCGTCCTGGCTTGCCCTGATACTCTGAGACTATCAATTTCACAACAACTGTTGAAAAACATTTTCACAGTCTCGATTGGATCATCTTCCTTTTCGAATTTATTAATTTTCACGTATCTGGATCTGCGAGATTCAGACGGCACTGGCGACGATGGGGTCAGAGGCACCCGCTGATTACGATTGAGACTATCGATGACTTATCCGTCTGCTCCATTCAGGCCGGGGGGTTGATTTGACTTTGAGGCACTACTCCCCCGACCCCGCTGGTACTTTTTATCTAATAGGCATTTTGCCCAAAGGATGGTATGCGGAAGTGTCTTGGTCGGGAACCTACCGTGGGGCCATTAGGGGCGATCGTGATCTGGCACGGCTTCGGTGAGCCATCGGCGGCTGTGGACACATCGATCACTTCCTCCGCTGGTCCTCCGCTGCTCCAGCGGTCGCGGGGGAGTCGTCGCGTTATCGATCTCGTCAACCAGTTCGTAACACTTTTTCTATGAGAGTCACGTATCAGCAGGCAGGTCGAGTTGAATGCGGTAATCGGCGAATTCCCCGCTCACCACCATGACTCCGAGCGTGTCAATAGCGCCTTGCGCAAAGCTTCCGCCGCCGGCAATGAATTTTAGATGCCTACATTTGAGAATTTCGCCCAGGCGAAGATGCTGTTACGAAGTTTGAAGCTGGTCGGGCGACCGGCTACCACATCAACAACAGCAGCAAACTGTTGATTGAAACTAAGGCAGACATGGCGGAGCGCGGGGAAGCCGGTAGGACAGACACGCAGCGATGGACCCGCTTACAAGCCCCTTCGCCGAGAGCGCAGCGGGCGGTGCATTCGGTTACGATAGAGCCACCATGAGAAAAAGCTCAACGATATTTCTCCAGGTCGTCATCGTTCTCATAGGCATCGGCGGTCTTGCTCTCTTGCTTTGGGAACCTCAAATCGAGGGCGTGAACGCACACGCGACGAACTTCGAAATTTATTTCAAAGATCCGTTTCTGGCGCTTGTGTACGCGGGATCGATTCCGTTCTTTATTGGGCTGTATCAGGCGTACAAGGTGTTGGGGTATGCCGGCCAAAACAACGTATTCTCGCGGCCTGCCGCGAAGGCTCTGGGGACGATAAAGTACTGCGCCATAGTCATCATCGGTCTTGTTGCAGTTGAAGAACTTTTCATCATGTTGAACCATGGCAGTGATGACCCGGCAGGCGGGGCTTTTGTGGGTTTCCTCATCACATTCGGTTCGATCGTGGTTGCTACGGCAGCGGCGCTGTTTGAGCGGATTTTGCAGAATGCGGTGGGTATGAAAGCCGAGTGACCTGACCGCTATTTTGTACCAGTTCGATAGAGAGTATAACTCGTCGGTGAGCGGCCTCACGCGTGCAATTTCGGTTGCGACATCCCGAACCGCCGAATAGGTCGGCAACGACGGCGCCAACTTTGCACTGTCCAATACCCTGTTGGGCGGGCGCGCGTTTTGCGGAACGCCCAAGCTACGCGTAGCAAATTCTTCGCTGACCTCCAAATATCACTGAGTTCTGTCCTTTATTCACGGACCGCTTCGCGGACTTCGCTTTGCGCGTGTAGGCTCGCGGACAAGGCTGCGTTCCAGGAAATTTACTGTGGAATGACCTACCGTTCGTATCACGCTGCGATGGTACGCGTCGCTTCGAACGGGCGGATACATGTAGAAAATGCGATCCGGCGCGCCGGATTCGCTGATTTCTACGTCGCCGTGAACCGTCATCCCCGATCTCGGATACCGCGGCGCCCAGCGAACGCTCACCATACGATATAGGCCCATAAGCTCCAAGAACTTTCGGCCCGTGGAAGTGACGGGCTGTAGGGGCCTCAAACTGAGGGATGTTCCCGACTTGAAAAAAAATAGATTCACTCTGCCAGCTGATTTTCTGAAACTTTTTCCCGCTTGGTGGCTCTATCTCACAGTCGGAGTATTTACTAATCCGAGTCGCTACAAAAACAGCACGGCTGGGATGCAAACAATCGGTGGCGTCTCGGCTCCTTTTCGAAACCGGTAAGGAGGATCCACCATGAAATCGTCAGCGTTGATTTTATTGGGGACACTGCTGATGCAAGGCAGCGTCTTCGCAGGGCCGATCACCTACGGTGTTCTAATGAATGGTGCAAGCGAATCCCCGCCGCAAGCATCTCCTGGGATTGGTTCTGCGAGCGTGATCATCGATTCGACAGCAAACACTCTGAGCATTGTTTCTGAATCGTTTTCGGGCCTACTTGCCGGCACTACAGCCTCCCATCTTCACTGTTGCACCGCTTCTCCGTTGAGCGGGACCGCTGGAGTAGCCACGCAAGTCCCATCTTTCACCGGATTTCCGCTAGGAGTGACATCAGGATCGTATTCGATGACTTTTGACATGACCCAGGCTGCAACGTGGAATCCGGCCTTCATCACCGCCAACGGGGGCACCGCCGCAGGCGCTGAAGCCGCCCTGGTGGCGGGCGCTGCTGCCGGCCTGGTGTATCTCAATATCCATACTACGTTTGCTCCTAGTGGTGAAATTCGCGGGTTCTTGCAGGAGGGGACTGCGGTGCCCGAACCTGCAACGTTCGCATTCAGCCTCATTGGACTGGCGGGAATGGCTCTTATTCGCCGCGCCCGTCATAGGGAATAGTGATACGTGAGGCTGACCGGAGTGAGTTGCTAAATGACCGCACGCGATCCCCGAATTGATCCTCAGCCCGGCGATGAACTCCGGGATGGCGCCAACGTAAGATGTGTGCTACAACGCGAAGGCGATGTGCTCTGGTGTCTGGTCGGATTAGTGCGTTATCAAACTTCGCTCGCGCGATGGCAACAGTGGTGCGAGCATACCGGAGCTGAGGTCCTGACAGGGCAAGACCGAGTGGTAGACGGCTTGGATCTCGGACGGCAAGCGGCCGAAGAACCTGAAATGCGTTTTTCTGCCGCTAGGTTCGAAAAAGCTCGCAACGGTATCCGCCGCGTCTTGCGTTACTTGAGCAAGCAAATTGGAATCGGCGAGAAATTGACTCGAAATACTGGTTGACTTTGACGATCTACAGCCGTATGCGTAGAAGCGCACGTACAGATCTGTGCGGGGGCGTTCAGGTATCGATGATCAACTGCCATCTATCTGACTATCGGAAATAGGGACCCTAAGGCCCAGACTAGTAACAGTAAGATCGCAGCCTTCTAAGCTCTGGTTGTCCTCGAAAGAGCCAAGTGGATGGGTGTGCCCAAAAATGTAATTCCGATTGGCCTGCGATGCGGACGAACGCCAATTCCGATAGGCGCTGATTCGAGTGAGCGGTTGCGCGCTGCCCATGAACCGTCAGCCTTGGCAAGCTCTGCGTTGTCCAAAAGCTCGCGAATAACCCATTCCTTCGTGATCGCAGTGCGCTCGCTGACCCTCTCCATGGTCTTGTTCGTGACTCGCCTTGTGAGTTCATTAATGCGACGGCTCAAAGGGCCGGCGGTTCATTCGCCTTTGAGGCACTACTCCCCCCACCCCCGTGGCACTTTTTATCGGCGATATTGCGCGGCATCCGCCCCACCCCGCGAGACCGGAACGTTCCACGGGCGCCGCGAAATTTTGTTAAAGCGATGGCACTTCTACTGGACCGAAGAAGTTTCTTCAGACAATCGTCCGCGCTGCTCGCCGCCGCTCAGGCAGGCTCGTTCGGGCGGCTCGCGCTTGGCGCCGATACCGCCGACGTGATCGCCGAAACATCGTACGGCAAAGTACGCGGTGCGGTTTCCGGGGACATTAAGACCTTCAAAGGTATTCCCTACGGCGGGAATATGGGAGGGAAAAACCGCTTCATGCCTCCCGTGAAGCCCGTCCCTGGACTGGAGTTCGGGACGCTCTCGCGTTCGGTCCCACCGCGCCGCAGCCGGTAGGTGAGCGCCGGGGCGCCGCCGCCGCGAGACCCGCCGAGAGTGAAGACTGCCTAGTGCTCAACGTCTTCACACCGTCCCTGAGCAGCGGGGCCAAGCGACCAGTTATGGTGTGGCTTCACGGCGGCGGCTTCTCCACGGGGTCCGGTTCTGGAGCGATTCTGGACGGCACGAATCTGGCGCACAGTGGCGACGTTGTAGTAGTCAGCCTGAACCACCGGCTGAATGTACTTGGATTTACCTTTCTCGGAGAGCAGGCGGGCCCGGATTTTGCTCTCTCCGGCGGCGTGGGATTACTCGATATCGTGGCGGCGCTGGAATGGGTGCGCGACAACATTGCTCGTTTCGGAGGGGATCCGAATCGGGTTACGATCTTCGGCCAGTCGGGCGGTGGACGCAAGGTTGCGACGCTGATGTCCATGCCCTCGGCCCAGGGGCTTTTTCACCGGGCCATCATTGAGAGCGGTGCCGTGCTGCGGCTGATGACCCGAGAAGATGCGATTCACTACAGCCAGCTGCTTCTGACGGAGCTGGGGCTAAAAGGGGATCAGGCGCGCGAACTGCAATCGGTTCCGCTGGACCGGCTGCTGGCTGCCAATGCGGCGGCCCTGAAGAAAACCGACCAGACGGAGCCGGGCTACACTGCCAACACGCCGATGGTGGACGGCAAGGAAATCCCGATTCATCCGTGGGATCCCGCGGGCCCCGCCATGTCCGCGAAAATTCCTCTGCTCATTGGATGGGCTCGGACTGGCGTCGGCCGGTCATAGAGCGTTTCCTGCCCGAGACCCTGAGACTCGACGACGCAAGGTTGAAGGAGCGGATCTCAAAGCGTCTCGGCATGGATCCGGCGCGAGTGATCGAGGCATACCGGAAAGCTCATCCGGAGGCTTCGCCGTGAGACCTTTATATTCTGATTGCTACCGACCATCCCCGCGGCATTTACTGCCGGGAGCTGGCCAAACGGAAGGCGGCTCAGGCGGCGGCACCGGTCTATCTATATCGTTTCGACTGGGAAACGCCGGAGGGCGGCGGACACATGAGGTCGCCGCACACCATTGAGATTCCGTTCGTCTTTCGCAACATCGCCATTGCAGGTCCGCTGATCTCGAAAATGCCCGAAGCGTACGCACTGGCTGAAAAGGCTAGCGCGTCGTGGGTGGCTTTCGCGCGCACGGGGGATCCTAACACGCTGGGCGTGCCCCAATGGCCTGCGTATTCCGCCCAATCGCGGGACACCATGCTGTTCAACAACACTTTGCGCGTGGAGCAGGACCCCGACCGCGGACCGCGGCTGGTGATGGAGCAGGTCTTAAAGCTTTCTTAGTTGGCGGGAGCGGGTATGCGCCGCACACATCCATTCAGTCTGCTTATTTCAAAACAGCGTAGAGAAGAGCGTACGTGTTGGCTCCCGAAAACGCGCTTCACCACTTTCTCTTCGCTATTCGAAATCTACGCTCCTGCGCCCAAAGGAGATCGCGAGGTAAGGACGCCGCGCTGCAGGTCCGGTAACCGCGAGGTTTTCGGAGAGGAATCGCGGAGTTTCTGTTCCGGCGCATCGGCTGGCGGTTGCAGGTCAGGGCAGAAGGAGATTTCAACGAGCAAACGCGGCGGAGGACCTTCGACATTGCCGAAGATCGTCGAAAACGACGAATCCGGCCTGATAAGCAGTGCGCGTTACGAAGCTAATGCGAACACACAAGGCGGACGTTGGAAGCTGTTACGCTGAAACGTCGAACCCGCAAGCAAGCATCCGAGGTGAATCGTTGGCTGAAATCCATTTACAAGACGGCGAAAGCCTGGAAAGCGCACTCAGACGCTTCAAGCGAAAAGTGATGAATGAGGAAATCATCAAGGACATCAAGAAACATGCCTTCTATTTAAAGCCGGGGCAGAAGAAGCGAGCCAAGGCTCTGGAGGCCAGAAAGCGCGCCCGGAAGAAGCGTTCCCATGACCGCGATTCGGAACAGAATCGCTCTTAAACCAGCAGAAGCTCTGGACCATTTGAGAGCCCATTTATGTCTTCTTCTTTTTTCGGAATACGCGCTGACGAACATCTGGCCAAAACTCCGCGAACGCATTGCTAGCCATACGACCGAGAAACCCCGTCAGCGTTCGCTCAAGCGCATGTCTCGCGGTGGCTTCACTATCCGGACGCCACGTGTTGGATAGAAAGTTATTACCGGAAATAGCCGCGTAACGGGCGTAAGCGGGCATGGTCCGGCCCTGGCTATGGGAGGCTAAAAAGGTCATCTTTGCGATGCGCCCGATCCGTTTCTTGAAAGGCTGTCCCTCCGCCCGAAAATAGCGTGGATCTTCGCCCCAAAGAGAGCCCAAGCCCGCCTCCATCGCGTTGCTGACAGAGACTCCCGTGAGACGCATGCCGTATCGTTTGCCGAAGCCGTCCCAATGTGGCCCATATTCTTTGGGGGCATTGAACAACGTGCCCCATGCTGCGCTGATCGTCCCGCCGATCAGACTTGGTGGTCCGACCGTGCTCGCGGCAAACCACTGCACACGGCCCGCAGCCGTAATAGGGTACGGGGAATTTGCAGGATTTCCTGGAATTCCCAGAGTTTGAGCGCGACCCGAAACCGCCAACAAAAAAAAGATGCCAACATAACTGTACGCGCGCGGGGAAACCCGCCATGCCAGTACCTTGATTAGACTCAGGGCTGTTGCTCCTCCTTTAAAGGATGGTTACGCGCGAGAATATCCTCGTATTGTTCCGCGCGGTTTCATTCAAATGCGAGTTGATAGTTCCTCGTACGGGTACTACTCGAAAAATAACACGAGTCATAAACCACGTTGAACCGACCCCAGCGCCCACATCAAAGACCCGGGGGGTTCTGTTTGAGTTTGAGGCACTACTCGCCCGACCCCACTGGCACTTTTTATCTAATAGCCGATTTCCGCGCCCGCGCGGGATGGTCGGTCCGGCCCCGCGCCGCGGCCGTCCTTACTGAGTGACCCCGCTTGGTGGCTCGGTCGGGTCGGCGTCGACGGGCGTCTGCGCCAGCAACTTCATCAGGTCCTCTGTGGAGAGGTCTTCGAGTGTAGGAGGTTTGACGGGTCCATCATTGCGGAACATGCCCAATTCCGTGCCGAGCAATTCGAGAGCGCGGTTGGCGACCGACGAACCATGCGGCGATTGCAGAGCCTTCTCCGCGTTCTCGCGCAGTTTTTCCAGCACCTAGCTCTTGTTCAATGCGGCGCGCTCAATTGCCTTGTTCGTTACGCGAGCCGTGAGTTCCTTGATGCGTGGATCTTAGAGGGCCGGGGGTCGTTTCGACTTTGAGGCACTACTCCCCACCGCCCCTGCCACTTTATATTTGCAGGCATTTTTGGTGATGTGACGCGATTCCGTGGCGCCATCGGTTGCGGATGTCACATCACAGCTTCCTCCGCTGCTCCTCCGCTGCTCCAGCGGTCGTGAGACACCAAACCACTTTTCCTCTTGGATTGTGGCGCAGGTCACACAAATTGGAACGTTATGTTCATACAATTCGGTCTGTTCGACCTTACAACGGGCGCATATTGCCATTTAAAGCCTCTTGGGGGAGATGTCCGGGCTTTTGCTCTGCGACAACTTACTTGGACGTGCAAAGCATACCATGACTCGCATCAAAGTTCTAGGGTCTTTATTTTCGAATTTTAGGGCATTTCCGTGCCACAAGTAAATAGCCGCCTTGTAAACCATCTTGGTAACATTCCAACAGTGAATCTGGTGGATGAGAACAAGATAATCCCGTTCCGAAAAAAGCATCCAGCGGCACCGGCAGAAAGCGGGCTTACGCGATGGTGCGAAGTAGTAGAGGACGCCAAATTGAAGCATTCGATGGGGATGAAATCTGCGTTGGGCACACACCGATTACGCGGCGTGAAATCAGCCCCGACGAAAATGCTCGAATTCTTGATGGAACAAAAGAATGTCAAAGCGGCTGACCTACCCCTGCCCGCTAGTCGCGTATCCGAGATCGTTTCTGGCAAACGCCGGATCAGTAAATCACAGGCAAGAGAGCTGGGCAAATTCTTCCACGTTTCGCCGTTCTTATTTTACGGGCTCTAAGCCGCCTTGTTCGCTGCGTTCCTCCGCTTACCAAGTTCCGGCATTGATGCTTCCGCCAGATCCCGTAATCCGAGCCGATGGTGACCACCGATCCAGAAGTAAAGCGGTTTGGAATAGGGTCGCCCTATATCTGCTTAGAGGTGTCCTTCACCGCCGCGGCAACGCGGGGATCGTTACGCTCGATTAGGATCGCCACGATTTCGTTCAACAGTGCGGAGGATAAGTTTTGCAATTCAGCGGAGAACGCCCCGTCGAAATCCCCATTGTCCATTCTAGAAATGAAGTCCATTGCCAGAGCATGGTCCGAGTCGCGGTCATCGCTGTGCATCAGACACTTCTGCCATCGGTTCGGTAAAGTGCTCCATATCGTCGGTGAACATCAGTACAACCTCGGCGTCGTATCTCACTTCCATGAGGCGAACACCGTTGAACGGACCTTTTAAGACTTCGATGATCGCACCCGCTGGGATCATGATCGCTGAATTCCTCAGATCGCGTTGTGCAATCGCCATTGCCTCGCGAGTGAGCCGAAAGAATTGTCCTCGCACCATCAGAACTCCTTCCTACCCGTTTTATATGGAAATGGAAGAGGAGATTGCCTACCTCGGCGGGACACGCTCACGAACCAGAGTGTACCGGTACCAGTGTCGCACTTCTTTAACCTTGAGGCATTCCGTGGCCTCGCGAAACTCAAGCGCCGGGTTGGAATTGTCGCCCTAGAGCCCTCGACAATGCACCCTAAATCGAGCGCCTATCCATGAAATTCCCGACTAAACGGGAAACCATTCGCCCTTTAAACACCCACATATGTCATCTGAATACTAGGAGATTTACGCTTTACACCCGATCAAAAACATCAGCTTAAGATGATATTTTTTGGTCATGGATCTCCAGGGACTTAGGCAACAGCATTTCCGAGCGGCTGAACGGTACTTTGAAACGGTCGTCGAACTTCAGCGGATGCGGGCAGCGGGGGTATCGCGCCAGGACTATTGCATCTTTTGGCGGGATACAGTGGACGCTGCTGGCAATGCTGTGCGGGCCGCGCGTGTGGCACTCGAACAAGCACACGAACGGCTGTGATGAAACTGCCCGTATTTTGAGAGCCGCTGTAACGGAAGCGCTGGGAAGTTCTCTTTCTATTAGGCGGGAAGAGGATGGTTCGCAAGATTCGACTGGCGCTTTTCGACCGTTTATGGAAGAAGTATCCAGGCACTCGGAGTTGATCGGCACGCTCGTGGTAAAAAGCCGTCTTATGCGGTGCGGCAAGTCGCTGATTTGACGCGCAACCATCGCATATCTAGGCTGATTTCTTAAACTGCTCTCGTTCGCGCTCACCGCACATTTTACTCGGAGTTTCACTTTTGGGATTTGCCACCCACGCTTTCGACATTTGCTGTACGGCCCGTTTCCGTAGCTTTTCTCTTTCTCTCCGTTTCATATCGGCAAAAGTCTCTCTTGGAATTGGCACGATGCGACCTCCGTAAAACCTGGACTTAGCCTGCGGGAAGTTCACGGGGTAGCGGTCATCAACTCGGACCATATCCCAGTGAAGTAAACCGTTTCCGCGCCCGCCTTCGCCGCACGAAATCACGTTGAGAGTTCAGCAGTTTGGGTACCACTGCCATGAAAAGAATATCCGACGACTTCTGCACATGCATTTAGCCAGAATGCCCGCAAAGGTTCAATTGGTACAAAGGTGACCGTATTAGGTCATCGCAACGTTTGAGCGTTACTTCGTCGCGAAACGGCGTCCCATCTGCTCTTAGTTCGTCGTCACCTAAGGTCTGTGGGGGTTTTGCTCTTTATGCCCTATGAAGATTCCTCGTACATGCAACAAACGGCTGCATTGAAACCTACTATTCTCGTGGCTGATGACGATCCTGTAATTCTGGAAGCTATTTCCGAATCGCTGAACCCTCAGTACAAAATCCTGATCGCCAGCACGGGAGCCGAAGCCGTTCAGCGCTCAGAGGAATACAGCGGTGAAATTCACCTCCTCGTTACCGACTATGCCATGAAGGAAATGACAGGCGTAGAGTTAGCAACTCGGGTGAGTCCGCAGCGTCCCCACATGAAAATTCTAGTAATGAGTGGCTTTCCGCGAGGGATGCTTGGCTTGAAGGAGGGCTGGCTGTTTTTGGCGAAGCCATTCATCGAAACCGAATTGCAAACATTGATAACCGCGCTCATCGACCCGACATTTAAATTCACACCGGCGACCTAACGTTCAAGGACTGAGTGCGAATAGGCCGAATTGGAAAGGTTCATCATGAAGGCCGTGTACTTATTTAAGGGCTGAAAGCAAGTTGTTTTTCCGAGGCGACGTTCCGGTTGCTTTGTGTGTTCAGGTCCACGAGAGGCAAAATGGACTCACCAAAAAATAGTGAGGTCAGGGCGACATTATTCGAAAATTTGATTGCGGCGGTGTCAGACGTAGCGATGGCTCGAAGAGAGTTCATCAAAGTAACTGGCAACGTTCCTGGCGATCTTTCATGCCCGGATGGAACTCAGCGTTTTAAAGAAGTCTCGCGCAAACTCGCGGACGCAATTAAAACAATGAAGAATGCGCAAACTCGGCTTAACGATTATCTAAATTGTGGAGTGGCACCGGAGGATTTGAAGCGGGACGGCTAAGCCCATCTTCGCTTTGCCCGCCCATTCAGTGTTGCGCTTCGCACGGGTCTGGTCGGGTAGATCGCTTTGAGTATCACGCTACGCCTCGCTCAATGGCGAACCGTACCAACCCGGCGAGATTGGCAATATCCAACTTGCGCATTAAATTGACGCGATAAGTATCCACGGTTTTGGCACTTAATTCGAGGCGTACAGCGACTTCCTTTGCGCGATTTCCCTCGATCAGCAATGAGAACACTTGACGTTCGCGTGCGCTTAGTATGTTGAGAGGATTGTCGGGGATATGCCGTTTGCCGGAAGTGAACAAGTTTGAGATTTGGAATGAGGGAGAAATATAGATACCGCCGTCGAGAATCTGGTTGAAGGCTTCGAACAAGTGATTGGCAGGATCGGATTTGAGGATTAACGCGTTCGCACCGAAGCGTAGCGCCTCCAGCACGAATTTGCGTTCGTTATGTGGGGAAAGGATCACGATGCGCGTTTGGATCTGGGCTCCGCGCAATCTGCGAAGTATTTCGAGCGCAGACATCTCACTCAAGTTTAGATCGAGAACTGCGATGTCCGGTTTATCCGATTCGATCAGCCTCAAAGCCGTATCGCCCTCTGAGCATTGCCTAACCACTTCATACTGAGCTTGCGCTTGGCACAACGCCGCCAAGCCTTCCCGGACCAACGCAACGTCGTAGGCAACCAGTATCGAATTGGATTTCACGGAAATAGCAGCAAACATCGTCAGCGTCTAGTTCACTCGAAAGCGTGCTCTATTTAGTGTCACTTTCGGTTAATTGTTCTCTGAATAAAAGTTATTCTCGATGCTGATCGTGTAGAAACCAACACGGATTAAAGTACTAGAACGACCAGTACATCACTTATCCAAATAGGCGAATAAATCACTCAATTATCGGCATACAATCGAATCACTGGCGAATTCATCTGGTATGTTCGCCCAATAAAGGGGCGCTCGGAACTGTCACCGGGACGCCCCGTTTTTGTTACAAGGCGGGAGTAGTGCGAATGGACAAGTGTGCTTTCTGTGAAAACTTAACGCCGCTGTATTACCAAAATATTCCCATGTGCTTAGACTGCTCACGGGGAGATCGAGAAGGTAAGTTTGTTGACTCCCAACCAAGTCTAGCGTCCGCGCCAGATCGCCCCGAAGCTGCCAAGCCTACCGCCCATGTTCCGCCATCATCTCCGTGCGTTGATGATCTCGGGAAGAGCGAATAATGGACTTCCTGAAGATCGCTGTCTGAACTCCGTTCCGAACGAACTCGGATCGATGATGCGATTTCCACTTTGGAGCGATTAGCAAGCAGGCAGACCAAAAGGCGGGGACGACCTCCGAAGTGGATGGCAATCGCTCAAGAAAAAGCCCGGACTAAATCGCAGGGCCGAAAAGTGGGAAAACGTGAGCGCCCAATCAAAAAGGAATCACAATAAGAACGAACAGTAGGGGCCTGTTAAGGTCTAGCAGCGCACCGGCGCGAATACAAACCTTTATTCCGCGACGAACCAACCGCTGCTGAATATAGTGCCCAGCCTGCCCAAAAGGTGGCCGCGAGTGCCCCTGCGCCGCCGATTGATCAACGACAATTAAACTTCGGCGCCGACGACAATTAGAATTCCCGATCGGCGAGCAGGCGGGAGCCATATGAGTCACAAAGACATGTATGGTAAGCGATCAGCAGGTGAAGCGGTTGTGGCGGCTCATGCGGACGGAGATGACGTTGGCGGTCGCGGCGGCCAGGGCGGGCATGGATGGTAAGACCGCCCGGAAATACCTGCGGGATCGGCGGCTGCCGAGCGACACGAGTTAGCGATGGTAACGTGGCGCGATTTCGTGAAGGCATCAGCGCGGGTGGCCACGTCCCCGTCCTCCGCTGGTCCTCCGATGCTCCAGCGGTCGCGGGGGCAGGCCGGCGCAGTTAACGGACACTACCCACACCTCCTACGCCTTCCGATCGGACACCCTCTGTGATACCGTCTTGGCCAGAGGTGATCCATGCCAGCACCCGCACGTGCAAAGAAAGTCGCAATCGAGGAGTTCACCCTCGAAGAACAAATCCGGCAACGAGCCTACGAACTTCTACGTGGAGCGTGGCAACCAATCGGGCTCGGAGCTCGACGATTGGCTCCAAGCCGAAGAGGAGATCCGCATGGCAGAGGAACAAACGATTTGACGAAGCGCGGTTAGTGGCGTTTCTTTGCCGTTGGTTTCTTCGAGGATCACAAGCGCGTTTTTCCGTCCTAATCCTGGAAATTCAGAGTGATTACTAATCTGCTGTGACGCGCTGTCCAGTGATTGTGCCTTCAACGTGAGCAACTTGAACTCCGTCGGGAGTGAGCACGTCAATGGTAAAGGTTCCAGTGTAGTTGTTTCCGCTATGGTCCAACGTGATATTTTCACGGATGTTCGCGGTAGCGTTGAGCAGGCCGCTCGTCGCATCGTAACTCAATGCATAGTGGTTAAGCTTGTAGGTGCCGTGCCCGGTTTTCTTCCATACGCCCAGGCAGAAATTCTCGGTCGCCGGTGGACGGGAACCCGAATTTAAGATTTCCGTTCCATCGCCATGCCATTGGCTGTATCCAAAATCGAAGGTTTCTCCACCGACAAGAAAGAGGACTTTCCACATCCCGACGATCGGGTCTTGGTCGTTGTCAACCAGCACAAATGCCGCCCGTTTGAATTGAATCTTCGATTGCCACGCCTGCCGGTCCAAAAACGCACCCTTCTTTCCGGCGCCTCTCTGCTCAGGCTGATACCCGCATCCGGCGATCGCACTACCCGTGAAACCCGTTATGAACAGCAACCCACTCAATGATGTGGTGACCGCTTTCCATCTGGTTGTCATAAGAAAAATTCTCCTTTTTTAGCCGAACTCGTCCGACGTGCACGGTCGAAAGTAACGCAAACCCTGCTTAGATGAAAGTCGAAAGGGGTTGCAAATGGGTGTTATACGTTCAGCTCATACAAAAGCTGCTGTTGATTGTGATTGTGCTGCTGTTACGGCTACCTCTCGCCGTGGCCAATATTGGGCGGGAGGCTTTAATCGCTCTGTACTTCACCACAGCTCGAAATGGCGCTGCGTTACTATCGAGCTTTTAGGGGTTACAAAGGAATCGAGTCGAGGTTCCCGAGCTAAGTGGTCCGGCGCCGAAGACGGATGCCGGTCGCAGTCACTTGTTCCGAAACGGGCCGCTACACTCTTCGAGAAGGGCGCGTAAGGTGGTTTGCGCCGTCCGTCTAATATATATTTGGCCGCAGGGGTTACTGAGCTGTAACACGCACTGTGCTTAACACCAGAGCATTCCTGTGATCGGTATACGAGCACATCACTGACGAGCAATCGTACAGAGTGAACGTGTAGATTGAACCGTCGCCCCCGATCCATGGAGCAGCGCAGTCTGTCCCGGTACAGGAGGTGGCCATTGCAAAAAGCGAATCAGCTCCGTCACCAATCCTTACCCACACTTCGGTGTTCGACAGCCCCGTAGTGCTCCAAGTGATGTAAGATGTGCAGACGGTTCCCGAGAGTGCGCATGGATTCGGGCTCGCTGAGATAGTACCGCCTTGGCAGCAGAAAGCTCCGTTGCCGGCGACAGTTGTGATGATCCCATCAGTAGAAACCTTGCGGACACGAAAATTCTCAGTATCCGCGATGTAAATATTGCCTACTGCGTCTACCGCTACACCGTGGGGGCGATTCAGCGCTGCGCTAGTGGCGGGTCCGCCGTCACCGGAATAGCCACCGCCCGCAACGGTAGTGATGATGCCGTCCACGGAAATCTTTCGGATACGGTTGTTGTATGTATCGGCTACGTAGATGTTGCCGAACCCATCCACGGCCACACCGTATGGCCCGTTCAGGAGCGTGTCTGTAGCCGGTACGCCATCGACACCGTTTCCGCACCTTGCTCCGCCACCACCCGGGCTGGGGTATCCCGCGACCGTGGTGACCCTACCATCCGAGCTTAGTTTTTGAACGCGACAAGCACCGGTGTCGGCAACGTACAGATTTCCAGACAGATCGACGGCCGCGGAGGAGGGAACGCAAGGAGCTGAGGGTCCTTCAGCACAACCCCATACGGCGCCCAGTCCAGGAATCGCCTCGATGACTCCTGAAGGCAAGACTTTCCGGACACGGCTGTTAGAGTCCACCACGTAGACATTACCAGCTCCGTCCGCGGCGACGCCAGTAGTCTCCCGGAACGTTGCGGCAGTCGCTAGACCTCCGTCGCCAGAATTGCCCGCTTGGCCGCTTCCGGCGAAAGCCGAGATCATGCCATCGGGAGTTAATTTACGGACACGGTTATTAAAAGAGTCTGCGATGTAAACGGTGCCGAAATGATCGACCGCAAGATTGCCGACGACGTCCCAGAAATCAATCGGGTCGTCAGCAAAAGCGCGTGGAAAACCGAGGACAGCGTCGATTGCGGGTCCACCGTCTCCGGAATCACCATTTGTTCCGTTTCCGGCGATACGCGTTTTCCAGCACAGTGGGATCCGAAGCTTGGAATTCACGTGACTTGAAGTCGCGGCCGCACTGACCCTATAGTGAGTCGTATTAATTTAAATCATACCAACATGGTCAAATAAAACGAAAGGCTCAGTCGAAAGACTGGGCCTTTCGTT
>JADMIO010819902.1_pt1 | contig 101505 bp, 88 predicted proteins | sample 8958161 | NCBI WGS metagenome assembly JADMIO01 (sample SAMN16585339, study PRJNA669376) | soil metagenome | isolation source: Crop rotation soil | place: USA: Cullars Rotation, Alabama | collected 2011 | reverse complement strand
CCGCGACTTCAAGTCACGTGAATTCCAAGCTTCGGATCCCACTGTGCTGGAAAGCATTCTTGCCGCTGTGTGGTGAAGTTTCTTTATAGCGTCGTTCTTTTCATGTAAACCAATTTTGGCCCTTTGAAGAGCGGTTTCCAGGGTTTGAATAGTCTCATCGAAAACCTTTGTTGGTACAGGAAACGGATGGCCATCTTTACCTCCGTGTGCAAATGAAAACCTTGCAGGATCATTAAAGCGGGAAGGTGTGCCGTGAATGACCTCACTGACTAAGACAAGAGACTGCAATGTTCGTGGGCCCACACCTTGGAGCAGCAGCAAGGACTCGATATCCATCAATTCCTTATCGTGTGCGACTGCCAATACACTACCCAAACGCTTCAGGTCTACATTTATGGCCTTGACGTCATGGTGCGAAGGCATGGTCAATTTTCTAATCTCTGGCAGGAGGTGCATTGGGTCTTCCCTCGTCAATTGAAGTAGGCTGTCTTTTGTGGTTCTGGCACCTTTATCAGTCAGGTTAAGAATCTTACCCTGGTTAGGACCGTAGATAAAGGTGTGAGGTTCCTCGAGAAAGGAGGAAATAGTAGGGGAGTGCCAGTGATAACGGCGCGCCATCGCGTTCTCATCACTCATGCCCTGCTGAATGACTGCCCATTGACCTTCGTCGGTCACTATAAATGAATGCAGGTATAGCTGGAAACCATCCTGGATGGCAGTATTATCTACTTTGGCGGAAAGTTTGCTACTGCGAATAAGGGCATTCGCATCTAGGCCTGTCTGTTCTGCTATTTTCTGCAGTTCTGCCGGTGTCTCCTTTGAAAACTTTCCTTTGCCACCACATATATAGATACCCAGCTCGTTTGACCTCTGGTTTACTGATCTTTTAAGCGCACCCATTACAGAAGTCGTGATACCAGAGGAGTGCCAGTCCATACCCAGTACACAGCCAAGAGCCTGAAACCAGAACGGGTCGCTAATGCGGGCGAGGAAAGCATTCTTACCATACTCCTGAACTATGGCCTCGGTAACGGCAACCCCGAGTTTGCTCATACGCTGATGCAGCCAGGGTGGTACCTGACCGTAGTGTAGTGGGAGATCAGCATAGGCACGGCTCATAGCAGCAAATTAGAGAAAAGAAGGTGAAGGAAATGAGAAATGCGGGAGCCAGACTGTAGCATAAAAGTAGACGACCAATTTCTTATTATTGGGTGTACAAAAGTACCTTATACTAGAGCTTAGTAACACACTGTGGATACATATACCAGAACTTATGAAGAATAATTTAGACCTTTGACTGCAAATAATTAAGGGACGGCCATAGAATGGCATTTAACTGAGAGAATAGGCTACCCTCAAAGTATAAACCAATTACTACATGTTGGAATGAATTTGTTGCAATTAAAAAACAAAATAAACAACTAATGAAAAGAAACTTACTCGCTTCTATTTATTGCATTACTTTCCTGCTTTTCCTCCAAACCAATGCATTCTCGAAAGAAAGTTGTCTCCTGGTGCCTATATCTTTGGAGCAAAAGGCAGAACAATCAACACTGATAGTGGAGGGGAAAGTAATAGGACAGCAATCTTTCTGGGATCAGGGTCATCAAAGGATTTACACATCGAACATTATAGAGTTATATAAGATATTTAAAGGAAATACCTCCTGGAGCAAAATAGAGATCATTACTGAAGGTGGAACTGTGGGTAATCAAAAGATGGAGTTTACCTCTACTTTAACTCTGAGCGTGGGGCAAAATGGAATTTTCTTCTGTATGCCACACAATGTAAAAGGCTCTGGAGCTAATATGGCAGAAGCAAGCTTTATGGTATACAGTAGCTTACAAGGCTTTGTTCACTATAGCCTGACGGATGGCATGGCTTCAGATCCGTTTAATACGTACAAACGCATTGCGGACGCTAGAACTGCAATAACAAATGTTACAAAAAAGGACTACCGCAATGTTAAGCCAGTCAATAACGAATTAGAAAGAGCAGAAAAAGGAAGCATAAAGAGTAAAACCACAGCTGTGCCAGTTATAGCGAGCTTTTTACCTCTTGCTACACCCGGCGGCATTGGCGCTTTACTTACGATTACAGGCGTCAACTTCGGAACCGTTCAGGGAACTGGGTTTGTTGAATTTCCCAACTCCAGCGATGGAGGGGCGACCTTTGTCAAACCCATAGCATCAGATTATGTTTCATGGTCCGATGTTCAGATTGTAGTTAAGGTTCCATCCTCAGTGGTGACACCCGCAGGATGCGCAGGCACTGGGAACATCAAAGTAACTAATAGTGATCCAAATACGGGGACAAGTATAGTACCATTGACTATAACATATGCCTGGACAAATCTAAATGATAATGGGGTAGCGGTCCGCGGCGATCTTGTTAATGACAATACTACAGGCGGGTATACCTTTCAGTACTACACCGCTTTCAGTACCAATGCACCAGCTACCGCTGCCTTTCAAAGAGCGATTAGCAGCTGGTGTCCAACGCAAGTGAACTGGATAATAGGTGCCGCTTCGGCAGTGAATATTGCTGCAGCAGACGGAGTTAATATTGTTCGGTTTGATGTTGGTGCAGAATTACCAGCGGGTGTTCTGGGCAGGCTTACAAGCTACTACACAGGTTGTTCAATTGGAGGCCCCATTACCTGGTATGTCAATGAAATGGACTGCGTATTTGATGATGGTGCCAATTGGCAATTTGGACCAACCCTCCCTACTGCCGCCCAGTATGATTTTGAATCAGTTGCGTTGCATGAGTTAGGGCATGGAGTACAACTAAATCACGTAATTAATAATCTGGATGTTATGCATTATGCGATTGCCAACGGACAGACAAAAAGAATATTAAATGTAGATGACCTGGCGGGGGGTAACAACGTGACGTCAACAAGCATACTACCAAACGTATGTGGTTCAGCCCCAATGACGCTTTTGCCGTGCCCACTGGCTGTGCAGATAACATCATTTAACGGCAAGTACTTAGCTGATGAAGGCGCATCTTTAGAATGGGTAGTTTCTGCAGAAGAGGATATAGATGGATACAGGGTAGAGAAGAGCCTTGATGGGGTACAGTTTGAAACTATTGCTTATGTGAAAAGCACTAATAAACCCCAGGATATTTATAATTATCTGGATAAGACTTATGCTGGCGAAGCATTTTACAGACTAACGGTTGTGGAAACAAATGCCAGTTTATGGGCTACCAAAATCGTGCATTTAAGGACAAAGGATGCGGGTCGGGATTTATTTGTTTATCCGAATCCGACACGCGGCAGCATTACATTTTCTGCAAGCAATTTGGACTTGTCAAACGGATACCTGGTTATAACATCAACAGACGGCAGGGTAGTAAGAGAACTGAGTTTTGAAAGTGCCCCAGGGCTGAATGAAGTAACTATAGCGGTAAAGAACCTAGCGCCAGGGATATACTTTTACACAGTTATAACTAAGTTGGGTAATTTCTCCGGAAGGATAATTAAAGAATAGTATCTTAGAAATACAAGGGCAACTTACCGGACCCGTAAGTTGCCCTTGCTAGTGTGCAATTTCTTATCTTGAAGCATCAGCATTCCCAGCCTCGTCTATAATATTCACAACTCACTAATGTCTGTTCTTCACAAGAAGTAAAATTTCTGATTTTGCACAATCCTCGTATGCAATTAAAATAGGACTACCATTACAATAGATTAGATTTCGAGGTAAGGACGAAAAGCAAGGCGAAAATACACGGAACTGATCAATATCGTTTCATTAAAAAGCGTATAATATCTAAGGTTAGTAGACTTACCTTCGATGCACCCTTTCTGGTTGCATTAACGACTACAAGAGTGGAGCACTAAGATTATTTACAAATCCGGGCATGTAAGGGGTAACGATAGATGTGACGGCAACGTCTTCTGCCGGGCTTTTTAAATAGTTGGTATGATAGTATTATCCATAATACCAAAAGCAAATTATGGATGTCATCATTCAATCACTAGGTTTCAAAGCTGGTAATACTCTTGAAGGATATGTGCAGGAAAAATTAACAAAACTTGGTAACAAGTCGGATAATATAGTTCGGGCCAATGTAACTTTATTCAAGGGGGCTGACGGAACTCCTGAAAACAACTACTGCGAAATAAGACTGGAAGTACCGGGGAACGACCATTTTGTAAAGAAGAATTGTGAAAGCTTTGAGATGGCAATAGTAGATGCAGTCGATACACTCCAGAACATGATCAAAAAGTCTAAAGAAAAACTGGCAGATAGGAGACCCTGATAACCAACTTTTGAAAGTGAGAAGGTCTTAGCACCAATGCTGAGACCACTTTTATTATTATTTGCAACTACTTCTTGTTTACCGCCATAACCGTACGAAGGCGCAAACTTTTTGCAGCGTACATCACTGCATAAATACCTTCAGCATCGGCCTTTTTATCAGGGTTAATGACAACAGTAGGCTCGGCGTCTTCCGATTTGGTAACGACCTGGGCGATTGCCGACTGCAAGGAGTCAACCATAACCTGTCGCGTTCCAACAAAAAACCTTTGGGTGGAATCAATAGATACTACTACCGTTTGTTTTGCTTTTGTATCACTCTCCCCCTTAGGCGTCATAACCTTAATTACATTAGGATTCGCCAGGGTAGATATGATCAGAAAGAACAGCAGCAGAATGAATAAAATATCATTCAGTGCAGAAGTATGTGTTTCAGGCTTTTCCCTCAGGTGCTTTCTCAAATTCATGTAAATCTTATTTAGCCGGCTCCTGTAAAATATCAAGCAACTCTACGGAAGCAGCTTCCATACGGTTGACATTCTTATTGATCTGAGCATTAAAGTAATTGTAAGAGATATATGCAAGCAAGCCTATAATCAATCCGACCGCTGATGTAACCATCTTAGTGTATATACCACCAGCAATAGATTCAAGAGAAAAACCCTGGTGCTGGATATTGAAGAACAAAATGATCATCCCTACTATAGTACCAAGAAAACCAACCATAGGTGCAATACCGGCAAGTGTTGATAACACTGATAGGTTTTTTTCCAGCTGGTACACCTCAAGCTTCCCTGCACTTTCCATTGACTTCTCGATATGATCTATTGGCTTACCAATGCGACTAATACCTTTCTCAATCATTCTCGCTACTGGCCCTTCTGTATTCTTTGCCATGGAACGTGCACCATTCAGATTTCCACTTGTTATATGGTCTCTGATATGATTCATAAAGGCATTGTCAACCTTAGACGCTTTCCTGATAGCCAAGAACCGCTCCACGAAAACATATACGAGAATAACGGAGCAAAGGAGCAGAGGAACCATGATTACTCCACCATCCATCAATAACTTAAAAAGTGAAATAGATGCCGGAGGCGGTGTGGACGTTACCACCTGTAATGCCGTATCGGTCTGTAAGAGTAAGGATAAAAAAGTCATGTGTGGTTAGTATACCCAAATATAAGGATATGGAACTCTAAAATTAGGTTAATACTTTGTCTGTCCGAATAATAGATCGATTTACTAAAACTAACGCCGGAATACCCTTAAAAGTACTCCGGCGTCAGGCAAAAAATATACTAACCTATTGAAACAAGTTCTATTTCAAATGTCAAATCCTCACCAGCCAAAGGGTGATTAGCATCAAGAAGAACAGTATCTTCTTTTACTTCTGCGATCACTACAGGGAATACATTACCCGTATTGTCACTCATGTGCAACTCCATACCTACAGCAGGCACCATATCAGAGGGAAATTCCGCTTTAGGGTACTCCATAATCATATCATCATTTCTTTCGCCATATGCGTGATCAACTGGGATTTGCACGATCTTCTTTTCTCCCAAGCCCATACTGACCATTGCGTCATCAAAACCCTTAATGACCTGGCCACTGCCTACAGTGAATTCCAAAGGCTCTTTTCCCTCCGAGCTATCGAAGGTTGACCCATCAGTCAGTTTTCCGTGATAGTGTACACGAACAGTATCTCCGTTTTTTACTTGCTGCATGATTATTGTTTTAGAAAATCAATAATCCGGCAAGTTAAGAGGATATATTCAAAAGGGCAGGGTTATCTTTGATGGATTTTAAATACAAGGCATGAGAAGTTGGTTATTATTTAGTTTAATAGGTAGCTTATACTTAATGAATTGGTACTATGCAAAAGGCCAGGTCCATGCGAGTAAGACGGAGAAGAAGGTTTCTTCAAAAGCAATAATAACCGCAGCAGAAAATATGGCGGAATATCTTCCTTTGCTAAAAGGGAAAAGAGTTGGTCTGGTTATTAATCAAACCTCAAGAGTGGGTCAACAACTTTTGCTTGACACATTACTAAAACGGAACGTAAAAATAAAGAAAGTACTAGCTCCCGAGCACGGCTTTCGTGGAACTGCAGATGCGGGTGCTCATGTAAAAAACGATGTAGATGAAAAGACTGGTCTACCAGTCACTTCCTTGTACGGCAACAATAAGAAGCCAAAAAAAGAGCAGCTTGAAGATATTGATGTTGTGATCTTTGACTTGCAGGACGTTGGGGTACGATTTTACACATATATATCAACGCTGGAATACTTGATGGAAGCATGTGCTGAACAGGGAAAAGAGTTAATAGTAATGGATAGACCGAATCCTAATGGACATTATGTAGACGGACCTATACTTGAAAAGTCTGAATCATCATTCGTGGGAATGCAATCAATTCCTGTGGTACATGGCATGACGATGGGAGAGTATGCTAAAATGTTAGCTGGAGAGAACTGGATAAAGGGGGCTGAAAAATTAAACATGAAGGTTATACCCTGTATAAACTATGATCACACAAAAAAATACGATCTGCCTGTCGCACCGTCGCCAAACCTGAAAACAATGGCAGCTATATATTTATATCCATCTTTATGTTTCTTTGAAGGAACGGTGGTGAGCTTGGGAAGGGGAACAGATAAACCGTTCCAACAATGGGGACATCCTGCCTATAGAGGAAAGACAGAATATTCATTTACACCAGTTTCAATCACAGGGGCCAGTAAACCACCGCTTGAAGGAAAGGAATGTTTTGGCGAATTAGTTGCCACTGATCCGGACAAAGCTTATAAGTTGATTGATGGCAAACTTAACCTGAACTGGCTGTTAAAGGCTTACCAATGGTACCCTGAAAAAGACAAGTTTTTCATTGACTATTTTTCAAAGCTTGCAGGAACTAAAAAACTAAGAAAACAAATAGAACAAGGAATGAGTCCAGAGGCAATCGCTTACACCTGGCGTGAGGATGTTGCTGCATTTAAAAGTATTAGAAAAAAGTACCTACTCTATAAAGATTTTGAATAACAAAAGGGATTTAGTCTAATAGATTGTATGCAATCATTGTTTATTGGATTATATAAGTATTTAAGAAAACATAAGGTTCTTTGCTGGGGCTTATTCATCTTGACATTTGCAGTTTGGATTGTTCTCTCCTTTCAGGTAAAGCTTAAAGAAGACATAAGCAGTATGCTGCCTAATAGCAAAGCTATTAAGGCAATGAATGAGGTGATTAGCCATACTCAGGCGGGGGAGCAGATCATTTTCTTAATGTCTCTTAAAGATTCTACACAGACTCATCCTGGTAGCTTAATCAGAGCTACATCTGATTTTAATGATGGACTATTAGTTAAGCACAAGCAATGGATTGATACCATTTCACTTCAAATAGGAGGAGGACAGGAAGAGGCCATAGTAGAGATATTCAATAATAATCTTCCTTTATTCCTGAATGAGCAGGATTATAAACAACTGGATAGCCTTATAACTCCAGAGGCCATCCACAACACCTTGTTGCAAAACAGACAAGTACTCTTATCGCCTGCAAGTGTTGTAATGAAACAGTTCATAACGCGAGATCCCGTAGGCATATCTGGATTGGTGTGGAAAAAATTGAGTGCATTACAATTTGATCCTAGCTACGAACTATATGAAGGATACCTGTTTGGTAACAATCAAAGACAACTTACGTTTTTCCTTAAGCCAAAATACAAAGCTTCTGAGACAGGAGAAAATGCTAAGTTCTTTAATTCGCTTAATGAGTATGTAGATGAATGGGAAGCGAAGAATCCGGGTATCCATGTTATTTACTTTGGAGGGCCGGCGGTGGCGGCAGGAAATGCTTCACAACTGCGAACAGACACGATAGTAACGTTGTCCGTTACAGTTATCTTGCTGCTTGCCCTTACCTACTATTTCTTCAGAAGGAAAAGAACGCCACTGTTATTGCTTGTTCCAGTCATATATGGTGCAGCAATGGGTATGGCGGTAGTTTACCTGGTGCAAGGATCGATATCTATTATTGCTCTTGGTGCTGGGGCCATTATCTTAGGTATTGCTATAGATTTCTCCATTCACTTTCTTTCTCATGCAAGGCATGCAAAGGATATCAAGTCTACGATTGCTGAGTTAGCTCAGCCGCTGACTATCGGAAGCTTTACCACCGTTGCTGCATTTTTATCTCTAAGGTTTGTTCATACACCGATATTACAGGACCTGGGTCTATTTGCCGCAGCAAGTTTGGCCGGGGCAGCACTTTGTACTCTGATCTTTCTACCGCATTTTCAACTTGGCATCAAACAAGAAAAACAGAAGAATACAATATTTGATAAGCTAGGGCAGTGGCATCCTGAAAAAAATAAGTGGCTGGTGCTTAGCATCTTTCTACTGACACCCGTCATGTTATACTTCGCCAATGACGTAGAATTTGATAGCGATCTGATGCACCTGAACTACCTATCACCGAGAATGCAGCGAGCGCAAGATGAAGTAAGCGAAGCCAATGCTATGGCGCTTAGTTCTGTATTTGTAGTCGCTCAGGGACAAAGTGAAAATGATGCATTGAGAAAACTGGAGAGAGTAAACAGCAATATAGAAACACTGAGTATTGAAGGGAAGGTGAAAGCCTCTTCCAATCCAACTGCCTTACTTTCCTCAAAAGAAGAACAGCAAATCAGGATAGCAAGATGGAAGGCATTCTGGACGCCCGAAAAGCGTAACCTTGTGATTTCTAATGTAAATTCTTCCGCTATAACTGCAGGTTTTAGTCCTGAAGCCTTTCGTTCCTTTGAGGAAATCCTCACAAGAGATTATGGAACGTTGGATACAAACTCAACCCGTGTATTAAAGTCCTTTTTTCCTGGTGGGTTTTCAGTTGATAAAGGCAATCATTACGCTATTAATGCGCTGAGAGTTTCGCAAGAAAACAGACAGTCCGTTATTAGCGCTTTTGAGGGAAACCCGCAGGTAACTGTTACAGACCGGCAGCAAGGAGCATTGCAACTAGTAAATATTTTAGGACAGGACTTTAATCGTATAGCAATTTACTCTTCTCTAATTGTATTCTTTGCACTCCTTATCGGTTACGGAAGGTTTGAATTAGCAATTATGGCATTCCTGCCAATGGTGATTTCATGGGTATGGATACTAGGGCTAATGGCCCTGCTGGGTTTAAAATTCAACATTGTTAATATTATTATCTCTTCACTCATTTTCGGCCTTGGAGATGATTATGCCATCTTTACGATGGATGGGCTTATCGATAAGTATAAAACCGGAAGTGATAAGCTGAAGTCCGTGAGAGCAGCGGTCTATGTATCGGTTGTAACTGTAATAATAGGCCTAGGAGTTTTGCTGCTGGCTAAACATCCCGCCCTGAGATCAATTGCTTTTATCTCGGTGACAGGATTACTTTGTGTGCTGTTTATCTCCCAGACACTACAACCTTTTCTCTTCAACTTCTTTATTCAAAACAGAGCTAATAAACGATTTCTACCCTTTACTCTATGGAGCTTTGCAAAGTCGCTCTTTGCATTTATATACTTCTTTACCGGATCGATGGTACTTACCTTAGTTGGGTTTGTGCTTATTAAGATATTTCCATTCGGCAGGGATAAGGGGAAATATCTATTTCACCAACTGCTTAGTGCATATACCTGGAGCATGATGCACATAATGACTAATGTAAAGAAGAGAGTTATCAAAAAAGACCTTGCTGATTTTGATAAGCCCGCTATATATGTAGCTAATCACTCTTCCTTCTTGGATATTCTTTGTACTACAATGCTACATCCAAAGATGATACTTCTTACTAATAAATGGGTATGGCGTTCACCGGTATTTGGAGCAGTGGTAAGAATGGCGGAATACTATCCTGTTGCTGAGGGTGCGAAGGATAGTCTTGAACCTCTAAGGGATATTACGAACAGAGGGTATTCTATTATTATATTTCCTGAAGGAACGCGCTCTTATGATGACAGGATCAAACGCTTTCATAAGGGAGCCTTTTATATCTCTGAACAGCTGAAGCTTGATATTGTACCGTTGCTGTTGCATGGAATACATTATACCATGCAGAAAGGTGATTGGCTGCTTAAAGACGGTATTTGTTCCATTTACTATTATCCAAGAATAGCTTTTAATGACTCAACATTTGGGCCAAACTACAGTGAAAAAGCTAAGAATATAGGCAGGTATATGCGCCAAGAGCTTTCTGAGGTTAAAGAAAGAGATCAAACACCAACCTATTTCAGAGAACAATTACTGAGAAGCTATACTTACAAAGGTCCAGGCCTTGAATGGTATTGCAGGATAAAAACGAAGCTGGAGAACAACTATGAACAATTTCACCAACTCTTACCAAGAACAGGCAAATTCTATGATCTTGGATGCGGATACGGCTTTATGACCTATATGCTTCACTGGGCCGCGCCTGAACGAGAATTTGTTGGAGTAGATTATGATGAGGACAAGGTCGAGACGGCGCAGCACAACTTCTTGCGCGATGACAGGATCAGATTTGAGCAGGCGGATCTTACAAATTTTAGACCAGAACCTTGTGATGGCATAATTATCAGCGATGTTCTCCACTACTTATTGCCAGAAGGCCAGGAAGCATTGCTTGAGCACTCCTATCAATCCTTAAAAGAAAACGGTCTTTTAATTATTCGAGACGGAATATTGGAACTTCAAAAAAGAATAAAGGGGACAAAACATTCAGAATTCTGGTCTATTAAGATCATGAAGTTTAATAAGACCCAAAACGATCTTCACTGGATAAGCAAAGCATCTATAGAGGCTTTTGCCAATAAACATAATATGAGTATTGAGGTCTATGACTTTGCAAAGTTCACAGCTAATCTCACGTTTGTATTAAGAAAAAGATAGAGGAGTTAGTAGCTACTGAACTGATCTGGTCCGTAGGTTATTCTTATAAATGCTTAGAAGCCATAGTATCAACCCAAAAGATAAGAGAAAGGCAATATGCTTCATCACCCCCTGAATACCGGCATTTCTAAGAATAATATTGTGAACAGCCTCCAGACTCCAATGCAACGGTGAAATCATTGCAACACGCTGCATAACAGATGGTAATAGATCAACAGGTACCCATAAGCCACCCATCGCAGATAGAATGACTATCGAAATTGCACCAAAAGGCATAGCTTGATTCGTCGTTTTAAACACCGCCCCGGCAAAATACCCATATGCGGTGGCAGCAAAAGCTATTGAGACCGATACTGGTATCAATACCCATCCATGGGCCCCCAAATACAAAGAAGGAAGACCTAATAATGGCAAGAACCATAGGCCAATAGCTACCATAAGCCAGAACTGTACAGCACAAATGATTGTATAAAAAAGGATTCTTCCCAGCGCAACTAAACGCAGGGCGTTTGGGATGAGCTCAATTCGCACGGCACTTCCATCTTCACGCTCTTTAATCATATGGCCTGCTATTGGTATCACGATAAAGAACATTCCAAATATAGCCCAGGCAGGCACATTATGCTGAACAGAGTTAATATGAGTCTTATCGTTGCCCTTATCATTTAAAACTTCTTCCTTAATTCCAATTCCAGCAAAAACTGTTTTGAAGTTGCTTGCCGAAGATGCTGTATCACCGGCGATCTTACTAAGCTTAGAGATACGCTGAACGAGAATATTGCTACAGGAATAAGTGACGAACCTATCTAGGGCAAATGAAATAGATGTGCGAAACGTGGGCTTTGATACCGGATCAAAGTACATCCGCACATAGTTTGTATTCCTAGACGCCCTGGCAGGCATAGAACCCGAAATTCCAAGCTTTTTAGAAATGTCATTGGCTATGATGTTAGCTGAATTTGCAACCTCGGCGGTAGCGCCTTTAGGAATTACTATGCCAACATGATAGTCACCTTTCAGCAGAAGCTCTTTCAATAAATTCTGTGTCAGAGGCTTTCCTTCTATTGAGTCAACTACATTGAAGTTTTTACTCTGTCCAAGACCAGTCTTTATTTCTGTAGCCAGACTTCCACGATCATTGTCTACCAGCAAAAGGTCAAAACGCAGCTCCTGGTAATCTCTGAAGGGGGCATCCTGCACCATTGCCATTACAACAATTAGAATTGCAGGCATTAAGAACAACAGCATTAACCCCGCAAAGTCTCTTCGCAGTAGTATCCATTCCTTTATAAGGGTTGCTGGTACTTTTCTCATGTTCCCGGACCTGCCGTCTTAACGGTGCTAGTACATCTTATTCGTGGCAAAATAGTTAATCTCTTACGGAATGCCCTGTATAATGTAAAAACACATCCTCAAGCTTTTTACAGTCAGGTGTTGACAGAATAAGAGAACCAGGGGAACCGCTTACTATGAACTTTCCCTCGTCTACGATTACTACCTCATCGCACAGCTCCTCAGCTTCGTCTAAATGATGGGAGGTGTATAAGATGGTCTTGCCTGAATCATGATATTCTACAAGAAAATCATGTATCATAGCACGGCTTTGGACATCAACACCCGCAGTAGGTTCATCCAGAATTATCAACTCAGGTTCATGCAAAAGGGAGGCGATTATGTTTGCCCTTCTTTTCATACCACCACTGTACCTGCTTATCCGTTTATCAGCATGCTTTTCCAGGCCCAGTCGTTCTAAAAGATGCTGGGCTCTGCTCTGAATCTGCTTCTCACTTAAATTATACAATCTACCAATGTATCTAAAGTTTTCCCAAGCCGTAAGTGTTCCGAATAGGGCGATCTGCTGGGGCACCACACCCATTACCTGCCTGATAGTTTCGATTTCCGAGGAGCAATCGTTTCCGAACACCTTTGCCGAGCCCTCATCAGATGAAACCAATCCACAGAGTATGTTTATACATGTTGTCTTGCCTGCGCCGTTTGGACCCAGCAAGCCCATGATTTGATTTTTCCTTACATTAATATTCAAACCATCAAGAGCTGGCGTCCAGGCCCCCTTGTACATTTTTCGCAAATTGACTATCTCAATGGCTAAAGACATCAGTTAGTGTAACTTAAATCTCTAACCAACTGCTGTGGCAATTTTGGGAGATAATTTCTTGGCAATAAAAACGATGTAAGTTCCGCAAGCTCCTTAAATACATAGTGCGTGTCGGCGGCCTTACTGAGATATTCCGCACCGCTACTACCTCCAGTACCAACACGTTTGCCGATAGTCCGTTGGACGAGGTGAATATGTCTATGCCTCCACATAGAGAGCAGTTCATCAATTTCCAATAATGTACTTAGCAATTCATATGGAAGATGGAGCAAAGGATAGTCCCGGTAAAGCATAATGAACAAGGCGTTTCTATTTGCATCCGCACTGAATCTCCGATCTTTCGAATATTCGGTATCATTCATGAATAACTGATCAAAAGAGTTAAGGTTTTGTTTTTCACCTTCCATGAGGCTTTCTTCATACGCAGCACGATACTCTTTCCAAAAAGGCGTGTCACTGTTTTCGATATTCCAGTAGCTACCTTCCTTTATGAAAGGCATTCGTTCCAGCCAGCGATTTATTAATACCAACAGACTTTCTTCCCCCTCGGCCTTTTTTACGCGCTCCACGTCAGCTGGGGTTAGCTGAGAAAGGTAGTAGCCCTGACCGTGCCGATGCTCAAACTGGAGGCCCAGCGCAGCTTCTATTATTTTAAACTGTATGCTTTGAAAGCCAGAAGCCGGACGCAACAAATCTCTGAAGTCAAGAAAGTCTAGCGGGGTCATCGTCTCGAGAACTCCCATTTGCATGACGGCAAGCTCAAGAATACCACAAATACGCTTCAGTCGGTGCACCGAATTGTAAACGTCAGGACTATTATTTGGAATGTTTGACTGACGAAATATCTGCCTAACAATATTTAGTTCATGAATGATTTGTTTAAACCATAGCTCATATGCCTGATGAATAATAATAAAGAGCATTTCATCGTCCGCTTTAATGCCTTCTTTACCACTTTCAGGTTGCTGAGCATTCAATATCTTATCTAATTGGAGATAATCACTGTAATAAACAGGTAGTCTTTCCTTTCTTTCCATAGGATGGCGAATTTAGCTTTTTTTTCAGGAGTAGTAGTTTGAATACAAAGATAGGATGCATCCGTCCGGCCAATCCGGACGAGCGACTATTATTTACCAAGATATACTTTTCTTTGATAGTCCAATTCCACAGGGCAAATCGACCGAGCCCATTATGCCTATTTGACTTAATAGAAAATTCGAGTTATTTAGCATTACGACATCCGGCATTTTCAATGAAAATTTCAATTATCATCCCAACGTACAACAGAGCTACCAGTTTAGAAAGAACACTTAATTCAATTTCCAAACTGGCACATATAGGAAGCCTGGAAGTGATAGTTGTAGATAACGGCTCAACTGACAATACGCGTGAAGTATGTACAAAGCTTAATTCAAAACAGGAATTTATATTTCGCTATATTTTTGATAACGAGCCAGGGCTACTAACCGGTAGGCATGCCGGCGCGTTAGCAGCAACTGGCGATATCCTATGTTTTTTAGATGATGATGTTGAACTAACGTCTAATTGGCTATCCGGTGTAAAAGATGCGTTTAAGGATAATGAGGTTCAGCTGGCTACCGGCCCCAGCCTTCCTAATTATGAGAATCCACCGCCAGACTGGATAAACTACCTTTGGTACAATGCATCTAATGGAAAGGTATTAACCTGGCTTAGCCTAATGGATTTAGGTGATAATAAGATTGATATTGACCCAAACTATGTTTGGGGGTTAAATTTCTGCATTAGGAAGACAGCATTGCTTGGTTTGGGAGGGTTTCATCCCGACAATATTCCACAAAATCTTCAGATGTACCAGGGTGATGGCGAAACAGGCCTAACGCTTAAAGCGCGAGACCAAAAATACGTTGCTATTTATCATCCGGATATAAAGGTGTATCATTTCATCAATTCAGAACGACTCACGATTGACTATTTTGAAAAGAGAGCCTATTACCAGGGGGTGTGTGATTCATTCACATCTTTAAGAAAGGCCCGGAAAACGGTAACAAGTCCGTCTATGATTCTGTCTGTATTCCGGACCCTTAATACCATAATAAGGTGGGCACCAAGAAAAGTATATCACCTCATTCTATATCCCAATGAGTTTAGAGCAATTGAATCTCGACTAAAAGCGAAGGAAAAAGAGGGATTTGAATTTCATCAGCAAGCCTATAAATGCAATAGTAGGGTAAGGAACTGGGTAGAAAGAAACGATTATTGGGACTATAAACTACCGGTTTAAAAAGAGTGTTTATGATTAGTCCATTGGTAGCTTTTATTTCTGAAAATAACACATCCCCATAGAAACCCAATAATTGCATTAATGCCAAAATAAGCCATAGACATTTCAGTGATGCTGTAATGCTTGCTTATGACGACTGTTGCAATTCCCGAGAATAATCCCATTAGTATAGATGGGATGAAAAACGGATCCTGCTTGAAGCTTCTTAAATAGTAGGCCTGAGCGTTCCCGATGGTGCTGGTTAGCTGTGCGAGACTAAATAGAATTAAAGGAAATAACGGCAAAAACCTGTTCCCATAAATCGGATAGTATGTTTTCAACATTACAACCAAGGCCACGAATAACAATATTCCGGCGAGACATATCATGAAAGCAACAAAAAGAGTGGTTCTGTAATAGGCGTTAAGTTCCTTAAACTTTTGTGTCGACACCAGATTGGAGAACAACACGGTTTTTGTAGAAAACCAACTTAGTGATATTGCAAATATGCCATTCAAACATGTCTGAGTGGCCCCCATTTGCCCCGCCAACACGGCACCTTGTGTTGCAAATAACACAGGACTAAACAACTGATAGATTAATAAGCTGCTAATGTTTCCTAAACCTATTTTATATTGAAAAGGGAAAATTTCTTTTTTGTAGCTGATCCTGGAGGTCACTGGTAAATGCCAAAGCATTTTGAATGTCTTCCAGTAGTCTGAGGTAAATAGAAATAGGAATAGAAAAGTTGATGTAATAAGTAATGCCAGACCCGCAGAAAAGAGCTTAAGACCCGCAGCGAGAAGTAAGGCGATAGAAATGGAGTTGATCAACTGCTGAAATAACCTGATTCTAGCAGCTTCTTTTACCTTGCCTAATCCTTCGACTATTGCAATAAACAAATTGATAAGCAAAAGGAAACAAGTTCCAATTGACAATAATAACCAAGGAACCTGCCATTGAATGGATAGTTCTGCATTGAACCGGGAGAAGAATAGCTTACCGGCAATAAACAACACTATAAATAAAACCACTGATAAGACCAGAACCCATTTAATGCTCAGCTGCACTATCGAGGCTAACCGTGATCTATGAAATACATCACCAACGAGTTCTGACTTACTCCATGATAAATGGGCGGCTTCGTAAGCTATGTATTGAACAACAATGGAGGTCAAACCAAAATCAAGAAAGACCTGAATTGCCAGTATACTTGAAAAGGTATAGAAATAGCCTTGTTCGTTTGGACTTAACTGAGATGTTACAAGCAGAAGGGTAATCACAGTCCCTATACTTTGGATGAGACGGGTCAAAATCGTGAAGACGATAGACCTGTCTAACCTTATCCCGACGTAAAGTTTTTTCAGCGAGTTAATCAAATCCATTTCAATTTCCGGAGAGTTGGACAGTTGACCTATTGTCCAATTCCGAAACTAAAATATGATGATTAGAATGAAATCGGCTACTTCTTTGCCTTTGCCCAATTTCGTAACTTTTCTTTCAAGATATCTAAAGGTAAGACGCCATCCTCCAGCACAGCGTCGTGAAAGGGAGGCCATGTTGAAATCAGTGCCGAGTTCAGCTTCATATTTTTTTCTTTCGGCCGCTGATAGTCAACTGGCCTATTTTGTAAGAAAGGGCCTGGCCGGGAATAGCCATGTATCTTTCAATTTCTGCTGTCGCTCCTTCTGCCGATATGCTCTCGTGGGCTAACATATACTCAATTGCTTCCTCTCTAGTCATGCCTTTTGAATGGAGCCCTACATCTACGACAAGGCGTATAGCACGGTGCATGGCATCGCTTAGGTGGCCGAAATATTGATACTGATTGGTGTATAAGCCAATTTGTCGACCCAAAGTCTCACAATAAAGCGCCCAACCCTCGCCGTAGGCGCCATACCAGAGAAAGCGGCGGAACTTAGGAAGCTTTGTATTTTCCTGCTGCAGGGCGATCTGGTAATGATGGCCGGGAATGGCTTCATGAAGGAAGAGGGTTTCCATTCCTACGGCATTGTACTTTTTGGGGTTGACTATGGGAACATAAAAGATACCGGGCCGGGAGCCGTCTTCCGATGGAGGGTTGTATTCGGCGCTTGCGGAGGCTGCGCGGAACGCTTCTGTCTGACGAATGGTAAACTTTGTCCTGGGGGAATGATTGAATAAGCGACTGAGGGCAGGGTCTTCTATCTTTTTTATCGCCCAAAAGCTATCAAGTACCTGTGCTGGCGTTGTGAAAGGGTAGAACTGGGGATCTTTGTCAATAAAGGCAAAAAAGGCTTTTAAATCACCCTTAAACCCAGTTTCCTGCATGACCTTATTCATCTCTTTCTCGATCCTTTGTACTTCGCTGAGACCGATACGGTAAATACTGTCAGGAGATAGGGAGGTGGTGGTCCAGTTGCGGATGCAGTAGGTATAGTAATCGGCACCGCCGGGGAGAGCGTTTATTCCACTTGTGGCACGCGCATGAGGCAGGTATTCGTTCTCGAAGAAATCGAGCAGCCTTGTATATGATGGATTGATGATATTCTTAATTGTGCTTACATAAGCTTCGGAGAGCCGGTTCTTTTCATTTATAGGGAGACTATCTGTCAATTTGTTTAGGGGGCCATAAAAGATGCTTTTTTTGTCTTCTACAATTATTGCCTTTAGCTGAGGCGTAATCTTGGTAACAAGCGATGCCGGTAGAACCCATCCCTGCTGGATTCCTTTTCGCATATTGGCTATTGCTGTATCTGTCCATGCAGGGAGATATGCTATTCTTTTGAGCCAGTTATCATGGTCGGCAATAGTTTTAAAGGGCTGGTTTCCCTCCCCGGAACCCAGCTGTGGCAGATCTATGGTGACAGCCCAGAACTGGTTGATAGGCACCAAGTGAGTGGGGTAGTGAAGACCCTCGAGGCTCATCTGCATCTCGTACTGGAAAATCCTGTAACTGAGCTTTTGTGTTTCATCCAGGGATGAGGTATCTACCTGTAGAAGGAGATTCTGTTGCTTTTGATAGAACCGGCGGAGACTATCCCGGAATGATTCGCTAATAGTGATGGTGAAACGGTCGTTGTAGCGGTTATCTCCATTGGCTGTAGCCTCCAGAGGAAACAGCTGCATACGTTCCTCCCAGTAATTATTCAACAAGTCATCTAAACTGATCCTGGAAGATGGACTATCATTCCTGCAGGAAGCAAAGAAGTAAATGATAAGTAAGCTGGAAGCCAATAAGTTTTTGAACATGAAACTGATTTGTCCAAAGTAAGGTAGGGATTTTAAGTATTTCTTCCCGTCAATGAAGGGAATTACCTTCATTCGAAGTAGTTACAGGGTCTAAGCATTTTATCCCCGTTAGTAAGGCCACCTATATCTTTTTCTTTTCAACCTGTTCGTGGAAGGGGAGATATAATGGTAAAGCAGACGAGCCATACCACTGGAAAAGCTCGGTGTCCAGCATGCCTGAAGTGATAGCCGGATCAGCCTCCAGTAACAACCTGGCCTCTTCGTTGGTCTTTACATTAAGGATGAAGATTCCGCGATAGGTTCTATCATTCTTCTTTAAAGGGCCGGCAACTACCATTTTCCCTTCTTTTACCAGCTTATTTATATTTGCCATGTGGCCCCTAAACAGGCTGTCGCTGACGGCCTTATTCTCGATTTTGTTTGTACCTGTCTTAAGAATAACGAGCGTATACATTTTCATCCCATAGTCATCCCCGCCCATTGAATCAGCAAGGACTTTGTCGTACTTCGGATTGTTTGATTGGGCGATGGCTGACAGTGAATATGCAAGAAAGGCCACAAGTAGTATTGCTTTGGTCATAAGACTATTGATTTCAAGGAATATCTGAAATTACGACAACTAGAGAAAAATACTGAGCGATCTTCGGTCGGTAACGGGCAGCCTTTGTCCTCTCATACTCCGAACGCACGTTAACTAGCAAGCCAAGTCCAAACTCCTTTATTCAACTTTAATCCACGTCTTACTTATAATGGTTTGCCTGGTTTTTACAAGAACTGCGTAGGCACCTGAAGGGAGGGGGCTGACGTTGAAGGAAAACGTATTATTCCCGGGTATAAGCTTGTGGCGACGGGAGAGGAGTTGCTTGCCATTCATATCGATAAGGGTGAGGACAATTTCGGCACTCTGAGTATTGCTGATGAGGACATTGAGCAGGTCTTTGGCCGGGCTAGGGTAAACAGTAATATTCTCCTCTTTTATAAGCCGATCAACAGCAGAAGTGTTTATGAATGTGATTGAGTCTGTGACGCCGAGGCCGAGATTATAATAGTTGCCGGAAGGCGTCTGCTGTAGCTTTACCGGGCGAACCATGTAGTAGTATGAGCCTGAAGCGAGCGACACATCATTGAAGGTTGTGTTTGGAACTAAGGATGATATTAACTGGTAGTTGCCATACTCTGATGTGGAACGATAAATATAATAGCCTAAAACTGCAGGATCTGGCGAGGAGGACCAGGTGAGGATAATACTGGAGTCGTTAAGATGGGCAACGGAGAAATTGCTTGCAGGCTTTACATAATCTGTCCGTAAGCTAAGGTCGCCCATAAGGGCCGCATGTATGCGCCTCTCCGTTGAGGAGTTTGAAGGGGCATATATGGGGTTCAGATTACTCTGTGTAAGGCGAGTGGAATAGCCAATATGCTCCCCAAGCGCCATGTGATGGAAGAACCAGGTGGGGCGACCAGCCCAACACGACGTGAGCGCGGGAGTTTCAGCGCAAAGGGGAGCACGCAGGAAGTTGTTTTGATTGTCCCAGTCGCCGAAGTAGGAGCCGAAAAGCTGGAGGAAAATTCCCTTTATGCTATCCTGTGCGAAATCAGAAGTATTGCCTACGCCACCGGCACCATTGTAAGAACCACCACCACAGCCATAGGCCCACTGATAAGATGAATCGCGCAGGGTGGTTATGAGATCCAACTCAGCGACGTTGTTGGGACCAACCAGCACGGGGTAGTTGCGCCATCCATTTGCAGCAAAGGCCTCTCCGCTGAATGTGCCGAAATTGTCATCTATCAGTGCTCTCCTCCTGACGGGGAGAGAGTCCATTTTATAGGAATGGGCATGCGCGAGGTAGGAATTCATTAACTGAACATCTGTTTTGGCAAAGGCAGGCATGTCAAAAAGATCGATGCGGCTAACCTGGAGCTCGAGAGGGGAGGAGAGGGCAGAGCGATCCCATTTGCCATCAGAAGGCAGGTTGGTAGTCTCAGGACGAAGAGCTGTGACGTTCACTGATGTATCGGTCCAAGGATCATCCATATCTGCATAGTATACATCAGCTGGCCAGGCGCCACGGTGCTCCACATGACCATCCGGATCGATGACGCCACTGTAGGGAACAGCGAGGTGACCAACTATCAAGACCGCATTGGTAGCTGGGAAAGACAAGTATTGTTGCTTAATGAGCGCTTTGATTGCCGTGTCCTTCAGATTTCTGGAAAGATCAAATCGAACCAGTTCCCATCCATCGCCAGAGAGGTCCTTCATAAGTTGGAGGAGGGCAACGGAACAGGTAGCAGTATAGGCGGAATCAATTAATAACAGCATCCGACCACGATAATGGATGGCGGGAGCCTTAATACCGGCGTAAATGTAACCGGTAGCATCTGTGAGGCCTTTGGCGCCCACTTTATATTCAAAAGCAGAATCAACTATGACGTTGACATCCTTAAATGAGGAATCGGAAGAGGAAAGGGTAGCGATGGGGCTGCCCCAATTCAGGGAGTCCTTTGGTTTTTTATATATGTCGTAGGTAAGGACACCGGCGAGGGGTTTCCAAGAAAGAAGGATAAGGGGAGGGGTGGTCTGAACGGTTGCGGAGAGCTGAACAGCATAATCTGCGGGACTCTGAGCAAAGAGGAGATGACAGGGTAGCAATAAGAATATGAACAGGCAGTACCTTTTCATGTTGGCATAAAAGGGTTTTCTTGCTACAATTTACAAAACAATTATGCTAAATCAGAGTGGGAGACCAAAGATGGGACAAAGGTTACCGTAGACCGGAACGCTTTCCAAGCGTATGACAGGAAAAGCGATAGGGCACCGATAGAGCACCGATCGGGTAGCGATAGGGCATCGATAGGGTAGTAACTCCTATGCTAATCCTATGAATACCCTATGGAAGCCCTATACAGACTCTATGCAGAGGAATAGGTAAGGGTATGCAGCAAGTAGCTGGCAAAATACTAAGAGATGTAGGCACATTGTGGAATGTGGCGCTGGCAAGGTTTTTAAATCAGATATGAAGTATTCGATAAAGGATAGTGAACATGAGAAAAGAGGTGATTCGAATATTGTAAAATATGATAGGGCTGCCTGAGAATGGCGGCCTTATCTGTGAAATAATTAGTGCAGGAGAACATCGATAATGGCCAATCACCCTCATTCGATATATCCTGCACTATTGTTTTTATTCACATTCTTACTTCCTGAGAAATAAATGGTTATATTTACTTCTTGCTTATATTCTTGACTTGTCTGATGGCCATAGGACTTATCTGAAGTAAATAAGGTAGAACAAGATAAAACCAAGAGGCGCCATGAAGGGAAACCTACCAATACTTATTATTGAAGATCAGACGCGACTACAAGAGTTCATCCGCGGGGCCATCCAATACAATCAAATAAAGAATCCTGTTTTCTACGCCACAACAAAGACGGAAGCCACGGACTATCTGGGGAGTATTCACTACCAACCAGCAAGGGACCAGAACAGACTGCCTGGGGTGATTATTTTGAACTATCACCTGGAAGGGGACACATCTCTACAACTATTAGGTGCATTAAAAAAAGATCCTATTTACCAACAGATACCGGTGATCATGTTTTCAGGATCTGATACGGAGGAAGATATGGATGTATGCTATGCTCTAGGCTGTAATGGATACTTCACCATGCCGCAAAATGAGCAGGAATTCAATAAAGTGATAAAAGTGATCTATGACTTCTGGCTACACGCGGCAGCCATACCCTATTTTTTAGAGCGGGTGTAAAGAGGCGGAAGGAACTGGAAACTATTCGGGTGACTTGTCTTCTTTAATAAGCCTTGTCAACTGCATTTTCTTCATGCGGAGCCTATTGAACTCAAAAGCCATTCTAATAGCCTTTACCTCTTTCAACTCAAGACATCTATCAAGTGCATTATCCTTAATAAGATTAAAGCCTGATGTGAGGTAGGATACATAATCCTCAAGCGTCATTTCCTGTTCGTACTTCTGATGAAATATCTGGGGAGCGTTGCTGAGTTCCATAAGGTTCTAAGTTTGTAGTGCAAAGAATGGAGATATCAGCTAGCCTTAGAAATTATGACTCACCCTTAACTGCAGTTTTACAGGTTGTTAACGATCGATTAGGAAATGGCTTTGGAAATAAATGTCGCGGCCGGACGGGATTGCGACGACTGAACACTATACCTTTGCGGGCTCACAAGCAGTTGATATGCCTTCTAAATACTTGCCGGAACTAAAGAGGGGAGCGATAGACAACGCCATAGCAGAAGTGAGAAACCATAAGTTGTTCGGGCTGCTAACCCAGCCACTACATGAAGAGCTTTACAGGCGACAGGACTTCAACTTTATGGATGAACTATCTGAAGGACAACAGTTATTTCTGGCTTATGACTACCTGAAGACACAGGTAATGCAGGGAGGGTTTCTACAATTCCTGGTGAATGGATACGTGGGATTATTGCCAGATATGCCTGCGTGGCTCTATACGGTAGATGCTAAAGAAATGGCGAAGGTGATAGACGACGTGCTGAAAGTGTACGTACTGAATATAGGACTGCTGGATAAGGAGACTACACCTGAGGAGTTTGCCAAGCTATATGATGAACTGAAGGAGTTTGAGATGCTGGACGAGCGGTTTAACACTATAGATGAGGAAACGATGAATGCACTGGAGACCTATGCTAAGTATCATCTAGATGAGTTTGTTACAGTAGTGGAAGACTAGTTGAGCGAGAACTTAGCCTTAATAATGCCATAGTAGAGAATGTCAATTATCTCGCCATCGCCAGTTTTGAACTCATTTCGCAGTCGCCCCTCCAACTGGAATCCCGCCTTTTCCGCCACCCGGATACTTGCGATGTTATCAGGATCTATCCTGCAGTAGATCTTCTCCATATCCATTTTAGAGAAAATGTAGTTGACCAGTTCTTTGATAGACTTTGTGGCGTGACCCTTGTTGGTGAAAGCATGGTCTATAAAGTAGCTGATCTCACACTTTTTTACGAACCGCTCGAAGTTCTTAATCTGAGCCATTCCGATGAGTTTTCCCTGATCATTATGGATCATCATTAAGAGAAACTCATGCTGCTGTGCCTCACGGATCTTTTCCTCAACAAAAGCACGGGTATTATTCAGCGAATTAGTATGGAAAACCGTCATCGGGAAATAAGTATTCAAACGGTTCCTGTTATTGTTCACAAGAAAGTGGAAAGGCTCAATATCGCCCCTGGTGATAACTCTGATCATAAAACTGCGAGTGAAGCAAAAATAGCCGGAGAAACGCAAATACTAACAATACTGAAACATATAATTACATAAAAGACCCATACTTATTCGTACCTTTGCACCTCCAAAAACAGGCGGGGAGTTGTTCTCTGTCGAAGATTAAATAGTTAGATATATAAGAATGTTAGCAGTAAATAATTTATCCCTGCGCTATGGGAAAAGAGTGTTGTTTGAAGATGTAAACATAAGATTTACGGAAGGTAACTGCTATGGCGTAATAGGAGCGAACGGAGCAGGTAAATCTACCTTTCTCAAGATACTGTCTGGTGAGATAGACCCGACGACCGGAAGGGTAGAGATAGGAAAGGACCAGCGGATGAGCGTTCTGAAGCAGAATCACTATGAATTTGACGAAGTAACGGTGTTGGAAACTGTGATGCGCGGTAATTCGAAGCTTTTTGACGTAATGAAGGCTAAGGATGCACTATATGCTAAAGAAGACTTTACAGAAGAAGACGGGATAAAGGCAGGAGAGCTAGAAGGGATATTTGCAGAAATGGATGGCTGGAATGCCGAAAGTGATGCTGCAACACTGCTAAGTAACCTCGGAATAAAAGAAGAACTGCACTACAAATTGCTGAAGGAACTGGATGGTAACCAAAAAGTGCGTGTGCTATTGGCGCAAGCGCTATTCGGTCACCCGGACATCCTACTGCTGGATGAGCCTACGAATGATCTGGACCTGGAGACAATCTCCTGGCTGGAAGACTTCCTGGCAGATTATGACAAGATCGTACTAGTTGTATCTCACGACAGGCACTTTTTGGATGCGGTTTGTACCCATGTAGCTGATATTGACTTTGGGAAGATCAACATCTTTAGTGGTAACTACAGCTTCTGGTATGAATCAAGCCAACTGTTGCTAAAACAACGAACGGACTCTAATAAAAAAGCAGAAGAAAAGATAGCGGAACTGAAGGAGTTTATTGCACGATTCTCGGCCAATGCCTCTAAATCGAAGCAAGCTACGAGCCGGAAGAAGGCACTTGATAAGATAAAACTGGAGGACATGACGGCCTCGAACAGGAAGTACCCGGCCATACTGTTTAATAACCAAATAAGAGAGGCTGGTGACCAGATACTGGAAGTGAAGAACCTTGGTGCTTCATTGAATGGAGAGGTGCTGTTTAAGAACATCTCCTTTGATGTAAGGCGGGGCCAAAAGATTGCAATACTATCTTCTAATTCACTGGCTACTAAAGCCTTTTATGAGATACTTGCAGGAGAAGATAAAGACTACGAAGGAATGTTTAAGTGGGGTGTTACTATAACTCCTACCTATTTGCCGAATGATAACAGTAAGTATTTTGCGGCGAAGGACCTGAACCTGATAGACTGGTTAAGGCAGTATTCCGAAGAAAAGGATGAGACATTTATACGAGGATTCCTGGGTAGAATGCTGTTTTCCGGAGAGGAGACCCTGAAACAATGTACCGTACTAAGCGGGGGAGAGAAAATGAGGTGCATGATGAGCAGAATGATGATGCTAAAAGGGAACCTCCTGATGTTGGACGAGCCGACCAATCACCTGGACCTGGAAAGCATTACAGCTCTGAATAATGGTTTGAAGGACTTTAAAGGAACTATACTATTCACGACACGTGACCATGCACTTGCCCAAACTGTAGCAGATCGTGTACTTGAGATAACCCCAAGTGGACTAATAGACAGAGAGATGGACTTTGACGATTACCTGAAAGATGAGCGGATTAAGATGCTGAGAGCGGAGATGTATGGCGATGTATTAGCCTGATAAATAGCTACATATGTGTGTAAAGAAAGCTCCTCAAGTTGAGGAGCTTTCTTTTTTTGACCACTATACCAGCCTCGTAACATATTGATGGCAAGGTTTTTATAATAATTAGGCGGTTAACCAAAATTCCACACTTTTCTAAAGATTGCCGTATGAGAAGTACTCAAAATAAGTTGGATCGATTCCGCACAATTGCCAAGAGACTTGTGGACGAACATTCTGCGGAGGTGTTTACCAGAACGACAATTAGTTCTGAAGGGAGGCAAAATGTATTGGATGATGTTTACTTTAATCATCTGGATGTGTTGGGGAAGGAATTAAATGAACAAGCAGAGCAATTTATCACATCAGTTAAGACTGTAAATGAGGAAGTGAAGTCTGAGATCTGGAATACGTGCAAGAGGTACATTGATCAATTCATCAAAAGGAACCAGCCAAGTTATTATTGATAGGGTACTAAGAGGAAAACTATAAAGGGCTGCTTGTAGTAGCCCTTTATAGTTTAGCGTACTGAGGGAGGGATTTTCGGAGATCAGAGTAACGTATTACATATCTATTTAACATAAGGTGAATTATAGAACAAATATCTAATTAGCGATTGCACCCACGGATGGATTAGGCAGCTGTTCGGTTGCCGGTATCTATTCGCCAGTCGTATTGGGGGTTGTGCTTGTTCTTATAGGTGTTTAATCCATTTTGGTGCCGGGCTAGTTGTTTCATCTTCTCAATATGATCTGAGCCACATGAGTTATAGGTGTATTTGTATTTATACCTATGTCTGAATATTAGAATTATGAAATCCTCACCGATCTCAAAAGCTGTTACTCCAGTTCCATTGACATTCCCACTATTGTAAGTCTCCATAACTCACTGGTTTGCATTGAAATACTGCAAAATCTATGCCTTTCTTATAGATTGTCAATATAGGTTGGAATTGTCATAGTATTCTCTTTTTGCTGATCGAAAACAAAATTAGCCAACTGAATATCCTGGCTAACTCGTCTACTTCTGTATGGGCTACATTGGCAAAATGTGTTGTTTTTTCGTTCTCGTCTTATTAATGCAATTCCACGTTATTGCTCAATATCAGTCGGCGCCGGTATGGATATTTGGTCATAATGCCGGACTTGACTTTACAAGTTCAGGTGGTCCGACTACTATTCAGTCCAGTATTTATACTCATAGCGCTAAATCAGCAATTCAATGTGACGCGCAAGGAAAGGTTCTTTTTTATGCCAATGGATTGAAGATTTGGGACAAGCAGGGCAATATCATGCCTAATAGTGCAAATCCAGGGCTTCCCTCTCATACCAGCAGCTGGACTATTCAGTCGAGGATAGTTCCAGACCCTGTCAATACCGACAGATATTATGTATTCAGCATATTCCCATCTTCCGGAATGCCTCCTTATGGCCCTGCTTCAATCGGACAGTTAACGTACTCTATTGTTGATATGTCATTAAATGGCGGCTTGGGAGCTGTAGTGCAAGGTTCAGCCCATATTTTAATGGATAAGAATACTGGTAACTACATGGACATCGTTCCCGACGATCAGTGTAACCTTTGGTTGGTTGTACAATCTGGCATTGTGCATACATTTGATTTTAAAGCTTATAAAATAACAGCAGGAGGAGTAAATATGACCCCTGTTGTTTCGCCGCAAGGTTTCCTGGCTTCAGCTCTTCCGGTATTTCCCTTCGGTATTGATAACAGGAATGGACAAATGATCTACTCCTACACCAGGAACAAAATATTTACTTCTTACAACGGTGGCGATCTCTATGCCTTTGATTTCAATCCATCCACAGGCAAGGTATCTAATCCCAACCTGTTAGGCTGGAATTATGCCCCTACTACTGCAACCTCTATGAGTATACCCGGCATATGTCTGTCGCCCGATGAAAGCATGATGTATACATGCGGCTATACTTATGGCAACCAGTTTGAGCTAAGACAATACCCTATCATTTCAGCGGGCAGCACTACTACACTGGGGCCGCCAGCAAATATCTTCAACACGAGTAGCTCACAGTATGTTGCTGTAATGCAGCAAACCAGTTTTGTATGGAGTGAAAGTGATCTGCAACGCGGACCAGATAATAAAATCTATGTGGCATTTAATATGGGCCAGGATTTTCTCGGTGTAATTGATCAGCCAAACCAATCTGGTCTTGCTTGTAACTTTAACCCCAAGGTTATAACTCTTCAACCGGGAACATTCACTACGAGTGCCCTGCCAGCCCCAATTGTCAGCATGTCATCCCAATCAATAAAGGGAATTAAAACAGATACAGTAGTTTGCTTTGAGAAACAGATCACACTAACTGCCCCTGATAATAATTACGCATCTTTTATATGGCATGATGGTCATATTGGCAAGACGTACACTGCTACAAAATCAGGACTTTACATTCTTAAATCAAATAATGGAGCGTGCGTCGTACGCCTAGATAGCTTTATTGTGAACATGATAGACTATACAGTATCACTAGGTGATGACTTCGCCATTTGTGATCCCACATCTATAACAGTAAATACAAACGCCTCCCAGCCACTTAATTATATATGGTCAGATGGCAGTACTAATGACCACCTCAAAGTAACAACCCAAGGTAATTACTGGGTAGAGATTAGTAAAGACGGATGCAGTAAATCAGATACCATAAATATAACAAAGGGGGAACTATCAGTTAATTTTCCTTCGGATACTACGATCTGTAAAGGCGCACAGATTATTCTTAGCGCATATACTGACGGTGCTACCTACATTTGGCAAGATGGTAGCAACCAGCCGACTTATAGTGTTGACAAGGCCGGACGGTATTCAGTTGAAGTGGTTAAAGGCATTTGCAAAACAAGTGCTGAGATATTGGTGGAGGAAGAACTGTGTGCGTGCCAAGTTTCTATTCCATCAGTTTTCAGTCCCAATGATGATGGAAGGAATGACAAGGTGGGTGCTATTGTCCAAGCCGGATGTCCAATAAACTATTTTCTCCTTAGTATCTATAATCGCTGGGGACAACTCATGTTCACGGGTATTAAACCAACCGAGAAATGGGATGGTAAATTTAGGGGCGTCCCCGCAGAGGCAGGTACTTACATGTATTATTTAGAATATGCTGTAGGTAAACAACGAAAGCAATTTCAGAAGGGTGATATTACAATAGTTCACTGACTCAGACCTCGAACTGTAGTTTGCTCAGGCTCTTGTATAGACCATCGGGAAGCTGAAGCAACTCGGGATGTGTGCCTCTTTCCTTTATAACTCCATGCTCAAGTACCACAATCTGATCCGCATTTCTGATGGTTGAAAGTCTGTGCGCGATTACAAACGAAGTTCTATTCTTCATCAGATTATGCAAGGCTTCCTGTACAAGAGCTTCCGATTCAGAGTCGAGGGAGCTGGTGGCCTCATCGAGAATTAAGATGATAGGATCTTTAAGAATTGCGCGGGCAATAGCAATCCTTTGTCTTTGTCCTCCGGAGAGCTTAATACCCCTCTCTCCCACTACAGTCTGGTACCCTTCGGGAAACCTTTTTACGAACTCGTGAGCATTTGCCTTACGAGCAGCCTCCTCTATTTCCTCCTGTGAGGCCTTAGGTTTTCCATATGCAATATTTTCCTGGATGGTGCCCCCAAATAACAGGACATCTTGTGGAACCAGCGCCATTTGCTTCCTTAGCTGGCTGAGGGGAATGGAAGTAGCTGGTTTATCATCAAAAAGGATCTGTCCAGATTGGGGATCATAGAAGCGAAGAAGCAAGGAGACGATTGTACTCTTCCCCGCGCCACTTGGCCCTACTATTGCGATTTGCTGCCCTGAAAGCGCATGAATAGAAACATCCTGCAGGACCTGGATTTCGGGCCGCGAGGGATAACTGAAGGCGATATTTCTTAAGGAGACCTCCCCTCTCAGTTTAAATTCCTCTTTAAGTGGTTCATTGTCTTCTGTAATGGGCTCGGTGTTCTCCCGGAGCAGCTCCCGCACCCTTTGAGTGGCTCCCAAGGTTTTCTGAAGCTGACTGTAGAGATCGGCGAAGCCTGCCATTGTGCCTCCAACGAATGCAGTGTAAACAACAAAGGCAGTAAGGTCGCCAAAGTCCATCTGTATTCTGACGGCATACCAGACCACTAATACAATTGCCCCAAAAACACTGAACAGTAGAAAGGATACAAACATGCCCCGGAACCGGCCATTCTTTATCGCAAGCTTCACTACTCCATCAATACTCCTGGTATAGCGGCTTATTTCAAACCACTCATTATTAAAAGCCTTTACATTAGAAACCCCCTGAAGAGTTTCCTGAACTATAGTTCCGGAATCGGCCAACTGATCCTGGGCCTGACGGGCGAACTTCCTGATCTTCTTACTGAATATTAAAGCGATAACAATAATAACCGGTATGATAGAAAGCATTACCAAGGTAAGCTTTGCAGATATATATAGAATCAACCCCAAGCCAATCAGTAAGGTTAAAATCCCTCTCAATAATTCCGCGAGCATTACGCTCACCGCGTCCTGTATCTGGGTGACATCTGCACTGATCCTGCTGCTTAGCTCCCCTACCCTTCTTTGGGTGAAAAAATCCATAGGCATCATAATCATTCGCTTATAGATATCCTTTCTCATATCAGCTACCGCATTTTCGCCTACAGAAGTGAAGAGATAGATACGCATAAAGGAAAAGACCATCTGCAGTGAAAGCACTCCTATCATAAGAAGGGCTATATTTCCAGGGGTGAATTGTGGAGCGGAACCCAGGCTTATGGCATGAGCACTATCTATGAGCTGCTTTAGCAGATAAGGAAAGGCCATAGTGGTACCTGCAGAAAGTGCTATGAATATTAAACCAGCTATGAATTGATATTTATACGGTTTTACATAACGGAAGATCATCAAACCCTCACGAAGGCTGTCTTTTGAAACCTTGGCTTTGGGCATCTCTTCTGTAATGCTATTTCTTCTGGCCATACTTTTTATAAAGGATGCAAAGCTAAGTTCATTCGGAGTAAGTTGACATTAGTTTATTTCGTTCCCAAGCACCATACCCCTTAATAATCATAATATTTGCCTTAGCCAATCAACTATATTGCGGTCTACCAATTATCGGTATGTTTTTTGAACAAACTGATGCATGTAACCTTTAATGTGTGAAAACGATTTATTTACACGATGTGCTTTTAAGTGTGAACCCTATTATAGATATTTATAAAACCAAGAATTCTGATGTTCGCTTATAATTTTCTACTAGCTTTTTTACTAACCAGCTTTGACCCTTCCCCTCCGGAAAGTCCCGTCGTTTTAAATCTCAATTATATATTGCTTCATGATGGCAAACAAATAGGCGCCGTTAAAGTGAGGAAGATCACAAAGGACAACCTGGTGGTATACGAAACAGAAACCCATATGACGGTACGAGTGCTGGTAAACCAAGATATAGATTATAGTACCTCCGCTACTTTTCAGAATGGCATTATGGTTTCTAGCCGGTCAAAGTCCTTTTTTAATGATAAACTACATCATACCTGCGTCACACAATGGAAAGGAAAATATTACGAGATAACAAGAGATAAAGACAAGTCTACGCTGAGCAGGCAAGTAACATATTGTGGAGGAATGCTGTACCTTAAGGAACCTGTCGGAGTGAACCTAGCCTATTCTGAACTTGCAGGCCTTGATAATAAGATAAATAAGATTGGAGACCGCAATTACACCCTTACAGATAGTAAGAGTAAAAAGATAAATAAGTACTGGTATAAGGGAGGGCTGTTAGACCACGCCTATATTAACCACACCCTATTGGATGTCGAAGTACAAAGAGTAAACTGATCTTTGTATTTTGTTTCTCTTTTCAACTAGCGGTTTTCATTGCAACCATCAACTATTTTCAGGCTTACTGCCTTATGGGCTCTTTGCGAAAGCGGGCTCGGAGGATGGATGCACGCATTACACCTACCTTTTACAGGTCTGTTTGTAGGAGGGTTTGCAATACTCATTATAAGCCTGCTGGCTTCCCTACCAAGTGAGGAAGAAAGAAAACACTCGAGTGTTTTCAAACGTATAGCCAAGGCCACTATCATAGTATTATTAGTGAAGGCCGCTGTAAGCCCACAATCTCCGCCCCCTGCATATATAGCGGTGGCCTTCCAGGGTTTTGCTGGCGCCTTGCTCTTCCAATTCTTTCCATTTAAAGTAGCTGCCATATTGCTTGGAGTAATAGCTATGGTAGAATCAGCTTTGCAGCGAATAGTGATAGCAACCATTATATATGGCAGATCTTTATGGGACGCTATAGACTCTGCGTTTAACAGCATTGTTAAAGAGTTTCATCTTTCGGAGGATATTTCGTTCAGTGCCTGGATCATAATATTATATGCAGGAGTCTACGCTTTTTGGGGGTTGCTCCTAGGCCTATGGATGATCAGATTGCCCCGGCAAATAAAGGAGCAGGCTTTGTCAATGCAAGAAAACACAAGATTTACCAATGATGAGGCTTCGGCTCTTATAAATAGGAAAAGACCTCTTTGGCGTAAATGGTTAGTATGGGCATTGGTTCTTGCTTTTATCGTTACTGTTTTTTTGATTGGAGAAGAAAGGATTGGACGGGCCACTTATGTAGTATTGAGAACTATAGCAGTAGTTGCGCTACTAGTATTGGTAATAAATCCAGCCTTCCGGTGGCTAATGCGGCGATGGGTTCGGAGGCCGGGGAACGAGCACGCTGCGACGTTCAAAGAAGTGGTTAGAGTACTGCCCGAGCTAAGAGGCTATATCCGGCCAGCTTATACAGAAGCAGCACAACATCGTAACTGGTTCAGTAAATTCAAGAATTTTGTCCTGACCTTAATGGTCCTTACACTATACCAGCAAGATGGCATCGCAGGTGGAACTGCAACCAAGAGTACTGAGGCATACAAATGAAAAACACTATCTATGTATTGTCCCGACCTGTACGTACCGGAAAGACTACTGAGCTTCTGGAATGGATCAGGAGGGTTCACAACGTTCATGGAATACTGACGCCGGATAGTGGAGGTAAAAGGTTGCTTGCTGAAATAGCTTCTGGCGATCTGTATGGTTTTGAAGTAGATGAGCCAAGTGATGATACAATTACTATTGGCAGGTTTCACTTTAAAGCTGATATCTTTGAGAAAGCACGAGACATCCTTCTCAGTAAACCTAAGACAGCTGTGAAGTGGACTGTAGTGGATGAAGTGGGACCCCTCGAAATAAATGAAGGCAGAGGCCTAGAACCGGCAGTATCTGAACTGATCAGGTTATTTAAAGATGGGGACCGAAAAGGAAACTTGTTGCTTGTAGTAAGGGATAGTATGTTAGAAAAAGCGATAGACCGCTACAATCTGTCAAATGCCACCATTGTTCATGATACCCAGCAACTACTATGAACAACCTATTATTCGGATTAGTAATGTGCGGAGGCAAAAGTACCCGGATGGGTATGGACAAGAGCATGATTGACTATAACGGCAAACCACAGAGATATTATCTATTTGACTTATTAAAAGAGCTTTGCGACGAAGTGTATATTTCCTGTAGCAAGGAACAATACGCGGATATTCCTCCTAGCTTTAACCCTCTACCGGACGATCCCAAGTTGGGCGATATTGGACCGATGGCGGGACTGCTTACTGCATTTGATAAGGTGCCGGATGCCAGTTTGGTAGTGGTGGGATGTGACTATCCACTGCTTGAAAAGGGCATGCTCGAAGACCTTATAAAAGAGTTTGAAAGTCATAATTCTTCGGTTGTTTACTATAATAGTTCTACTAAGTTCATTGATCCATTACTTGCTGTTTATCATAACAATATAATCAGTAGTCTATACAAGAGCTTTCAACTAAGTGAGTATTCCATCAGGAGGGTTCTGGAGGAGGTAAAGGCTGTAAAACTGACAACTCCCTATCCGGAAAAATTGAGCAGCGTAGATACAAACGAGGAGTATCAAGACATCATTTCTAAGCTTAAGTAAGGGATTGATGGATCTTCCTCATTCACGGTTTTTAAGTAGGTTTATATCATGTCGGATTCTTCCACTTCACGTGTTTTAATAAAAAGAGTATCGGCTGATGATATTAAGGAAGCTGATGATATGCTGGCTGTAGAGGAGCCGCTGGAGATAAGACTGCAATTTGGGGCTGGATCGAATACAGAGACTAAAAGTATATCGGTAACGATGAGAACACCGGGACATGACCGGGAATTGGCGGTGGGGTTCTTATTTACTGAAGGGATAATAAAAGACAGGGACCAGATTAGCGGATTTCCCGAGGCAAAGGGGGCTTTGAGGGACAATGTGGTGGTGGTCGCACTAGGAGATGAGGTGGTATTCGACATGGGAAAGCTGGAAAGGCATTTTTATACCAGTTCAAGTTGTGGGGTTTGCGGCAAGGCCTCTATTGAGGCTGTCAGGACTGTTGGGGAGGCAGAGGACTACCCTTTTGAGGGAATAAGTTTACAATACGAGGCGTTTTACAGACTACCTGAGCTACTGAATAAACAGCAAGAGGTGTTCCAAAGTACGGGAGGACTTCATGCCTCCGCTCTGTTTGACCTTAACAATAATCTTTTAGCCATACGAGAAGATGTTGGCAGGCATAATGCACTCGACAAGCTGATCGGGACTGCCGTACTTGAAGGGAATGTTCCACTGGACAAGAACATATTATTATTAAGTGGAAGGGCGAGCTTCGAGCTGATCCAAAAGGCTGCAGCCGCGGGCATAAAAATTGTGGCAGCTGTAGGAGCCCCTTCTAGCCTGGCTGTTCAGCTAGCTAATGAATTCAACATTACCTTAATAGGTTTCTTAAGGAACGAACGATATAACATATATAGTGGAATGCACCGGGTAATTCCGTAAATTGCATAAGCCCTTGAACAATGTAAAATCATAGGTTATGAAACTCAGAATAAAAGGAAATACAATCAGATACCGACTTACGAAGTCTGAGCTGGACCGTTTTGGAAGGGAGGGATATATAGAGGCGAGCACCCCGTTTGTAACCGGTGTATTCACCTATGCACTGCAAAGCAGACCTGATGAATATGGGCATGAACTATCGGCAGACTTTAAAGACTGCGTAGTTACCATGTATATGCCTGAGAAGATGGTGAAGGAATGGCTTGACACCGAAGTCGTGGGCTTTGATACCTGGATGGATGTGGACAATGGTGAAAAGCTGTATTTACTACTGGAAAAAGACTTTAAGTGCCTGGACGAAACTGTGGAAGACCAGAGTGATAATTATGAGAATCCGTTGGCGTTTAAGCATAATTGAGACTTGAACACGATTTTCAGATGATTTAAAAGATTGACAGGATTCTAGACGGAATCCTTTTTATTAGCACATAGTTCTCTACTGATAGATGAGCGAACAAGAGCATCCTGACATACCTAACCCGGAGAATCCTGAATCCTTTACCGGGCTAAGGCTGACTAAACCATCTACGGTCGCAGCGGGAATACCCGCTGTAGTGTCTTCAGTGAAGCATGTGTTTGGGGAGATGGGGTTGACCAGGGGGATGAAGGCGCTGCTGAAACTGAACCAGAAGGACGGGTATGACTGTCCGGGGTGTGCATGGCCTGACCCTGATGATGAAAGATCTGCCGTGGCGGAATATTGTGAGAATGGAGCTAAGGCTATAGCTGAAGAAGCTACAACTAAGAGATTAACCCCTGAATTCTTTGCTAAGTACTCAGTTGCCGAGCTGGCACAACTGAATGACTATGAAATAGGCAAGAAAGGAAGAGTGGCCCAGCCCATGTATTTGCCTAAGGGAGGCACACATTATAAACCAATACACTGGAAGGATGCGTTTGACAAGATAGCTAGCCACCTCAACGGCCTGGCTAGTCCTGATGAGGCTGTATTTTACACCTCAGGCAGAACCAGCAATGAGGCCGCCTTTATATACCAGCTTTTTGTAAGGGAGTATGGCACTAATAATCTGCCCGACTGCTCTAATATGTGCCATGAATCTTCAGGGGTGGCCCTGACGGAATCCCTTGGGATGGGTAAGGGATCGGTGACACTTGAGGACTTTTATGAAGCTGAAGTTATTATCATATTAGGACAGAACCCAGGGACCAACCACCCCCGTATGTTGACTGCTTTGCAGAAAGCGAAGGAGAACGGAGCCAAGATCATATCAGTAAATCCTCTGCCAGAGACAGGGCTTATCAGCTTCAGTAATCCCCAAACTGTGAAGGGAGCTCTGGGCATTAAGGCTGCTTTGACTGACCTGTTCCTACAGGTAAAGATCAACGGAGATATGGCCTTGCTGAAGGCCATACAGCTGCTGTTGCTGGAAGAGGAGGAGAAAAATCCCGGTACTATACTAGACAAGGAATTTATTGATAATCATACTATTGGATATGCAGAACTACTAGACAACTTAAGACTATGTAGCCTAGAACAATATGCCGAGGCCTGTGGCATTTCGGTGGAGCGAATAAGGGAAACCGCTGCTGTGCTAATGCACACAAAGAAGATAATAGCCTGCTGGGCGATGGGGCTGACGCAGCATAAGAACGCAGTAGACACCATTAAGGAAGTTGTGAACCTTTTGCTTCTAAAAGGGAGTATTGGGAAGCCTGGTGCGGGGACCTGCCCTGTGCGAGGACATAGCAATGTACAGGGAGACCGGACCATGGGGATATATGAGAAACCCTCAGAAGCCTTCCTTGATCGCCTGAAACAAGTATATGGCTTTGAGCCACCCAGGAAATGGGGGTATGATACTGTGGAGGCAATACACGCCATGTATGAAGGAAAGGCCAAAGTGTTCTTTGCTATGGGCGGAAACTTCCTGTCTGCCAACCCGGACACCACCTATACTGCTGAGGCCCTCAGGAAATGCGCCCTAACCGTTCAAGTTTCAACCAAACTGAACAGGAGCCACCTGATAACCGGAGAGGAAGCTATCATATTGCCCTGCCTGGGCAGAAGCGATAAAGACATGGTGAATGGGGAACTGCAGTTCATATCTTGCGAGAACTCTATGGGTGTGGTGCAGATGAGCAAGGGCAGCCTGAAGCCTATATCTGACCAATTGCTGAGCGAGCCTGTTATTGTAAGTCGCCTGGCCAAGGCTGTTCTTGGTAAAAGAAGCAAGGTGAACTGGGGGCTATATGAGGAAAGTTATGACTACATAAGAAATGACATAGAATTATCCATACCCGGCTTTGAGGGATACAACCAGAAAGTGAGGGAACCTGGAGGTTTTTACCTGCCCAACGCAAACAGAAAGGGCGAATTCAAGACATTTACCGGGAAGGCCGCCTTTAATATTGCCCAGATCCAGCCCATTCACCTGGAGGATGACGAGTATATGATGATGACTATACGGAGTCATGACCAGTTTAATACTACTATATATGGCCTGAATGACCGGTATAGAGGGGTGCATAATGAGCGGAGGGTAATCTTTATGAATGAAAAGGACATCCAGAAAGGAGGGTTTAAGGCCGGCGATGTGGTAGACCTGTTCAATTATCATGAGGGTGTAGAGCGAGTAGCTCATAAATTCATAGTCATTTCTTTTAGTATACCTGAGAGGTGCACAGCTACCTACTTCCCTGAGACGAATGTGCTGGTGCCGATAAACAGTACAGCCGAAAAGAGTAATACTCCTACCTCCAAGATGGTGATCCTAAAGATCAGGAAACACCAGGGATAAGATCAACTTATTTACTGCAAGGACAATTTTCCCGGGGGGCCAAAGCCTCCGCCGGGTCATTATTGCTGCAATCCAGATGCCAGCAGATGCTCTCATTTTCTTTCTTTGGACGTTCAAAATTCATTAAGAAGAGCGGCTCTTTTTGAAGTTTAAGTAATGTACAGTATAAGTCTGTTTATCAGTCAATTATACCAATTATTTATTTTCCCTGAAGACACTATTAATGTCATACCCATAGAGGGAATCTATAGGGTAAAAAGTAGGCTTAGCTTGTTATGCATTAATATAAGAATGAATTTGTCTAAGTCGCTATATATAGTGGAATTGGAGGCCTGCAATTATGGCAGGTGAGGTGTTTGGGACACTATTTTCTTAGGATTTTAAGGAGGAAAAGGATTTAGGTTGCCGAAAGGTAGATGCGATCTTGTGTGGAGCGTTGAAGTTTGCCGGGCGGTTGTTTGACAATTCGGTACTCCCTTCAATTCAGAATATGGGCACTGCTGTTAGGTTAGATCTTTGGTCTCAGGAGACTCTTCCCTAGTTCGGGCTATGGAGAGACATAGGTAGACCTTGGTAATCTCTGGCGACGTCTATAGTCGGTGAAGCAACGGTGCAACTCAGGGGTAAAAGCATAGATAAAGCATAGTAAAAGCATAGTGAAAGCATACCCGATAGGATTTTTCTTAATGCAATAACCGGGAAGGTACCTTGGCTTTTGCTTTAGGATCGGCGGGATGGGATGAGAGTAGAAGGCTAGAAGGCTTATGTTTCCTCTTCGAAATAGATCTTATAATAGTTCATTCCCATTTTGGCATCGTACCCTTTCTCGATAAGGTCTTTATTGCCGTGGATGTAGACATGGAAGTTCTTATCGAGCTTGAGGACGCTCTTGAAGACCCGGGACTGCTTTTTGACGGCGTTGTCGGATATTCCGAACTCGTCCTCGAAGCTCAGTTCGCGGTCTTCGGTGTATTGCTTCTCATATTTACGGAAGGATTGAATGACCTCCGGGATCTTCAAGACCTCATCTTCAAACTGTTCGCGGGAGAACTGGTCGTTCTTTTTGAAGTAGTTGACAGATTTATTTAATAGATCGATCTGTTCTACCCTGGTAACCTCGAACTCGGAGGGCACCTGCTCGACAATGAAGTCTTTGTACATACTGAGGTAGTCTGTAGTGGCATGGAACTCGTCGGCTGCGGCACGAACCTTAAGGAAATTGTCTTTCCAGAACTGAGCTTCCCCACCCTTATTCGTCTTATCAATGACCATGACCCTGTACCCTTCCTCCGAATCAAGGTTAAGGATGAGGCAGGCTTTATCCAGTTTATTGGGATTTACGCCCTGGTCAGTCTCAATGGTAAAGGATTTGCCCTCTTCTTTGATCTTGAGGAAGGTGTCTTTGGATTCAGATTTATAAATACCTATTGCGTCTACGACAAACTGGTCGACATTAATATCCTTTAAGTATGCGATATGAAGCTCACCGCTTTTTATGTTGGGGAGATCTGTAGCATCATATAAATGACGGGCTATGCTAATGCTGTGACGGAGAATGTCCTCAGGTTTATTGAATACCAGGTCAGCGTAGTGCTTTATTTCGTTCAGCGAAAGATCGGAGGGATGCCAGAAGTTAAATCCTTCTGCATTTTGGAAAGCAGAGAGGAAATACTGCAGAAGTACAGCCTTAGTTTCTTCGTCGTCGACATCAACCAATTCTTTGGATATGTTCAGGGATTCACCTGAGGCTTTGTTGCCTATATAATGAGTGGCGAGTGAAACAAGCTTTGCATCTGAAATAACGATCATAACACTGGATAAACGGGAAGCGAAAATACAGAAGGCCGACCTCTTTGCTTTAAAAAGCTTTTTGTACTTTGGACACCTAAGCATAACTCCCAGGAATGTCATCATCCCGATGCCTATTAGTCGCAATAACTTCTATTCTTTCGGCTTTTTGTTTCAATAAATCTGAAGCACAGTTAAGGGCGTATGGTGGAAGAAAAACAGACAATAATTGTAAGACTATCTACTTAGTAAATCCATCATTTGACAGCATATATTATATAGGGGGTCTTGACCAGAAAAATATAAATGACTGCAAGACTTTTTTTAATGATCCGAGAAAGGCTACAAAGAAATATGTGATAAATGTGAGCAAGGACGAAGGAGCGTATCTACTATTATTACCTAAGGACACAATTGCATATAACATAATAATACCTGCCGAGCAGGATCAAAAGTCAAAGGAGCTTTTTCTTTTTTCACGCTACAGTCCATCTGTGATAAACACCAACGAAGACAAGAAAAGAAATAAGCAAATAAAGAAGCTGGACGGGCGATGGATGTACGTGGCAGTATCAGAATAAATAATCTATGCTAAGAAAAGTAATGGCTGTGATAGCTGGTCTGGTGGCTGCTATCCTGATATTCATGGCCTTTGAGCAACTGAAAGAAGTGTTGTATCCACTACCCCATGGGATGGATCGCGCGGAACATAAGGCTATGTCAGCTTATGAGACCTCACTACCGGTAAGTGCGCTCTTGTTGATGCTGGGCGGATGGACACTGGGAAGTTTTATATGCGGCTTACTAATAAAACTAATATCCAAATCAGGAGATACCACATCGGCATATTTAGCAGGATTGTTTTTGATGGCTGCAGGCATCGTGGATATATTTTTACTTCCCCATCCGACATGGTTTATTGTGACTGGAGTGTTGATATTTATTCCGGCGACATTAGCAGGACACGCCCTGGCAAAGGGAAAACAATAATCGGCAATCAACATTAAAAAGGGGATAAATAAATGTTGCGTTTTAATGGGATTGTTGGAGGTGATAAATGTACCTTCGAATCAAACCGAAATAAGAATGACTCCTAATGATGTGTACCGGAAAATTATTGAAATAAGCGAAAGAACAGTCAACCCCCGGACACCCATTATGATCAATAATCTGACATATGAGTTGAATGCAAATAGCGACTCACTTGCACCATATATAAGTCATTTAATGGAGCTTGGCCTGATCAAGTTTCATGAAGTATCGAAGCAATCAGTGAGGCTTACTTTTCTTGGGAAGAGTGCGTTGAGGTGAACACGATTTTCTTAGGATTAAGCGATGGGCAGGATTCGTTATCTGACTTCCGGGGTATTACAAGTTTTTTATTGTACATCCAATTGAACTGAAGTGACAGGGCTCCAAAGTTTATGAGAAGACCATCTGCTATGTTGTAAGCTTCGAGGTAATTTATTGCTTGCGCTTTGTGGATACGTTCTAAGTTTTCTATTGCCTTTAGTTCCACCATTACTTTGCCTTCTACAAAGAAATCTACCCTTCTCGCACCTATCACTTCATTCTTGTAAAATATCGGCATTTCCATTTCCCGGTGAAAAGAAAAGCCACTTCGGACATTTCTATTGCGAACGCTCTCTGATATATGAGTTCCTGAAAACCATTGCCAAGAGTTCTGTGGACCTCCATGGCACATCCGATAATCTGGTGTGTGAGTTTGTCTACTTCAGGGGGCGTCATGTGTTTAGTTTAGAGGTAAACAAAAAAGCAGCCCTAAGACTGCCTTTTTATATAGGTTATTCCTTATTTAGAATCTTTCGAGACCATTGAAGAAGAAGTCGCCTTCTATCTTCGCGTTCTCATCACTGTCTGATCCGTGGACGGCGTTTTCGCCTATAGAGGCAGCATATAGCTTGCGAATGGTACCTTCCTCAGCCTGTGCCGGATTCGTAGCTCCGATAAGCTTGCGGAATTCTGCAACTGCATTGTCTTTTTCAAGAATGGCCGCAACTATTGGTCCACTACTCATAAAGTCTGTAAGCTCACCATAAAATGGGCGCTCTGCGTGAACTTCATAAAACTTCTTAGCCTGATCTACACTAAGAAATGTATATTTCATAGCCACAATGCGGAAACCCGCATTATTAATCATCTGGAGAATATTGCCAATGTTACCGGCGCGCACAGCGTCGGGTTTGATCATTGTAAAGGTACGGTTGGTCATGATGTGCTTTTTGAGGCCGCAAAGGTAGGGAAAGTAGTTGGGAAGTAACGAAGTTGAAGCGCTATAAAGTGTGTAGTCTTGGTAAATAACTATACTTTTGCGCTTTATTTCGATAAATGCGCGCCATACAAGACGCTTTTCCGTTACTACAGAAGCCTAAAAAGATATTCATAACCACCCATCATAAACCTGATGGAGATGCCATAGGCAGTATGCTGGGACTTTACCATTACCTGGTCAAGAAGGGTCATCACGTGACGGGCGTTTCACCAAGTGAACTACCGGACTTCCTGATGTGGATGCCTGGTGTGGAGCAGCTGCTAAACTTTGAAGCTGAATCTAAAAAGTGCCTTACTGCGCTGACTGAATCTGAGCTAATATTTTGCCTCGACTTTAATGACTATAGCAGGACAAAACACATGACTGCGCAGCTGGAAGAGGCAAAACAACCAAAGATATTAATAGACCATCACCTATTCCCCAAGCTTACGTGGGACTATGGCATGAGCATACCAGAAAAGAGTAGCACTTGCGAAATGGTATATGACTTTATCAACCTGTTTGGTGACAATGCACTTATAGACCTTGATATTGCGGCATGCCTGTATACCGGGCTTATGACGGACACGGGGTCCTTCAGGTACTCATCGACTACCGCGACTACTCATGCTATGGCTGCCGACCTGAAACAAAAAGGTCTAAACCACAGTTATATCCATGAGCAGGTAAATGACTCGTGGTCTTTCAGGAGAATGCAATTCCTCGGGTATGTGTTACTGGAAAAGATGGAAGTATATACCAAGCTCAACTCCGGGCTTATTGCGCTGGCACGTACTGATACGAAGGTATTTAATGTATCGCCCGGCGATACAGAAGGGCTTGTTAACTATCCTTTAAATATTTCAGGCATACGATTCGCTACCCTTATTACCGAAAGGGGTGATGAGGTGAAACTATCGTTCAGGAGCAAGGGAGACTTTGACGTAAGTGCCTTTGCAAGAGAGCATTTTAACGGAGGAGGCCATTTTAACGCATCTGGCGGCCGGTCAAATATGTCATTTAGCGAAACTGTAGCATTATTTAAGAAAATTTTATCCGATATTCACCCCCGATAAATAATAAATATGATAAAACGTATCGTTCCGATCGCGCTATTAGGCGCAATTCTTTTTAGTATGAATGCTTGTAAGTCCGGAGGCGGCTTCAAGAAAACCACCAGTGGAATAGAGTATCAAATAGTGAAAGACGAGAAGGGCCAAAGCCCTGCCATAGGTGATATGGTGGAGCTGCATATGGTAGCCCGCTATAAGGACGAAAAAATGGATACCGTATTATTCGACTCAAGGAAGATGAACAATAATACCCCCATGCAATTCCCAATGCCCGCACCATCCTTCAAAGGAGATATAGTAGAAGCCTTTATGCTTCTTTCTCCTGGTGACAGCGCTATTATAAGAATGTCTATAGACTCTGTAAAGAAACAACCAGGCGTTCAACTGCCTGATTTTATGAAGTCAGGACAAAAGATCCAGTATAATGTAGTGATGGTATCGGTAAAAAGCCAGGAAGCACTGAAGAAAGAGCAGGGAGAGCACGCATCAAAACAATCTGGTGCAGATGATCAGGTACTGCAGGAGTACTTTAAGAAAAATAACCTTCAGCCATCTAAGACTGCATCAGGTCTATACTATATAATAGACAAGCCAGGTAGTGGAGAAAATGCAAAAGCCGGAAAGGCGGTGACTGTAAACTATACAGGTCGTACCCTTGATGGAAAAGTATTTGATAGCAACCAGGACCCTGCAATGGGACATGCTGAACCATTTACCTTTAACCTGGGCCAGGGTGCTGTAATACCAGGATGGGATGAAGGAGTAGCATTGCTGAACAAAGGCGCTAAGGCTAAACTGTTTATACCATCGGGACTGGCTTATGGATCTCAAAGCCCAAGCTCAAGTATACCAGCAGATGCAATCCTTATGTTTGACATTGAAGTACTTAAGATAGCTGAGCCTGAATCGCCAAAAGCGCAGCCACAACCACCAGTTCAATAAACTATAAATCATAAACAGATAAAATGAAAAAAGGACTTTTATTAGCAACGGCATTTACTCTTTGCAGCGTAGGTGTATCCTTTGCACAGGATACCAAAATAAAGCAGGATAAGGACGGGGACACCAAGATCAAATCTGGCAAGACTATAATAAAGCAGGATAAGGACGGAGATGTAAAGGTGAAGGATGGTGACTCCAAAACTAAATCCAAGGCTGGAGCCACCGCTTCTATGGCAGGCTGGAGCAAAACTACGGGAGGACTAAACTATAAAATAATACGTGATGTACCAGGCGGTAACATGCCTAAGCTGGGTGACAATGTGGAGATGCATATCAATACTCACATAGGTGACAGCAGCTTATTTAACAGCCGCAAGCTGAATAATAATCAGCCAGTACCTTTCCAGATAATGCCACCAAGCTTCAAGGGAGACCTGGTGGAAGGGTTTATGATGATGACACCTGGTGACAGCGCTTTATTCCGTGTATCGGTTGACTCTTTGAAAAAGGCAGGTGCTCAATTGCTACCATGGATGAAGGATGGTGATGTGATAGAGTATGAAGTGACGCTGGTCTCTGTGAAATCTCAGGAAGAAGTGCAGAAAGAAGCTGCGGCTAATGCAGCTAAGCAAATAGCTACCGATGAAGCGCTATTGCAGGACTACTTTAAGAAGAATAATATTAAGCCATTGAAGACTGCTTCGGGCCTATATTATACCATAGCTAATCCGGGCACTGGCGCTAGTGCCAAGGCTGGTGAGCAGATAACTGTGAACTATACGGGTAAGACACTGGACGGCAACGTATTTGACAGCAACCAGGACCCTAAGTTTAACCACGTTCAGCCTTTCAGCTTTGCTGTAGGACAAGGACAGGTGATAAAAGGATGGGATGAGGGACTGATGCTGCTGAAGAAAGGCGGCAAGGGTACTTTGTTTATCCCTTCAGGTCTTGCTTATGCTGAGCGTAGTCCATCGCCTGCTATCCCAGCTAATTCTGTTCTGGTCTTTGATGTAGAAGTGACTGATATAGGCGCTGCACCTAAAAATGATGCACCTCCTGCAGGACATGGAAAGGACGATGGTCATGGACACTAGGAGTTGAGGAGTGAAGAAGTGATGAAGTGAAGAAGCGTATGATTTATATGATGATAAATTGATAATGCTGACAGATGAATAAGATCATCTTAATGATAATGTGGCATGTGCTTTCTGCACATGCCATTTTTGCTTTTGACAGACAGGATAGTTTGCGCGGCGGTAATGGGAGAGGAAGGAGTTGGTGGGATGTCGAACAATATAATCTTGACATAATCTTTGATACGACAAACAAGAGTATTCAAGGAGATGTTACAGTATGGAGCAAGATTATTACTGCTCCTTGTGATAGTTTGCAACTAGATCTACAGGAGCCAATGATGCTGGATAGTGTGAAGATGGATGGCAAGTGTCTCGAATACTCGAGAGAAGGAAATGCTTGGTGGGTGAAATATCCGTTTCATGAGTTAGCTGTTGGTGCTGACCTGAAGTTTACGGCTTTCTATCATGGGAAACCAAGGATAGCTAAGAATCCACCCTGGGATGGTGGTTTTATCTGGACCAAGGATAGTACAGGGAAACCCTGGATAGCTGTTGCTTGTCAGGGACTGGGTGCGAGTAGTTGGTGGCCGTGTAAGGATTATCAAGGGGATGAGCCCGATAGCGGGCTGAGTGTTCTATCGTATAAAAATGCCGACCTACGCAAGATATATAACGGAAGTTCCATAATAACTCATGGGCACGGGGGAAAGGTGATGTTATTGGGCGACGGGGGAATGCCGATCGATTCTGCAGACTACATTGAAGACTGGAATGTTCGAAATCCAATTAATACTTACAACGTAACGTTTTACATCGGAGATTATATCGATTGGCGGGATACGCTAATGGGCGAAAAAGGTAAACTCGACCTAGCCTTCCATGTGCTTCGATACAACGAAGCCAAGGCCCGCAAGCATTTTGCCGTGACCAAACAAATGCTGCACTGCTTTGAATATTGGATGGGCCCCTACCCTTTTTATGAGGATGGGTATAAGCTGGTGGAGGCGCCTTATCTGGGGATGGAGCACCAGAGTGCAGTGGCTTATGGGAATAAGTACCAGATGGGATATAAGGGAACCGACAGGAGTGGTACCGGTGTCGGGATGCTGTTTGACTTTATAATAGTGCATGAGAGCGGGCATGAATGGTTTGGGAATAATATAACTGCTCAGGATGTAGCAGATAACTGGCTGCATGAAGGCTTTACTACTTATACGGAGGCCTTGTTTGCCGAGTGTGCTTTTGGGAAGGAGAAAGCCTTTCAGTATACTATTGGGGAGTGGAAAAACATTAGGAATGACAAGCCCATAATAGGAACTTATGGTGTGCACAATGATGGGAGCGGCGACAAATATGACAAAGGATCAGCAGTGGTGCATATGATAAGGATGGTGATGAATGATGACGAAAAGTTCAGGCAGTTACTAAGAGGATTAAACAAGGACTTTTATCATCAGATAGTGACTAGTGCCCAGGTGGAGGAATATATTAATAAGTTTGCCGGTTATGACTTCACGCCCTTGTTTAACCAGTATTTGCGCACAACCAATATACCTAAGCTGGAGTGGTATGTGAAAAAACAAGAGCTGATCTATAAGTTTAAAGACGTGGTGGAAGGATTTAGCCTGCCTTTGGAGATAACGTCGGGAAAGATAAAGGAGAAGCTGACCATCACCAGTGAGTGGCAACATATGAAATGGAAGAAAGGTTTTGACATGAGTTTCCAGGAAGGCTTTTTGATAAAACAGTAAGAGCTTTCTTGATAACCATATTGGGAGAGTAATTTTAGCCTAGGACTCAACCAAATTCTGAAGACCATCCAGGACCATAGTCCAGTTTTGCTGCATGTGCTTACGCTGTTCTTCATTCTCAATATGATCCTGGGTGAGGGTAAACTGAGTTTGAGCTCCATCTTCCCTTAGTTCATAAACTACATTAGCGTAGTTCTCAGGAGTGTCTGGCTTACCGGATAACGGGCTATAATGTGTAGTATGGAGAACTTTATTAGGTATAATATCTATAACTGTTCCTTTATCCTCATAAGCCTTGCCCTCATACTCACCTGACCAGGTTATGGGACTACCCTTCTCCCAGGTAGTTTTAGTAGTTGTACCAAACAGGTATTGTTTAATTTCTTCCGGAACGGTGAGGGCCTTCCATACCCGGCTCGATGGTGCATTTAGTGTTCGGGTTATTTCTAATTTATCCTGGGCCATGGATGTAAAGTTTATGGATAATTTGCAATAATAGTGTGCCAATGTGCGCAGCCTGAACAAATCAACCACAAGAGCACAGATGAGCTGTATTTGATTGTTTACCAGCAACATTCTTTAGCTTAGCCTTTACATACTATTTTTGTCGGAATTAGTTTGCTATGCAGCAGGAACAGGTAGATTGGTTTGAAAGCTGGTTTGGGTCGCCTTACTATCATATACTATATGAGCATAGAGATGAGCTGGAGGCGCAGGCTTTTGTAGAAACGCTGCTTAATTACCTGCAGCCACTACCGATGAGCTCAATGGCCGATATAGCCTGTGGGGAAGGGAGGTTTTCTATCGAGCTTGCTGAGCATGGATACGACGTTATTGGAATTGACCTTTCGTACTCGAGTATTGAGAAGGCCATGAAGCATGAACAGGACAATCTGCACTTCTTCGTTCATGATATGAGGTTTCCTTTTTACATCAACTACTTCGACTATGTTTTCAACTTCTTTACCAGCTTTGGGTACTTTGCCACAGACAGGGATCATATGATGGCCGCTAAGTCTTTTGCCACAGGAATGAAGAAGGGAGGATTTTTGATAATAGACTACCTGAACAAGGAACAATCTCTTGCGCGGCTGACACCTGAAGAATCAATCCATAGAGGAAAATATGAATTTCAGGTGAAGAGGAAACTGGAAAATAACCATTTCATAAAAGACATATACTTCAAGGATAGTGAGGGGAGACAAAGGCACTATAAAGAAAGTGTAGCAGCCTTTGAGCTTTCTGACTTTATCAGGATGTTTAAAAAGGCAGGGCTGTCCCTGGTCTCTACGTTCGGCGACTACCAGCTTAACACCTACCATCCTTACGACTCACCGCGCTTAATTATGATCTTTAAAAAGTAAGCATGTTTCAGAAGCTTCATGAAATACTGGTGCATGCTGACTATACTGCCTGGTACTATCTTAACAACACCTGGCACAATGCCTTTCTTGATGCTGTCGTACCCTTTCTAAGGAACCAATGGACATGGACGCCGCTCTATCTTTTCCTGCTGGTGTTTATGCTCAAGAACTTTGGTAAGATGGGTATCATGTGGTGCGTGTTTTTCATTTGCACCTTTGCGATCAGTGATCAGTTAAGCGCCACTTTTTTAAAGGAAATATTCCACCGCACAAGGCCATGCAATAACCCCCACCTCGCAGATGTTGCACGTATCATCGTTCCTTGCGGAAGTGGCTATAGCTTTCCCTCATCACACGCTGCTAACCATTTTGCTTTAGGCGTATTTAGTGCGCTGACGCTACAGCAGCGAGTAAAAGGGGTCTGGATCTTAGCTATGCTTTGGGCGGGCTCGGTATCATATGCCCAGGTGTATGTGGGCGTTCACTTTCCACTGGATGTAACCTGCGGAGGTATGCTGGGGATAGCTGTAGGAATGATAACCGCCAGGCTGTTTCATTTAAGATTTAGCCTGGCGGAACCATTGATCGTTGAAAAGGCTGAGTAATTATCTTCTCGCTGTAATATAATCGCTGAACTTGTCTTTCGTTGAACTGAAGCTAAACGTATCTTCAAGTTTCCAGTAGTTCTTCTTGTCTACCACATTGTTATAAGCCCAGGTGGCAAAGTCAAGCTTGCTGTCGTCGAAACTGAGCCACTCCAGCATTGTACGCACCTGCTCTGTGGTATAAGTTCTATCATTCAAAACAGACTTCATCAGCTTTACCTTATCCGTATTGTGCATACGGTCCTGTACCCTGTCTTCAAGTGTCTGCATGTCGCGGGACGAGAACATACTCCTGTCATTGTCATAGCGATCATTATCCCTGTCGTACCGGTCGCGGTCATGATATCCATCTTCACGGTCTTCATCGTACTCATTCCTACGTCCGGAATTATTTACTTCTTTGTCCAGGTTGCCTCTATACCCTGAGGTGATACGTACCTTACCTTTGTAGCGGTCAACTATTATGTAGCTGTAAGTACCAACGTCTACGTTAAACTCTCCCTGGTATACCAGCGTCTTACGACCCCGGCCTGAAGCACCCGGAACAAACACTTTCAGCTTATGGCGGCCTGCGGTGATATTATCAACTGTTATGACTTTGCTTACGTCATTATAAGTTTTGTTATCTATAGCTATCATAAGTGGCTTATTGTCGCTAAGGCGAACCCTTACAATGCTACGGCCATCCTGAGCAAACAGGGTAGGCACAACGGCTAAAATAAATACAAGTGTGAGTAGTACCTTTTTCATCTTAAAGTGTTTTAGTAATCCTATATAGGGTATATACCAACTGCTGTGCCAAACTATTTATTCATGGCTAAAACAAGCTAATGTGGCACAAGGGCAGCACATAAAATACCCGCAGAAACAGCGGCGTTCAGCGATTCTGCACCACCTTTTCGAGGTATGGTAATTTTGTGAGCAGCTTTAACAATCAGCTCTTCACTTATTCCTTTTGATTCATTACCAATCAGTAAAACGGCCTTCTCAAGTGGAGCGAAATTATACATGCTTTCGCCATTTAAGGTAGCAGCGACCACCGGCATAGTGACAGCATCTATATAAGCAAGCAGATCAGTTTCGTAAAACCGTACCCTAATATGGCCCCCCATGGCCGCCTGCACCACTTTAGGGTTATATATGTCCACGCAGCCTTTCGAGCATACGATATGCTTTATTCCAAACCAGTCTGCAATGCGGATGATTGTACCCATATTGCCAGGATCCTGGAGGGTATCAAGGGCTATGGTCCACTGGTCGGTAGGTAATTTGGACTGAGGGAGCGGGATTGCAACCAACAGCAAAACCTGGTTGGGAGTCTGCAGTGTGGATATGGATGATAGCGTGGCGTCAGGGACTATAACTAACTCGGCTTCAGGGTGCTTTTTAACAAGACTTTTATTGGCCTGTGCCCATCCTTCTACGCACACGATCATATTTATCGTGGCATTGCTACCCAGCCATTCCTGGCAAATCTTATCACCTTCAGCTATAAATACATTGTGCTCTTTGCGGTATTTTTGCTGAGTTAACGACCTAATGTATTTAATTTGTGCCTTTGATAACATCACCTGCAAAGCTATATTAATTGTCCAATCTGATACATGGGTTTGAGAAGAAGCACATTTAGTCCATACATTGTACTAGTTCTCTTTTCACTCCTGTTGGCTGCACTGACCGGCTGCGATGCTACGAGGCATCTTAAAGACGGAGAATACCTGCTCAAGAAGAATAACCTGAAGCTTCAGACGGATAAGGGCATTACCAAAAGAGGTGAGCTTAAGGACAATGTGGAGCGCCTTATTGTGCAGAAGCCCAATACACATCTTTTGATGAGCTATATGCCTTACAAGGTGTGGCTATACAATCTTCGGTATAAGAAATACGTGAAGGATACTGCCAACTTCCAGTTCAAGTCTAAGACGGTGGAGCGGCCTGTGGTATTCGACAGCTCACTGGTAAAGAGGTCTTCAAGTAATATAAGGAGCTACTTATTCAACCAGGGATACTTCTATCCTAAGGTAAGCGACACGGTCAAGTTCAAAGGGAGAAAGGCCTATGTGGACTATATAATAGAAACTGGCGTAAACTTCCTGATAAATAAGGTGACTCTTGATGTAGATGATAGCGCTATATATACTATAGTAAATGCATCATTGGGGGAATCAGTACTGCAGGGCGGCAATGAATTCTCGATGAGCCAGCTGGAGCAGGAGCGGAGCCGTATTACCAATGTGCTGAGAGATCATGGCTACTATAAATTCAGCCAGGAGAATATTGTCGACTTCACCCTTGATACGTTCAACAAAGCCTTACTTAGAGATATAGACAATCCGTTTGAGGACGCCATCAACTTTATCGCCCTGCAGAAGAAGCAAAAGAAGCCGACCCTGGATATCAACATAGTTATCAGGGCGGAGAACAGGGACGCTTATAAAAGATATGTGATAAACCGGGTGTCGGTATACCCTGACTTCGTAAGCAGGGAAGATGCACGGGATAGCTCGCTGAAGAATACCGTGGTGAATGGTGTAAGGTTCCGGTATCATAACTACTATATCAGGGAGAATGTGATCCTGAAACATATATTCCTGGAGAAGGGTCAGCTATATAGGCAGAGCGATTACGACAATACCATTAATAAGCTGAACCAGCTGGGGGTGTTTCAAACCCTGAGGATAGTGTTGCCGGACGATACATCCAGGAAGGAGGAGAATGGAGTAAAGTATCTGAATGCCATCATTATTATGAACCCATCGGATAAGCTGGAGTTTAATGCAAACTTTGAAGTATCTACCGGAACGACCTATGTACTTGGAGCCATGCCTACTATTACGGTCAGGGACCACAACCTGGCGAAAGGGGCTAATCTACTCACTGCATCTGTAAGCGGGGGGATTGAAACGAACTATAGCACCAGCAAGGGAGACAACTTCTTCCAGCATTTCAGCCTGCTTACTAAAACCTTTGGCGTTAATGTGAGTGTTGACTTCCCCAAGTTCATCGTGCCTTTCAGGATAAAGTTTGGGCAGAGAAACCTGCCGAGGACTATCGTAGGGGTGGGTACCAGCCTGCTAGACAGGGTGCAGTATTTTACCCTTACCAATACATCCGCCAACCTCACCTACAACTGGAAGGAAACAAGCACCAAGAGCTGGGACTTCTCCCCCGCCTTTATGAACATCATCCGCCTGCCCTATGTATCCGATTCTTTTCAGCGGCGGCTGGATAGCAACGACTTTCTTAAGAACAGCTACCGGGAGACGTTCATTGAAGGGGAAAACCTATCCTTTACCTACTCCAACCAGTTTGAGAACAGGGGGCGCAGCTATACCTATGCAAAGCTGGGCCTGGAAGAAGCTGGTGGGCTGATGGGAGGACTGGATAATCTGAACATCACCAACATCAACTACTCCCAATACGTGAAGCTGGACTTTGACGTAAGGCGATACATTAATAGGCGCAGGTCGCAGATAGCGGGGAGGTTTTATGGAGGGGTGGGTATACCCTATGGCAACTCGCCTACCCTGCCCTATGTAAAGCAGTATTTTGTAGGCGGCGCCTATAGCATCAGGGGCTGGCGGATAAGGACCCTTGGGCCGGGAGGCTATTACAATCCAAACGATCAAGGGAGCAAGAACTTCATAGACAGGACGGGGGATATAAAGCTGGAGATGAACGGAGAGTACCGCTTCGACATTATCCAGTTGTTCTCGGGTACTATCAAGCTCAAGGGAGCACTCTTTGCCGATGCGGGCAATATATGGCTGGCTAAGCCATCGTCCGACTATCCCAGTGGTGAGTTTGCCTTTAAGAAGTTTGGCAGTGATATAGCAGTAAGCGTCGGGGCCGGGGCTCGTCTTGACCTTGCAGGCTTCTTCATCTTCCGTATAGATGGTGCTTTTCCCCTTAAAGTGCCCTACAACAGCCTATATAACTACGGTGGCTGGGTCAATCCTTTCCAGCGGCCATGGGGCTTAGACAAGGTGGTACTGAACTTCGCTATAGGTTATCCCTTTTAGCCCTTTTGCATAACAGCATGGCTTTTAATACCTTTGCGCCTCTATGCGGAACATAAAGATCATTGAAGTAAAGTCGGAAATAGGGGCAGGTACCCGTGGCGCAAGCCTGGGCATAGATGCCATCCAGATAGCGGCCCTTGACTTTATGAGCAGCTTCTTTGTGAACTTTCCCACCGAACAAGTTGAGACGGAAAACAAGCTACTATACGAACCGGTTCAGTCTCCCTATGCTAAACGGATACATGGCGTGCTCACTATGTACGAGCGCGTAGCCAAGTCTGTCAGTGAGACCTTGAAGTCTGGTTTGTTCCCACTGGTGCTTTCAGGCGATCATAGTACATCGGGGGGTACCATTGCAGGTATCAAGATGGCCAAACCTAAGAGCAGGCTGGGTGTGATATGGATAGATGCCCATGCTGATATGCACTCACCCTACACTACCCCATCCGGTAATATGCATGGCATGCCGCTGTCTACCGCGCTGGCCATAGATAATAAGGAGAACCAGGTGCATAACCCGGACGCCAAGACCATTGAGCTCTGGAACCAGCTGAAGAACGTAGGCAAGATATCGCCAAAGATCAACCCGGAAGACCTTGTCTTTATTGGCCTTCGCGACTTTGAGAAGGAAGAGGATTACATCCTGAAGAAGAACAACATCAAGGTGATACCGGTAGCAGAGGTAAGGCGTAAAGGCGTTGAGAATGTAGTAAGACAAGCCGTACTGCATCTTGCCAACTGCGACGATATCTATGTATCCTTCGATGTGGACTGCCTGGATAACTCCATCTCCCGCGGCACGGGCACCCCTGTAAGCAACGGCCTTCGGGAGCGTGAGGCTGAGGATATGCTGGCTTCACTCATGCAGAACCATAAGATATGCTGCTTTGAGGTCACTGAGGTAAACCCAACCCTCGACAAGGAAAACCTGATGGCGGAGATAGCCTTCAATATCCTGCAGCGGAGTGTGAACCTGCTGCTGATGAACTAACAGCCGGACGTCCTACTTAGTAAGCACAAACTTCATCCCCTTCGTACCTACCTGCCTCCCTTCAGGCAGCAATACTTTTATATTGTCAAAGTAGGCAGTATCCCCTGGTTTAGTCTTGTAGTAGATGTTCAGAGATACGCCCCTGCTCACGGTATCGCCGGGGCAGAACTCAGAGAAGAAATCAGTTAAGACCATCAGCTTGCCTACGGAGTCCTCATATAGATTACGCTCTGCATAGCTGAAGGTGAAGCCATCCACCTTAAGCCTGTTGCCTTCAGCATCCTTTGCAGTCAGCCCTTGCTTTAGTAAGGAGTCAAAGGTACGTTTAGATATATCCCCGCTATTGTAGTCGGAGCGGCCGAGATAGGCATGCACAATCTTAGGCGTAGGACTATTTGTAGCAACCACCTGCTTTCCCTCCTCTTTCTTACTCCTCTGGGCCATAATGCTATAGCTCACCAAAAGCAGCCCGATAACAAATGCAATATTGATTAACCTTCTCATTTTCTTAAAGTTACAATAAACTCAGGCTTTCCTCAAGCGCCTTTATCTTAGCCTCAGCGTCCGCCCTTTTCCTTCGTTCCGTTTCCAGTATATCGGGCTTAGCATTCTGCACAAAGCGCTCATTACCCAGCTTTTTCTCTACCGTCACCAGGAACCCCTTCAGGTATTCCAGCTCCTTAGCCATATCCGCCTTCTGCTTGCCCTTGTCTACCGATGCCAGCTCTGCCTCTATATACAGCTTGTCGGTCTGTACTACAACAGCAATCGTGCCGGTTTTGGCCTCTGCGGTGTATTCTACCTGCTTAGCATTTACCTGCCTCGCCAGTATATCTTCCACCAGGTCATAGAAGTACTTATGCTTAGTATCTATATACAGCTTTATAGTATCCTTCGGCTTTAGCTGGTTCTTATTGCGGGTGTCCCTTATGCTGGTTATCAGCTCCTGCAGCAGTGCGCCGTTCTTCAGTGCTGCCTGGTCAGGGTATGCCAGTGTGGGTAGCTGACGGACGATCAGGTCATCACCTGCCTCGCGCTCTTTTAGCTGGTGGTATATCTCCTCGGTCACGAAGGGCATGAAGGGGTGCAGTAACTGCAGCAACTGCTCATATATCCTTATTGTCCTGTCGTACACCTGGCGGCTTATTGGCTGATCCTGCGCTGGCTTTATCCACTCCAGGTACCATGAGCAGAAGTCATCCCATATCAACGAGTAGATTGTCTTAAGGGCCTCGCTCAGGCGGAAGTCCTTAAACAGCTCATCAAGCTCCTGCGCTACCTTGCTGAAGCGCGCCTCCATCCAGTCCATAGCGAAGCTGATATTGGCGGAAGAGAGGTTATCGTCGCACCTGCCCTCCCAGCTCTTAAGCAGCTTAGTAGCATTCCACATCTTGTTGGCAAAGAAGCGGCCCTGCTCCAGCGTTGAGTCATCATACAGCAGGTCATTGCCCGCAGGCGATGATATCATTACCCCAAAGCGCACGCTGTCAGAGCCAAAGTCTTCTATCAGCTTCAGCAGGTCGGGGCTATTGCCAAGCGACTTACTCATCTTCCTGCCTTGCTTATCCCTTACAATGCCTGTAAAGTACACCTTGTCAAATGGCTTAGCTCCTTTAAACTCATAGCCCGCCATTATCATACGCGCCACCCAGAAGAAGATGATCTCCGGAGCGGTAACGAGGGTATTGGTAGGATAGTAGTATTTCAGCTCCTCATTCTCCGGGTTCTTGTTCCAGCCAAATACCTCCATGGGCCATAGCCATGAGGAGAACCATGTGTCCAGCACATCCTCATCCTGCCTCAGGCTTTGGGATTTGGATTTTGGATTTTGGGATTTAAATGCTTCGTAAGCCTTAGCCTTCGTCTCCGCCACATATATATTACCCTCGGCATCATACCACGCTGGTATGCGCTGCCCCCACCATAGCTGGCGACTGATGCACCAGTCCTTTATATTCTCCATCCAGTGGCGGTACAGGTTCTTGTACTTAGCCGGATAAAATTCTATCTCATTATCTATTACGGCAGAAAGGGCGGGCTTTGCCATCTCCTCCATATTGCACCACCACTGCATGCTCAGCCTCGGCTCTATCACCACGTCCGTACGCTCAGAGTAGCCCACCTGGTTGCTGTACTCTTCTTCCTTCACCATATGGCCTGCAGCCTCCAGGTCCTTCACTATCTTCTTTCTTACGGCAAAGCGGTCCTCACCTATATACATCTGGGCAGCCTCGCTCATGGTGCCGTCCTCGTTCAGGGTATCCACTATTTCCAGGTGGTGCTTCTGACCCAGGTTATAGTCATTCAGGTCGTGGGCGGGCGTCACCTTCAGGGCGCCGGTACCAAACTCAATATCTATGTAGTCGTCGAAGATGATGGGTATCTTCCGGTTTATCAATGGCACGAAACACTCCCGGCCCCTCAGGTGCGCATAGCGCGGGTCTTCCGGGTGAACGCACACTGCAGTATCGCCCAGTATCGTCTCAGGCCTTACCGTGGCTATCGTTATGTATTCTTCCTCCTCGCCATCTACCAGGTAGCGCACATAGTATAGCTTGCTGTTCGTCTGCTTAAATATTACCTCCTCATCACTCAGGGCAGTCTTCGCCTTAGGGTCCCAGTTTATCATCTTCACCCCGCGGTATATGTTGCCCTTGTTATACAGCTCTACGAACACCCGTATTACCGAGGCGTAGTAGTCGTCATCCATGGTAAAGGCCGTACGCTCCCAGTCCAGCGAGCACCCCAGCTTGCGTAGCTGCTGCAGTATTATGCCGCCGTACTTCTCCTTCCATTCCCAGGCATACTTCAGGAACTCATCCCGACTCAGCGTCTTCTTGTCTATGCCCCGTTCGCGCAGCATCGTCACCACCTTGGCCTCCGTGGCTATACTCGCATGGTCAGTACCGGGCACCCAGCAGGTATTATAGCCCCGCATCTTGGCGCGACGTATCAACACATCCTGCACCGTATCATTCAGGGCATGGCCCATATGAAGGATACCGGTCACATTAGGCGGAGGGATGACGATGGTATAAGGCTCGCGATCGTCAGGGACCGACTTGAAATATCCCTGCTTTTCCCAATGTTCATACCAGTGTTGCTCCGCCTCGTTATGTTGAAAGTTCTTACTAAGTTCCATGTATTCGTTACTGCCGTAATGTTTTGAAGATTGCAAATATAATGGATGAAGGGGTTTATTGGGTGGCGCGGCCCTTCGCGTGCCCTTCCATAATGCTTTTTTACCCTGTGTAGATGGCGTTTTCACAGGTTCACCCGCTCTTCACCCTTCAGTGCTACTCCGCTCCTACTCCGCTCGTACTCCGCCCACACGCTACCAGCCTTACAAGTCAGTGGCAGAATTTAATAATGTAAGACAAGAGCATGGCGCAAATCCGATATATAATATTGTCAGATGTCAGGATTTGAAGATCCAGTGTACATTCAGTCAAGATTCAGTGTAAATCCAGTCACCAGGCAGTCACGAAAAGAGGGAGGACAGGTGGCAACCCAAAGCCCAACCAAACCCGTCATTGGCAGCGCCAGTCGAAGAATCTCCTGATGTTTAGCGGTGTCGGTGAAAAGAAATACTGTAGCCCACACCACACGACTCAGTAAAGGCCAACAGCCCACACCAACAGCCCTCTCACTACAGTCTCACTAACCTCTGACAAACCTCTGCATACAGTCTGCATAGACTCTGCTCCTAATGTGCACACAATCTGGAAAGAAGGTAGAAAGACTTTCCATTTAATTTATTGCCCATTTTCTTCATGGGTCGTTACCGAGGCCTCAGTATGATTACATCGGGATTACACCGAGACTGCAACGGGATTACTACGGGATCAGGGAAATGGTATTATAAATTATTAAATGGCAGAGAACTAAGGGAACATCTTGTATATATCTTTTCTATGCAATACTCTGGCGAGCAAAATTGTGGAATGTTCCAGGAAAAAGCCTACACGGTAATCACCAATTCGAGTTCGGTATGCAGTTTTGTGACCCTTTAGCTTTTTTGTGTTTGGCAATTCTTCAATGGAATCAACTCTCTCCATCAATTCAATAATACGAATTATCGATTGCTTTGCTGACCTGGTTTTTATAGCATCCAGGTCTTTTGAAAAGGCCTTGAGGAATTCAACCTTCACCTAAGACGCTAGTTTTTTCATTATTTCCCCCCGGGTTACTTTCTTGCTTTTGTCTATACCTATCATTTGTCTGGACATTCCCAGGTCTTCAACCTCATCCTCACTTAACGCGGATGCGTTGATGCCAAGCTTTTTAAGCAAGCTCGCAATGAACTTAAATTCGGTATCGTCTTTAGGTGTAATAACTATAGACTTCATAAAGCAAATATACAAAGAACGCCTGTTGGCAAAACAACAAAACTGTGGCCTTTGGTAGTTGTTCAACTACCCAAGCTGAACAATTCTGAAGATTTGAATACGGCACCGCCCCCCTCCCGTCCTTGCGAGGAGGTACGACGAAGCAATCTTAGGTCAACAAGGGCACGTAACATGTGCAAGCATCGTGGCATTGCTTCAGCCAGCCCCGGAAGCGGACGCTTCGGAATTGTAGGACCCAGCGAGACGCTGCGACCAGAGAGAATCCTGAATAATATGGTCAGGCACAAGCACATCACACACAAATCAAGGGGTGCATACTTGTGTCAACCGGGCCTGCTCAGATATTTCAGAGCCACAATCCATGCTTTCCGCGATAGCGGAACCTAACACTCCCATATTGAAATCTAATACTGGCGCAGGAATTCTCCTCTATCGGGTGAGGTTTAGAGGGAGCTTCACTCACGCTCCGTTATCGTGGCCCTGAGTAATTGATCCCGCTGCCCTGTCAGGTGTGCCACGATCTCTCTTTTCCGTGGTAGCGGAAACTCGTCCTCGTGCTCTACAACATCCTCCTCCATCTCATAGTCTATACGGGGCTATGATTCGTGAGTAGAATGTCTGAACTATGATCAATTTGATTAAAATGATTTCTGTGATCGCGAGGGGCTGAACACTCAAATCTGAAGATTTGATGCCGCAGCGACGTAGTCAGAGCGAATGTGCCAAACGGGGATAACAACTTATATGTCCACAATTTTCAACTCTTTTAGCCGGATTGCCATGGCTTCAACGGAAACTCCGAAGATTTCCGCTATTGAAATTCGCGAGCCATCTTCGGCTGAAAGCTTTAAGTCAGCTACGAGCTTTGCAATCACAAAAGGGTCCTCCTTCAGTTGTTCTTTTAAGTCCTTCTCTCGAATATTTCTTCCAACAGATAGGGTAAATATAGCATTTGCATCGAGGACAAACTTTTCATTCCCAAAGAGCTTTCTAAACTCTGCTCGAACTGGTCTTTCCGGCATAAGAAAATAACTTGCAAATTTGTCCGCCTGTCGTTCTTCAATGCTGCGTTCGCCTTGGAATCCAGACCCGTCCAAAGCACGGTCGCGATGCAGCACCTCCTGTTTGTGAAAAAGAGCATGGCCGAGTTCGTGTGCAGCAGTAAATTTTTCCACTTCTCTTCCAAAATTCTTAGAAACCACAACCGTTCTGTTATGTTTATCAATAATCCCAGCAACAGCAAGTACCTTTCCATCATGCTCGAAGGTAGGAGCTTCATTGATAGATTCTACCTGATAACCTAAATGAGTTAGCGCCTTCATCGGGTCCAAAATCTCTTGATGTTTTTCACGACCTGCTCGCCATATCACGTCCCTATACTCCCACATCACATTCTGAAGCCTTTTTGCTACATGTTCTATTTGGGCATTCGTAAGTTTCGAAGATGGCGGAAGATCCGACACAATGGAGTCGAGTTCCGCATGTAATGACTGGTTTCGGATTGTAGCAGTCATTAACAACTCGCTACAGGTATCGGCACGTTTCAGTAGCTCCGAATACTTCAGCCTTAAGCTTTGGGTACGCTCCTGAATCTCCGTAACCCAAGTATTACTGCCAAATGAAAGTAAGTTTAAATGAATGATAGAGATACAACCCGCAAGCGCGGCTATTGACCCTCGAAAAGCTACCGCGGAATCTCCGCGGGCACCTTGAAAGCCATTTTCAAACACATACAGTCCAAGCTCAGCAAGTTCAATACAGAGCGCTGCAATTTCAATTGGTGTTTCCGTAGCAGGCATAAGGGCATCCAGTGCTTGCTGACGATACTTGCTTTTCTGGAAAGGGTCTGTCTCCGCATCTCTGAGGCGGCGATAATTAATCGCCCTGTCAAACTGCTGTGAATCAGCTGCAAATAACTCTACAAGTTTTGGATAAATCCGTTCGCTGATCTCTGAACTAATACGATTTAATTCTTCTAATGATTTCTTATAATACCTACGATATTTTTCCTCGTTTGTAATGCTGATAACCGTTTTGATCAACTGTGCAGAAAGCATTCCCTGAAACGCAGCAGCACTTCCGGAGCCCGGAGTATGCTCCCCTTTACCGAACTTCTCAAGCAAATCCAGAGCGGACTTCTTTAACAATTCATCCATAGTGCCTATCAACCATTTATGCAAAAATACTAAATGTCAATGTTTTATAGTCCTCGCAGCTATCCGTTCAGTTCTCTACCGAACTGTTGCACACCAAAGCAGTCGCTGCTATACCATCATGAATATGAGCCCTAGTACTAAATCACCAATCCAAAAACACAATAATTAAACTGGGAAGAATCCCTAGAACCTTAGCGTTCTTCAGGTTTATTGAAAATCATAGATAAAATAGGGTATCCCAAAGAGTCCACAAAAGTATATATTAAAAAACATAGCTAAGCATCTGCCAAGTTTGAAGGTAATTACTTGTAAGCGCGACAAAAACGTTGGTGACTTTAACGCAATGTATTGTGACAATGCGAGAGAAAATATGGAATACCTGAAAAATACCCTTAATTTAATTGAGCAATTAAGAGCAAACTCAATTAACAGAATGGCATCTCAGAGAATATCAGCTCAAGCTCTTTTGGCGCTAAAAGAGGCTTTGGCAAACCTGTATTGGAGAAAAGAAGATCTTAGGAAATTTATTGAACTCTCTATTGAAAATTCAGCAATCGTATCAACTATCGATTGGAGTGTAGCAAAAATGGAAAGCGTATCTCTTCTCGTAGATCGAATGGCAGGGCGTCAGGATATGTACCAAAATGACTTGCTTCAATTAATACGTGAGACTGGAAATGTTGAAGATTTTAGCCATTTGGCATATTGGGATAAAGATAAGGGCGGGCAGTTGACTACAAGAGCTAAAAATGCAGTGGCAAACCTAAGAAAGCAATCTCATGGGTATTTTGATAAGATTGAAGCTGCCGAAAAGGGTAAAAAAGCAAGACTTACCAACCAAGAGAAAATAAAACAATCATTAACCTTTACAGAAAAGCTACAAGAACTTCACAACCTTTTTCTTTTGATTGCAACTAATACAAATATGCAGCAACGGGGATATCAGTTGGAAAAGTTGTTAAATGATCTCTTTCATCTTTTTGATTTGGAGGCAAAGGGGGCGTTTAAAATTGTTGGCGAACAAATTGATGGCTCATTTACATTTGACAGTCAAGACTTTCTTTTGGAAGCCAAATGGCAATCTAAACAAGTAGACGCAGGCGAGCTATATAAGTTTGGTAGCAAAATTGATGGCAAGTTTAAATCTACAGTAGGCCTCTTCATTTCAATAGATGGGTTTTCTTCTGAGTCAACTAAGACAGGAAGCCCTGTATTGAAATCCATGATTCTTATGGACGGTATGGACCTTATTATGGTATTGGATGGACGGATAAGGTTATCCGACATGATCTTAATTAAAAGAAGGCATGCATCTGATACTGGAGAGATTTACTATAGGGTATCCTCTTAAACTTTATTCTGTTGCGATGAAAGATTCTGAATTCAAAAGCAGTACCCATACCTGCACGGGCTTTACGGTCTTTTCTACGGGAAGGGAAATTGAAAAAAACTACAGCCCGGATATTGTTCTTGTTTGCGCTAATGACTTTATTATCATTGAGCATGAAACAGAACCCAATAGAAAGACAATCGTCGCGGATATATTTAAAGCAGCATTTTTTCTTCAGGGTAAAAGAGAGGGTCTTCTAATTATCGTAATGACACCAAAGGGGTCCTCTTCATTTGAGTCCTATCCTAGACATGTTGAAAAATATGTCAGATGGCTAATTGAGAAGACAAATCTTAAAAAAGTGCTTTTTATTCATCCAGATTGTTACTTCAACAACGGCAGTATTCTGGAAATTAATACTGAAGATTTTCTTCAGGGTGCTACGATAATACAATAGTATTTGGTCAAGAACAAATCTCCTGCTCGCCGTAGTTTGCATCTACCGCTCGTGCTGGTCAATCACGGTAGCACTTGCAGCAGTTTGCAATCATAGACCTTTGTTGTGCTGAGCTTCATGACAGGAGTTACAAAGTGAGACAAGCCATTTAATCGGTTCTTTTCCAATGTCTCTTTTTGCATACCTTTTGTGATGAACCTGAGTGGCTGGCTCCCCACAATTTATACAACGCCAATTATCTCGCTTAAGTACCACATAACGCTTTCGTTGCCATTCATCCGATTTGAGGTATCCATTGCGATAATAGTCACGACGACGTTTACGTTCTACCTCAAAACGCCAACGTTTAAATGCAGCAATTGTTATTGCAACCAATAGTATAATTAAACCCTCCGTCATGTCGTAAGCAATTAGCCATACTGACCTCGCACCATTCGTCATTGACGCTTTCTATCGCCCGATTTTGCGAAGGCTATCTCTTAGCTTTTTACTTCGGTATAAACCATCATTCCTAAAAAAGGCTGTATCTACTAATTCGAAGTGATCAGACGGAGTACCATAGAAACTATCCCCATCAACCAGATATAGCATTCCTTTTGATGTACTAGTATCTCCGAACTTGCCTCCGGAAAGAGTGCGCGTTTTACAACTCAAACACAGAATCAATAAACAAAATGTCACTAATTTCATGTAATCTAATAGCCTTTAAGCTGTATCAATTAACTTAAACCACCAACAATCCGATTACGTTACTAGTTACTACTACCGTTATGCTAATGAAATATAGTCTTTTTTTGTTTTTCATATTACACCTCGGCCTAACTTATGCTCAAAATAATTTGATCGTAGCAACTACAGACATGAATAAGCTGTTTCTTGAACGTACAAACCCTATAGAGGTTTCTGTTGATGGCAAGTTTTGTAAAGACCTTATATTGAATGTTGATAATGGAAAAATAGCTCAGGTAAAAGGTACAGACTGTAGCTACCAGGTTAAACCAATACATATTGGCAAAGCCATTATCACCGCTTATGACAAAAAGAGCGGCAAATTGTTAGACAGTTTTACACTACAAGTTCAAAATCTGCCCAATCCAATCATAACGTTGGGTGCAAAGAATATGGATGGCTCTATCGAGGTAGAAAAACTCATTGAGCAACGTGGCCCTATTGCTTACTATGAGTGTGGAGAAATGGGCTACTATCCCATTGTAAAATACCGAATAACTATCTTAAGGGAGGGCAATAATTTGTTTAGCAAATTGTACACTGAGCCCGAATTCGATGCTGATCTAAAGAAAGTTTTCTCCTCGCTTCAGAAAGGCGATGTTTTAGTATTCACCGATGTACATTGTAAAGACATCCGAGACAAAATGCACATCATTAAATTAGCTGCAGCTGAAGTGACGGTACGATAAGCACGACGGTATCTTACTTTCCACTCCCCCAGCTAGTTCTCATTCCTGCATTCACCTAAATAAAAGGAAGGCCTTTTCCATACAGGATCAACAAAAGTATCTAAAGGCACCAAGTATCCATCCTTAATTAATATTAAACTTCCAAGTCGGTTAAGTGTATCACCGTCATATTTAAGCCTTAAGGTATCTAGTCTCTTTACCCAAATGCCGGTCCACCAGCTACTCGATCCAAAGGAGGACCATCGAACATCAAAAGAATTATCTTTTCGAAACTTTATCGTGCACTGGTTTTGAGTACCCTCGTAACAAACTTTAAATAATCCCCTACTTTCTAAATTCTCTGAATCAAGCCTATAAGGTACTAGGAAGATATACCCAAACACAACCGTTGAAATCAATAAAGGGATAAAATGCCTGAAGCTTACTTGCTTTCGGTTGCGAATAATTTCAATGATAGCCTTTATAGTTTGAACAATTAGCGCAATAAAGCTTAAAGGCATCAAAAGAAACACAAAAAGGAAAAGAACTCCATTTATATACTTGTCAATATGGTAGTAGAAGATTATTAGGAAGAGGAGCAGGAACGCAAAAATACTCGTTAACGTAATTGATCGGTTTTCTGTTTTCATTTTCCGTCCTGCTCGCATCCTCTTTTTAAGGACTAGTGCACATCAAGGTACGAAAGTTCAGGGCCTAACACTACACTATAGAATCAAATAAACAAACCTCAGTGTGATAAATTATACTGCGGGCCACTACTCCCCCGCTCGCCGTAGTTTGTAACTACGACACACATTCCGGGCTATCGCATCTATCCATCACAAAAAAGAAAATTCCAAAAAACATCCCAACTTTCAGATAGGCTGAAAGATAGAATTGGATATTTGCAGAACAGAGAATAGATGATAAAGCACATTTTTGATTCGGAGGAAAGATGGAAAGAATTGCTTAAATATATCGAAGATCAAAGCTCCCAAGAACCTGATTTCCTTTTTCTAGATTTCTCTCTTGGGATGTCTGAATTTCACGTTGTAAAAAAAGACGTTAATATTCTGGTTCTTTACATACGCTACCCTCTAGCTATGTTTTCAAATATTAGCTTGTATAGATTTGTATTCGAGTTGGATAATGATTTGAAACAGATCCGCGGAAAAATACGACTAAAAGTCTTTTCAATTGTTTTTCTCGTGTTTCTTATAGCCTGTTGTGCTACAATAGTGATTTTCGGGGTACTAGATAATGAACCTCAACTATTTAGCAAGTTTACATATTTGGTCGTATATATCTTAATATGGCTTATTGCTGATTTTATTCTTTTTAAGAAAAAAGTGCGTCGATTTTTTGAGTTATTCAATCAATAAGTGTGATCCCCCGCTCGCTGTGGTTTGAAACTACAGCGAGGTGTTGGTCAATCACCCCTAGGCATGTCGTCGTTGTAGTCATTTTAGTAGCTTACAGTAAAAGTGGCTGTTTTGAAAATAGCATTAACCTAGCAGGTTCCTTTGTAGGGTCACCTCATACAATTCTCCCTCTTTTTGTTATCTAAATTCTGGAATTCTTAATTTAATAAAGTTCTCTTTTATCACTTCGGTTTGAGATATCTCAATTATCTGCTCATCTCGGTCATAAGCCTTCCATAATGTACTAGCATGAACAATAAATTCTTTGCTATTACTCGTACCACGTGCGGTGATTGCTCCGTCAAAGTCTGTCCAAATAGTTATTTCAAGCCTCTGCAGCTTTGCTAGGTCGCAATTATGGCTTGAGAAATGGTCAGGTAGCCAATTTACATAGTCATTTAGCAGTTCTCTCGCTTCCTTAGTTTCTGCTTCTTCTGGGAAAATGGTTTTTTGAATGAAGTCAAATGTTGCTTTAGGCTCAACTTTTAGGTTAAACAAATCAATTAAGACGTTTACAGCAAGCCTCCCGCTTTTCATGTAGTCAATACTCATAAATGAATGCGAGAAATTATGAATAGCTGATTTGTAGTTCTTGAATTTCATTATCAGATTGTCCGTCCTAAAACAAATAATGGCACTTAAAGCCCCACTACCCCTGGTTTCCATCTCCCACACGTCTCCTTTTTGAGGGTCTTGCGCGTATCAAGGTACGAAAATCACAACCGATTATATCTCGCTGCAGAACGAATATATCAACCCTATTCTTCCTTTCTATTGGTCAAAGTACTTAGTGCTTTATAGACCATTTCGTACAAGTTCTCTTCTGCGTTCCAATCTAGAATAAGGTCGACGTAACGCTCTCCTCCAGCAAAGTAAATTCTTACAGCCTTCATAAAGTTAGTTCGCTCCGGAGTCGTCATTTTACTTATCCCAGTAATCTCATTATCATAGAAAGCCTGAATGAGGGATCCACTCCCTCCCAAAGAGTCAGCGGACAGTGTGGTATTGAAATTAAATTTACACAAGTCAATATCGGAGCCAGTCTTACATTGCAACACCACATATCTCTGTGTGACATACTCCACCTTTCCTTCTGTTTCGGCACGTATCTTCACATTCCTGCCGTATGACGAGAACTTACTTGACAGCAATTCAGCAGCAGCTTCTCTCGATTGTCCTTGAGCATCCAGAGCTAAAAACAAAATGAAAGCACATGTAACGATCAGCCTCAAAAATTTCATGTCTTAATGGGTTTTAATAAGTGAGCTTGCAATGATAGCCGATATATGCCACAATCCATCACAAAAAAGAAAATTCCAAAATACCTCCCAACTGTCAAGCCGGCTGACAGGTAGAGGTGCATATTTGCATATTGAGTGCTGAAATGGAGGAGTTGAGAAGTGGTGAAGTGCCAGGGTGTGAGTAAGCGGCTGTAATTAGCAATAGAAAATTATAAAACTTTCCTGTGGCCGGGGCTTTACCTGCTTGTCAGGGTTGCATCTTTGTTGATGAGTGAAGGAGTGGAGAAGTGAGGAAGTGTGAGTAGCACTCATTCGTGAGACCAGGTTAAGGATGACTCCGCGCGAGTGAGCACTCACTTCGTGAGGCTGCTTAGTACCTCGCAGTGACGGAGAAGTGATGAAGTTGAGGAGTGAAGTGTAGTAGCTAAACACATTCAGATAATAAATGTTTCAGAAATCTCACTCGCGTCCGAATTGGCCGGACGGGACGAAGGTATGTTTGCGGAATGAGCGTTAAGAAATAATAGTTAGCTCAGTAATTTATAAAATGTCCTCGCATGGATATGCGCCGGATTCGATATAGCCCGAAGGGTAAGTTCATTGACATATTGGGATTTTATTTACCGGCCCAGGCAGGCGGGTATAGTAGACTCATGGACGGTAGATTCAGCAACAGTGCCCTGATATGCGCGAGTCCTGAAGGAGCGACTCGCGCAGGACGGAACTATAGTAGACCGATTAATCAAGGGATCGCTAAAAAAAACCTCTATTATTTCAGCTTTCGGCGTTGTATCCTTATTGGATGTCGAACCACTAATGGTTCGTGGGAAAACTGGTGTCGTATATGAGCATCTGTATCTAAATATGGTTTGCCATCGGTTTATAGTACATTAGAATATGAAAAGGTTCTTGAAATATGTGGGCATACTGGTATTGTTTTATGCATTATATATTGTTATTGGCTTATTCCTGCTTGAAAAAAAACATGTCGTCAAATGGACTGTACTGCCTGGAAAGGTGATAAGGACTAGTGGTGCTGATACGGACTACTCCGGTAAAGACAACGATGGCCCGCATATTTTTTATAATAGCGATATGATTTATTTCAAAGCTGTTTTAAATCAGGACAGTACTTTCTTTGCAAAATTTGACACGTTACCTGTTTCAGCACGTAAAGCTGCTTCTATTTCATGCACATTCAGTAAACATCCTGAATGGAACTTCATGACGAGGTTAAAAGATACTTTGATGAATGAGCCTGCGGAATATGCTGCATCAGATAGCATATTGGCTATTTCTGACATTGAGGGAAACTTTTTTGCTTTACGTAACCTCCTTACGGCTAACCAGGTGATGAGTAGTGACTATAAATGGACTTTTGGCAACGGACACCTGGTATTGGTAGGCGACATATTCGATAGAGGGCTGAATGTAACTGAATGTCTCTGGCTGATATACCATCTGGAACAGGAGGCGGAAAAAGCCGGAGGTAAAGTTCACCTGATATTAGGTAATCACGAGATCATGAATCTGTCTGACGATATACGTTTTGTACGTAACAAATATATTCAGAATGCAGAATTGATACAACAGGATTACAAAACATGGTATGAGTCTAATTCTGAGCTGGGGCGCTGGCTACAAACCAAGAATATTATAGAGAAGATCGGAACAACGTTATTCATGCACGGTGGCTTCAGTTCGGAGATGAACGAACTAAAATTAAGTTTAGCGGATATTAATTCACAAAGCCGTCCCTGGTATTTTAAGGCTGATACTTTTAAACACAACAAGGACATGCCTGAGAAACTGGCTACGATTTTCAAGTCAGCAACATCTCCGTTTTGGTATCGTGGCTATGTAAATGATGAAGCCTCCGAAGAACAAGTGGATCAAACCCTGAAGCAATATGGATCATCCATCATTGTTGTAGGACATACGATAGTTCCCAGAGTAACTTCACTTTACAATGGCAAAGTCATTGCCATTGATACCAAACATGCCGATGGCATTTCCGAGGGCATAATCTACGTCAATCATAAATATCATAAAATAGACCAGTCGGGCAGACGACAGAAGTTATAACAGACAGGCAGGATATGAAATCCGCTTGTAGGGTGCTAACGTGGACAGGTTGAGAAGTGATAGTGCCCGGTGTAGTAAGCAGCAGTAATTATCAAAAGAAAATTATGAGACTTTCCCTTAGCCGGGGCTTTACCTGCTTGTCAGGGTTGCATCTTTGAGGTGACGAGTGAAGGAGTTGGGAAGTGATGAAGTTGAGGAGTATGTGTAGCACTTAATCTCGAGACTAGGTTCAGGATGACACGGCGCAAGTGACCTCTCATTTCGTGAGGCTGCTTCGTACCTCGCAGTGACGCGAGAGTGAAGAAATGGAGTGAAGTGTATTAGCCCAACACATTCCGATAATAAATGTTTCAGAAATCTTGCTCGCGTCCGGATTGGCCGGACGGGACGAAGGTATGTTTGCGGAATGAGCGTTAAGAAATAATAGTTAGCTCAGTAATTTATAAAATGTCCTCGCATGGATATGCGCCGGATTCGATATAGCCCGAAGGGTAAGTTCATTGACATATTGGGATTTTATTTACCGGCCCCAGGCAGGCCGGCATAGTAGACTTATGGGTGGTAGGTTCAGCATCAGCGCCCTAATGTGCGCGAGTCCTGAAGGAGAGACTCCCGCAGGCTTGAGACGACCTGCACACCCCCGCACCTGTTTCGACACCATTCCATTCGCCCGAAATCATTAGCTACATTACCGTTCGATTATTCGATCTCATAGATATTCTACTATCTATCTTTTTATATATTTAACAGTCGACCATTATCAATATGAAGCTACCTATTATCCTTGCTACTATAATTTTGCTTTCTTCTGTAACCCACCAGCATCTCTATGCCCAGGGTGAGTTATCTGAAGAACAAATCCGACAGCTTGACTCACTATACTCGTTTGCCTACATTAAGCATCGTATTTATCAGAGTCTTAAAGAGTTTGACATTCCTAAAGAGCAAAGGCGGAAATTATTGGTAACGTCAAACATAGCAGACACTATTGTGGCAAGGCTTGGGAACATTTCCATTGGGCGCTATAGTTATTTAGTTAACTGGGTGAAACACCCTGAATGGACAGAAGCTGAAGCAATGGGCAGCGGTGGCGGAGGACCGACCTCCTCATCTGACTGCATTGCGGATACTACGGGGTACGTAACATTTCAGCAGCAAATCACCAATTGGCGGATTTTATCTCGCAGGCATGAACAGATGGGTGAATACAGTAAAGCCATCAGCTATAGAGATTCAATCATTAATACCGTCGCCTTCCTTACCAACGACCTGTTTCGCGCAAAAAAAATGGCCGTCATGAGCAGAGATTCTGCCTGGTTTTTGAAGCTGCATAAATATGATCGTTTCCGATCTTTTAAGGAAAAAGCACATAGCGGTAGTAAATGGCCGTTAGCAAACACGCCCGATGAGAAATCTTTTGTAAGGAATAGTCTTCGTGGTTTGGACACATCAACGTTGGGGATGCGAAGAGAACCCCTGGCATTTCGGTTGGCTATAAGCAGATTCGCTGTTCTTCACACAGAAGCCAGCAATGCTATATTCCCCTCTAAAAGCGCCATTGGTGCCATGCTGCAGCCAAAGAAAGAAACGTTGCGTAAAATCTATTCCTTTCTTATTGAAGAAACGTATACCAGTTTGCCGGCAGTCTTTTGCAAGTATGTGTCTTTCCGCGATAGCTTATCACCCATTGCAATCTCTACATTGAATTACTTTTCGTTACATCTTTCCCAGCTAAACGGATTCGGTCAGATATACCCGGACAGCCTTTTTGATAATTATTTCAGCTTTCTGGAAAACCTCGTTTACAATCGCATTTATGATATAGAGGCTTACGCCTACTATTACGATATGTATATCACCGCTGTCAAGCACAAGCATTCCCTTTACGGGATAGTTTCACGTAAAAAAGGCCTGGACTTTGAGGAAGAAATAGAAGATCTACCTGAGATCAGAGCTAGAAGACAGGCACACGTCATGTTACCTCTGGACCAGGCAACGAAGGAGTAACTGTTACAATTGGAAATTCCAGTAAAATGAGGCAGTTACAGGCTTTGGCTTATTTTTGATATAAAAGAGAGCAAAGTATCAAGGCATGACAATTAGAAATAATCTCCTCAAAATCTTTTGCATTCTTAGCTTGCTCTCATGTAACTCAGGTAGCAGGCATAATAAAGTCACCGGACCCGATTCTTTACAAGAAAAGCAATCCTTTGATTATAAAGACTGTGACATTCCGTCTCACCAAAGTGAAGGAGTGTGGTCAATGGACTATGATAGTACAAGCGGCGATTTTGTTATGAGAAAACCTCAGAAGCTGCCTCAGGACAGTTTGAAGCCGGACATTTTAATAAGGCGCCTGAATTCGTGTTGGCTTAGCGTTCAGCTGCAGTATGTCACTACATCCCATGATACATTATTTGTCAAAATACCATACAGCAGGTGTCTCAGCGAACGTATGGGAACGAGCGGCGCAAACCAATATCTTTCAAGCGCCGTATATACACTCGCTGAAGTGAAAGGGATAACACACGTAAACTTTGATTTTGAAGAAGGCGAGCACGCAAGTCCGGGAACGTTGGAGCGAGCAGAAGTGCATGAGAAAAACAGATGACAGCTTACTCTCATTTGCTGACTTAATAGTTCTCATCAGGAACCAGTTGCTTCTCATAACAGTAAAATGGATGGATTCTGTCAGGAAAATAAACCTCTCCTTGTTTAAGGTATTTTCTTTTTTCATAGAATCTTAGCACACGCGGGTTCTGACTAAAGGCATCTAAACGAACAGAAATATATCCATTCTGAATTCCCAAATTTTCAGCAAATGTCATCAACTTCTGCGCAAACCCCTGGCCCTGGTATATAGGGTCAATAGCTAATCGATGAATCACTAAACTGGTTTCTTCAGGAAACATCCACTCTAGAGCTTTGTATTGCGGCTCCTGCACATTGCTGATATTGATTATGCCTATAATGGTGCCATGAACATTTATCTGATATAGATGTTCCTGTTGAATATCGTCTTCAATGATTTGAAGGGTAGGATAACTATCTGTCCACTGAAAAATACCCTGAGCTTGAAGCGCAGACTTACATCGCGTAAAAACCCTAAAAATGGCTTCAGCATCTGTTTTACTGCATCTTAATATCATTTGACTCTTAAAGCTGTATTTTTAGTCGCCCACATAATAACAGTGCATATCCAAAACTAAACATTCGGAATAACTATTGCTGGTTTGCCGAGCTCAATATTTGCAGGGACCTCGCCACAATGAAATCTGTTAAGTGTATTGCTAATGGCCAGCCCTCATGTATATAGAACTTCGAAGAATCCTGGACTTATAAACGTGATCTAATTCGCATTATTACAGAAGAACTTGAACCCCCCACCTGTCCTATAACGAGGGTCCTCTAGTCGGGAGTAGTTAGTCCACACAGCGACCAAAAAGTTTGACTAAATAAGTTGGTATAGTGAAGATCGCAATAATCCGTATATAATAAATTTGCTTTATCTTTATAAGTACTGGAATTGCTATACGTCCCTCTACCTCGCCCTACAGAACAAATAGTTCTTAAAACGCTCGCCAATAAATTGACTTAAACTAAATATATGGTAAGACATCATCTTTTTCATCTAAGGTTATTTGTACTAATTGTGGCGCTGGCTAACACTGTATCCAACGCCCAGACTACAGTTCAGATTGGTTTTGGGACAAGCGCACCAACCAACACCTTGTATGGTCCGGTATATCGCTTCACAGCCGCATCTGCAACCACAGGGGCGCAAAGCATAATGCTGTTCACAGCAGCGGAGTTAAATACGGCAGGTATCTTCACCGGCGATTATATAACAGCTGTCGCTTTCAACAAGCTGAATGCCTTCAATTTCCTGATACCAGCCGCATACACTATGTATATGGCTAATACCTCTGCTACTCCGCCATTAACAGGCACCATAGCCACAGACTGGCCCACTGTACTTTCAACCTATACTGTGGTATACTCCGATTTAGCCTTTAATCTTCCAGCAGTCGCAGGCTGGGTCACCTTCAATCTGTCTACTCCATTTCAATATACAGGAGGGTCCTTACAGATAGCCACCGACCAGGTGATGACGGGAGGTGCAACCGGTGCAACTGGTAACTTCAGCTGGGAATATACCACCGGATTTGCCACTTCCATCATTGGTGCTGCTACCGGTGGCGGCAGCAACCTTTCGCAGTACAAACAGAGACCAAACATCCAGATAAGCTATACCTCAACGCTGGGTGTAGATGTAGTAAGCCTGTCAGCAAGAAAAAGCGATAATAACATTATCATTGAATGGGATGTAGCCGGCGAAACGGACATAGCCATGTATGAGGTGGAGCGTTCGGTAAACGGTAAAGATTTTGTAAAAGCCGGCCAGGTGACCGCAGAAGGCCCGAACGCAATATCATACAGCTTTACTGACAGAAACGCCGTAGCCGAAGGTTCCGAAGCCACCCTTTTCTACAGGCTAAAATGTATTGAAACTTCGGGAGCTTATAAATATAGCCGGACTGCACTGGTAAAACCAATGGACGGCCCGGTCTTGTCTTTAGCTGCTTTTCCAGGCCCGGTAACTGATTTTGTCACTATAAGAATAGCTGACAGCCCCAGACCTGCAGCCAGTATCACATTGACTGACGCATCCGGCAAAATCATCAGAAAGCTGGCGATGGCAAACGAAGAACTCAAAATCGATATGCGCGAGCTGCCCGGCGGACTTTACCTGGTTACCTATTCAGATGGCAATGCAACACAAACGCTAAAGGTCAGTAAACGATAAACTCAATATCTGGCGCTCGGTGTAATTTGGGCTAAGGCGCTTCAAGCTGATCATCACAAAAGAGAAAATTCCAAAAACATCCCAGCTTTCAGATAGGCTGAAAGATGGAGGTGCATATTTGCTTATTGAGTGGTGAAGTGAAGAAGGGGTGAAGCTATTGTGGGTCAGATAGGCAGCTGTAATTACAGGGGGTGCTGGACTGGAGGAGTAGAGAATTGATGAAGTGTAACAGGTCAGGGTCGCGCTACTCATATTGCATTTCTTATTACGTTATTTTAATTTAGTTTTAATTATCACTTTTCTCAATAAAAAAACCCGTGATGCCTGCCAAAGAATATTTCCAGGTAATCCTCTCCCCTATTGCCAGGGAACGGCGTAGCGCGATAGCAGCAATCTTGTTATTAACTCTATTGTTATCTGGCTATACTCCGTTACAGGCCCAATCCAATCCGGATTCGTTAAAAAAGGTTATCGCAACGTCTAAGGATGATACGAATAAGGTGAATACGATCTTCAGCCTTGTAAGGGCAATAGAAGACCGGCACCCCGAAGAGGCCCTTCAATATGCTACCGAAGGAGAGCGAATTGCCAGGAAGATAGGTTGGCATAAAGGAATCGCCGAGATGCTTGTACGCAAAGGGTTCGCATACCGGGTGCTTGGTGACAGCAATAAGGCGATCAGCCGGATGAAGGAAGCGCTTCAAATTGCGGAACGCTATAAACTGAAGAGCACTGAAAGTAAAGCCGTTTACAACCTTGGCAGCACCTATTATTTGCTCGAAGACCTAAAGAATGCGATACCCTATTTTGAGCGCTGCGTTTTGCTTGACAGGGAGGCTGGTGATAAAAAGCTGGAGGCGGATGACAATACTTTCCTTGCGATGATCTATGAAGCGTCTGGCGATTTTCCTGCCGCCATACAAACCTATCAAAAATCGATTGATGTCTATCGCACCGTGGGAGACAAAAGAGGTGAAGCCGTAGCACTAATTAATATCGGGAAGATCTTTTTTGATCTTGACGATATGCACAGGGCGCTGCATTATGACACACTTGCACTAGCGACGGTAACAGAACTAAAAGACACCCTGCTATTGATAAAGACCTGGGGAAACATGGGCGGTGCTGTTGCAATATTGAAAGGCCCAACGGAGGCCCTTGGCTACTATACGCTTGCATACAAGGCTATAATCGGCGGAGGATACGCAGAAGAACTGCCTTATATCGCTGACTTGTTAGGCTTTGAATACATGAAGCTAAACCTTATGGATAGTGCGAAACATTATCTTTTCATGGGGCTCCGATCAGCCGGGCAACAAAAACAAAAAAACTGGGAGGCATATGCATCATCGTTGATCGGTCAGTATTATTACCGGACACACAATTATGAGCTTGCCCTGACATACCTGAACCAGTCACTGGAGATTGCAAAACAAAGTGCTGACGTTAAAAGATTGTTTGGGGCATACAATATTCTCTGGGGCGTGTACGAGGCAATGGGCAAGCCAAACGAAGCACTCCAGGCTTACAAGCAATATGTGACATTCAAAGACAGTCTTTACACACTTGACAAGGAAAAAGCGACTGTAAGAAATGAGATCGGATTCGAATATCGGATGTTCAGACTAAAGGATAGCCTCGAGCACGCGCAGCAAATTCAGCTCAGCGGTTTGAGGCTACAGCGCCAGAGGTCGATGCTGTACGCGGGGCTCGGTCTTGCCGCCGCTATCATTGTCCTGATTGTGTTCCTGCAAAGAGCTAAGATAAGACGAACCAAAACAGAACAGAAGAACCTGTATGCCAGGCGCCTGTTAGAAACAGAGCTCCAGGCGCTTCGGGCTCAGATGAATCCTCATTTTATATTCAATTGTCTCAATTCGATCCAGGCATTTATCCTGAAAGAGAACCGGATAGATGCTACTCACTACCTGCAAAAATTCTCTAAGCTTATCAGGTTGATACTTGACAATTCTCAAAAAACTTCAAATACCCTGGACGATGAGACAGAGATATTGCGGCTATACATGGAGCTGGAGCAATTGCGCCTGAAAAACAAGTTTGACTATGAGATAGATGTACCAGAGGACCTGGAAAGCTCCTTCACTGAAATACCCTCCATGGTCATTCAGCCACTTGTAGAAAACTCGATCTGGCACGGACTGATGCAGTCTGAGGAGAAAGGTAAACTGGTGGTGTCTTTCCGTAAAGACGGCAACAAACTTACCTGCATTGTTGAGGATAACGGTATAGGCCGCGAGCATGCGGGAAAGATAAAGGAAGAGCAAGGTAAGAAGCATGAGTCGAAAGGAATGAAGCTGATAGAGGACAGGCTGAGGGCGTGGAGCGAAACTAAGGGTTCACACTACGTCTTCAACATCTTTGACAATGTTGCAAATAATCGCGGCACGCGAACAGAGATAACTATTTTATACCCCGCTTATGCTTAATGCAATAATCGTAGATGACGAACAGGATGGCAGGGAAGTGCTCCAACTGATGCTGACAGATTTATGCAGCGGGCGGTTCGTTTATTTACCTGGACTTACGCATTCATTTATTTTTAATCTTTAATTATATTTGGGTGAAACACCGACGCATGCGCTGCCATAGAACTGCCATAATTGTATGCTTTATAATGGCTTGCTCTTCCAAAGTCCGGGCACAAAATGCGGTTGTCGACTCATTGAAGCGTGTGCTGCAATCTAATCTTCATGATACTTCGAAAGTAAATATATTGAATGACCTGGGTGCGAGAATGATCAACGCATCTGCGTACGATTCGGCAAAGAAATACCTACAGCAAGGGATAGTCTTATCTGAAAATAGAGGTTTTAAAAAGGGGTATGCGCTGTGCAACTCCAACATGGCGCTCTTACTATTTAACCAAAGCGAGTTTCCGGAGGCGATGAAACATCATGAGATTGCTTTAAAAACCCGCAAGGACATTCATGACAAAAAAGGTGAAGCCGACTCATACAACGGTATCGGTAATATCTTCTTTATGCAGGGAAATTACCAGGGTGCAATGGAATATTATGAACGCTCACTTAAAATGAAAAGGGAGCTCAAAGACAAAAAAGGAATTTCACAAGCCCTGGGAAATATCGGCAGTCTCTATAATATACAAAGCAACTATCCCAAGGCGCTGGAATACTATCTGGATGGTCTCAAGATTAAAGAAGAGTTAGGGGATAAGAACGGGATGGGCACTAATTATGGTAATATCGGATTGATCTACTACAAGCAGGAGGACATGTCAAATGCTTTGAAATACTTCAACCTCTCCCTTAAATATCGTGAAGAGGCGGGAAATGTACCAGGGGTTGCTCTTTGTCATTCGTATATTGGGCTTATCTACACCCACCAAAATAAGTTTCCTGAAGCGCTAGACAATTTCAGCAGGTGTCTGAAAATCCAGACTAAACTGGATAATAAAACAGAGATCGCTAGTCTTTATGCCCAGATCGGCGAAGTTTACATGTATCAAAAAGACTTTCCAAAGGCATTAAGGAATTATCAGCATGCAGTGCAAGTGCATGCGTCGCTAAAAGATAAGCTTGGCATGATATACGACTACCAGGGAGCTGGTAAAACATACATGTACATGCAGAATTTTTCTGAAGCCCGCAACAATCTGAATAAGGCTTTAGAGCTATCTAAGCAGGTAGGGTCTAAAGCCACCATTGCCCAACTACACAGTAACCTTTTCCAACTGGATAGTATACAAGCCGACTGGAAAAGTGCGCTTGAAAATTACAAACTAAAGGTCACCACAGAAGATAGCGTAGAGAATAAGGAAACAGTAAAGAAAATGCTACAGCTGGAAATGCAATATGCGTTTGATAAAAAACACCTGGCTGATAGCTTGCAGAATGCACAAGCCATGCACGTAGCTGCACTTAAGCTTCGTCAGCAACGTATTGCCATCATCCTTTCCATTGTGGTATCAGTAGCAATCATCACACTCATTGTGTTACTTCAACGCGCAAAGATCAGACGAACTAAACGAGAACAAAAGCTCCTGTTCTCGAGACAGTTGCTGGAAACAGAACTCAAAGCGCTTCGCGCCCAGATGAATCCACATTTTATTTTCAATTGCCTTAACTCCATACAGGCGTTTATCCTTCGTGAAAACCGGCTGGATGCTACCAATTACCTGCAAAAATTCTCCAGGCTTATACGGCTCATCCTGGATAATTCGCAAAAGACCTCCAATACAGTGGAAGACGAGACCGAGATACTCAGCCTGTACCTTGAACTGGAAAAGCTGAGGTTAAAAAACAAGTTCGACTTTGAAATTAATATCTCTGAAGAGATCGACAGTTCATTTACCGAAATACCTTCTATGGTCATTCAGCCGTTGGTTGAGAATTCTATCTGGCATGGGCTCATGCACATAGAAGATAAAGGAATACTGAAAGTGGCCTTCAAAAAGGGAGATCATCAACTTACCTGCATAGTAGAAGACAATGGGATCGGCAGAGAAAAATCTAAAGCAATGAAACCACAGAACGGAAAAAAACACGAATCGAAAGGTATGAAGCTGATAGAAGACAGGCTACGTGCATGGAGCGAAACGAAGGGCCTGCAATGCATCTTTAATATTTTCGACGATGTACAAAATGGCAGAGGCACGCGAACAGAGATAACTATTTTATACCCCGCTTATGCTTAATGCAATAATCGTAGATGACGAACAGGATGGCAGGGAAGTGCTCCAACTGATGCTGACAGATTTCTGCAGCGATGTGATAGTGGTGGAGACCTGCGCCAGTGGCCGGGAAGGCATCAAGGCCATAAACATCCATAAGCCAGACCTTGTGTTCATGGATATAGACATGCCCGACGTGAGCGGCTTCGAGGTCCTTGACTGTGTAAAGAAGCTGGACCTGAAGGTCATTTTTGTCACCGCACACAATGAGCATGCTATCCGCGCCTTCCGTTACAGTGCGGTAGACTATATCCTAAAGCCGCCTGCTCCACAAGCACTGATAGAAGCAGTGGAAAAAGCCCGCAATATTCAGTTCAAAACATCGGGGAGCCAGTATGATTTGCTGCTCGGGCAGCTAAAGAGCGATGAGGTGCATCCAAAAGTAATTGCCCTCCCGATGGCTGACGGACTGGAAGTTGTAAATGTTGAAGAGATCATGTATTGCAAGGCGGACAGGAACTATACTCATATACACTTTACCGATAAAAAGAAGCTGCTTGTGTCCCGACAGCTCAAGGAGTTTGAAAATATGCTCTCCCCCCAGGGATTTTTTAGGGTGCATAACTCATCGCTTATTAACCTCCGCTTTATCAGCAAGTACGTTCGGGGAGATGCCGGCTACATCATAATGAAAGATGGGGCCAGTGTCGAGCTTTCCAGGCAGAAAAAGGAAGAATTCCTCAGGCTGATAAACAAGGTGTAACGCCTCGCACCTAAATTTCTCCATCCGTACAATAAACCCCTCCATTCGTACAATGGCCCTTTAATACCCTACCGGCTGACGATATGTTTGTTCTATCAAACGAAATCAGTCATGAAAAACAGTTTCCTCCTCAGTTTAGTATTCGTTCTTCTATCATTTCAGGCAGGTGCTTCTTCATTGGAAGATAGCCTGACTTCGGCCTACATCTCTGCCATGAAAGATGTTACCGTAAAGGTAGAAACCAGTAAATTCTGGTGGATTGGCACCACACATGGTCTGTACTGCATCAGGAAAAAGAATGGCAGGATATCCCATTTCACAGCATCCAATTCCGTGTTTCCGTCCAGCAGGATAAGCGCCATAGCTGTAATGTCTAACGGCGAGGTTTATATCGGTACGGACAAGGGTATCGTTCGATACGACAACTATTCATTTCTGCTGATCAACAAGGAAAACTCCAGGTTGAGCTGTAATGAAGTGGTTGACCTTCGGACCCGGGAAAACATACTGGAAGTGATAACAACATGCGGCCGGACAGCACTGTTCCACCCAGGCTACCAGTAACACTGATTATTCTGACTTTACTCCATAACAATAAGTTAAACCATTCATCATAATAAAAAACAAGCTTTATGAAACAAATTATCATTGCCGCAGTTTGCATGATCAGTTCATTAGGGTCAAATGCCCAGGTAGCCTCAGCATCTGTCAAACAAGATTATACCCTCTGCTTCCACGTAGCACGGGAAGTGAATGTTTCCTACTATAATATCGAAGGAAGTGAGGACAGTATTAATTTTGACGTTATCGCAACTGTTTATTCCAAAGGCAACAGCGTGTTGCCGGCGAACTATTCTGTACCTCTCACAATACAGTCTCACCGCTTCATAAGGGTCAGGCAAGTAAAAATGGATAGGGAGATATATTATTCATCAGTGATTCAGCCTGGTAAGACCGGTCAGAGTGGCGAAACAGCAAGCGTAAACAACCCGGGAATAAAGATCAGGTAATTTACTCTTTCTGCTAACAGTGGCCGAAGTGGAAGAGTTGGGAAGTTGAGGAGTGAAGCAGCGTTGCGCAATACATTCCGATAATAAAGTTTCAGAGATCTGCCTCGCGTCCGGTTTGGCCGGACGGGGCGAAGGTAGGCTTGCAGAATGAGGTTACAACTATCAGAGCTAAGGGTAATAGCCCCCTTATAGATACTATAATATTCTATGTGTTTTTATATCTTACACATTAAATCGACATTAAGCACATCCAGTTTTATGAAAAAGATAGTCTTTCTTTCGGCCTGGCTTTTTACGTTCACTGCCAGTTCGCACGCGCAAACCTGGTTTCAGAAGGCCATTGGTGGATCGGGCAACGACTATGCCAACTGCATCCTTCAAACAAAGGACAAAGGTTTTGTGCTGTGCGGCCGTACTGACACAGCAATCAGCAAGACGACTGGAAGCCTGTATATAGTAAAGACGGACAATGTTGGAAATATACAATGGTCTCGGGGTTATGATAGTGTGTACGAAGCGTACTCTATCGTGGAAACACTTGACGGGGGCTTTGCGCTTACGACCAGCTATAACAAGCTATCAATACTGAAACTTGATAATACCGGAAATATTCAGTGGTTTAAATACCTTGTTGCCGGCACCGCAAGCTGGGGTCTTAGCCTGGTACAAACTACAGACAGTGGATATGCCATTTGCGGCTACATATCAATGGTCCTGCCCGGAGGGAGTGATCCATGTGTTGTAAAGGTGGATAAGAACGGCAACTTACAGTGGACCACAATAATGACGTCCACTAACATAGGGCAGGCTAAATCAATCATCCAGACAACGGACGGCGGACTTGCGGTATGCGGAAGGAGTTCTTACGATATGTACGCCTTTAAGCTCTCTGCCGGCGGAGCCCTGCAATGGGCCACCAGAATGGGCTCACCTGCGGATGATGCAGGATACAGTATTGTACAGGCAGCAGATGGTGGATATGGACTTTGCGGATACAGCTCTTTCCAGGGCCAGCAACACATGTATGTGGCCAGGCTGGACGCAATTGGAAATGTGCAGTGGGACAAGGTGATACAACTGGACTCAATGATTGACTATGATTATGCTTATGGAATAGCTAATAGCCCGTCAGGTGGTTTTACGATCTGCGGTTCTCATCTACTGGCTTCGACTTCCCAGCAAACGCTGGTTGTCGCACAATTGGACAACCTGGGTAACCTAAACTGGGCCAGATCCATGCAAAGCAATACCAACGGAAATCCCCGAAGTATTGTGTCAACTGCAGATGGTGGTTATGCCATAGCGGGGTCAACATCTTTTGTTCCATCATCCGGCTTCACAGATATGCTCTTTATGAAAATGCCGGGCGACGGAAATATATGCAACAGCACCACTATGCCGGCAGTGGTTAAAAATGGAGGGGGAATGCTTTTCTCCGGAGGCAACACAACCACGATAGGAACGCTGATTAATGGGAATACGGGCAACCCTTATACAGGGGGTGTCGTCAACACCTTTTGTTCAACACTTGCCAATGTGGGAACAGTTGCTGAACCCACACCGTACATCTATCCAAACCCGGCGCGTGACAGGCTCACCATTAGTATGGACAGGCCTTTGAAAAATACGGTAGTTGATCTATACAATGCATACGGACAAAAGGTAAGGGAATACAAAAGCTTATCAGGCGTGAAGAACTCCCTGCAAATTAATGAATTGGCCAGCGGTATATACTACATTGTGATAATGGAAAACAATATGATCTTAACGAGGGACAAATTGTTCGTCGACCAATAAATGGAATCAATGTATGAACAAAGCTGATTTTGAAATAAAGAGTCTTGTAGTCATTACACTCATTTGTTACTGTCTCAATTTTATCTTCACTTCCATCGGCTTCCTGTATAACCAGGATTATGGTTTTGAATTGCTGCACTACCGGATTGCAAACGCTTTCGCAATGTCGGCGTCCGTAATGGCTACCCGATACACTGGCGCCAGGGGACAGCATATAGCAGCATCTGGGTATGCTCTGCTGGGGATCACCCATGGCATTTCGTTTGCTACGCTCGGCAGCGAAGGAATAAACGGTGATAAGGGCATTACAATGGTGATCCCTATGATCCCGGCGTTTATTTTCATATTCTGGTGCAGTCTCTATCCCGTGTGGCTGCGGGTGGCGGGAGTAGTTCCCATCATACTTTTCACCTTAGTTTATTTAAATGTTCAGTCTGGCGGCTCCTATTTTGGCTGGGCGCTGTCCTCAGGCTACGCATCACTGCAGATCATTGAGGTGATCTGGGGAATATATCTCTTCAGGGACTGGAAGCTGAGTAGGAAGTAACAGCATACAAACCATCATTGTTGTATGTAAATGCAGTTCTTTGCCACTACGAATATTTAACAGGTAAGAATACATGAACGCACGAATAAAATACAAGCCATGAAAAATAACAAAGCCACAGGTGCGTTATTCATCGTATCGGCCATTGCACTGTTAATCCCGTATACCATCCTTACCATCATTTTTGAATACCCTGATATTCTAAGACAGGATACGGCCACTATTCTCACAAAGTTCCACGAGGGAGGGAGCACCCTTATCTGGACATGGTTCACATTTGCTATTACGGGGCTACCGTTATTGCCCGCCTATATCATGCTCGGCCAACACCTGGAAAGTAAATCCACCATCACTCGTGTGGCAACGAACATAGGTGTAATAGGCTTAGTAGTTCAAATGGTTGGCCTGCTACGCTGGACGTTTGTAGTCCCCGTCCTGGCAGACACATTTGTAAATGCGACGGACCCTGCAGCAAAAGCTGCAGCAATAGTGTCGTTCAAAACTATCCATCAGTTTGGAGGAGTAATCCTGGGTGAGCATCTCGGCCAGTTATTCACGATCATATGGACCACTCTCATCTCCTTTATACTGTCCAGGCAAAATATGATCCCCGGGTGGATCAGCTGGCTAGGCTGTATCAGCTCTTCCATCTACCTGTTTGCGCAGGCAGAACTATTTCAGACTGTAATGTCCGAGGTTCCAGCCTGGGATTTGGCAGGATTTATGGGTAGTACGCTATGGCTGTTCTGGCTTATTGCATTAGGTGTTTCAATGATCAGGATGGCCAGGTGGAGGAGTTGAGAAGTGGAGGAGTGAAAAAGTAACCTGGCGAGGAAGAAATGATATGGATACTTTTCCCTGAACGGGAGGAGGTATATTTAGATCAGTGTAAGTAAACCAGAGACATGGCGGCACAGTTTCTGTGCAAACTAAAGAAGGTGCGGGCACTACCCTTTCATTCACATTGCCTTACCCCCTCCGGCAAGGTGTTTGCAACGCCCGACTCCCCACACTAAAAACTATGGTCTGCATTGGATTAATCCATCACAAAAAAGAAAATTCCAAAAAACATGCCAACTGTCAAGCCGGCTGACAGGTAGGAATGCACCTTTGCTTTCTGAGTGCTGAAGTGGAGAAGTGAAGAAGAAAATCCCAGTAAGGAAATTCCCAATTCCAATAAAGAGGATAAGAAGGGCTATTAGCAAAATAAAATTTTGAGATATTCCTGTGGCCGCGGCTTTACCTGCTTGTCAGGGTTGCATTTTTGGAGGAGTTGAGAAGTGAGGAAGTGAGAAAGTGAGGAAGTGTGTGTAGCACTCATTAATGAGAACCGGTTCAGTATGACACGGCGCGAGTGAGCATTCATTTCGTGAGGCTGCTTAGTACGTCGCAGTGATGGAGAAGTGATGAAGTTGAGAAGTAAAGTGTATTAGCTCAACACATTCCGATAATAAATGTTTCAGAAATCTCCTCGCGTCCAGTTAGACTGGACAGTAGCGGGTTAGGTTTGCAGAAAAGGTTTTAAGTGATAGTAGTTAGTGCAATAATTAATAGAATGTCCTTGCACGACTAAGGGTCTATCGCCTCTCTACTAACTACTATCGACTAAAAAATAGCCCGAAGGGTAAGTTCATTGACATATTGGGAATTGAATTATAGCATGTTAGCCGCTGAGACTAAAAAGGAGCTGGACTCTATCTGCCCAGCTCCACCCACAAGCTTTAATTGCACAGCTTCTGCGTGCCAGGTCTATTCGACTTTGACCTTTGCCTGGGTCCGGGCCGCGCGGCCCCTTAATTCTATCACGTATAATCCCTTGGGATATGCGCTGAGGTCGATTCTTGTAACTCGTCCGGCAGGAACGAAGCTATTCATAAGTCTCCCTGTCATATCAAATACTTCGATGAGATCCAGGTCTGCCCTCAAGTTCGCTTTGATTGTTATAACTCCGGAAGTAGGATTAGGATATAGCTCGTAAGCTTCCGCCGTATTCGGCGCGTCAATACCAAGCTCTGTTATGGCAACGCAGGCGGAGGTATCTGTACATCCGTTATAGGTTACCACTACGCCATAGAGTCCATTAAAGGCAGGCGTAAAGGATTGCGATGTCTGACCTGCAATGGCCTGAAAACCATTGACGCAATCAATCCATTGGTAGGTTGCACCTGCCTGGTCTGCCGTAAGCACTACACCAGCTTTAGTAACAGATACAAGGACCGGAGTGATGCCAATAATATGAGTCGTAACATTTGAACAGTTATTCGCATCAGTGACTGTATATGATATAGATACGTTTCCTGCAAGATGGGCTGTTACCAGGCCGGTGGAAGAAACGGTAGCAAGGGAAGTCTGAGTACTTGTCCATACTCCACCGGGAGTAGCATTTGAAAGCTGAATGGCACCATTGATACAAACAGTATTACTGCCTGTGATCGGCGACACAACTGGCACCGGGTTGACTGTGATTATGTGCAACACGGTCTTTGTGCATCCTGCGCTATTGGTTACACTATAGGTAATAGTATCCACGCCCGGAGCAATGCCAATAACAAGACCTGTAGTGCCAACAAGCGCGAGGCTTGTATTGCTGCTTGCCCAGACCCCAAGCGGATTTGTATTGTTTAGCTGAAGAAAGCCGTTGGCACAAACACTGCTACCACCTGTAATCGCACTAACATTCGGCGGATTGGAGACAGAAATTATCAAAATTACTTTCTTGACGCAGCCCGCAGATGAGGTAACTGTATAGTTAATGGTATCTATGCCAAAAGTGACGCCTGTTACCAGGCCTGTGGCGTCTACTGTTGCAATTGCGTTATTATTGCTACTCCATACCCCACCGCCCATTGCGTTTGATAATTGTAGTGTTCCATTTACACATACGCCAGTACCACCTGTGATTGGGGGTACTGCCGGAAGCGCATTCACAACAACTGGCAAGGTGGCGGTGTTGCTGCATCCACCAGATGTGACTGTATAAATGATGTTTACATTTCCGGCCGCTAATGGGTTTACCACACCACTGGTATTAATTGTAACGGTACTTGTGCTGCTGCTGGACCATACGCCGGACGGTGTAGTATTTGACATTGGGGAAGTGGTACCCACACACAGCGAAGTGTTGCCGGTAATTGGATTTACTGTAGGAAGCGGAAGTATTGTAATGATCTTGATTGCGGAAGTAGAACAGATAGTGGTGCCAGAAACAGTGTAAATGATCGTGTCAGTCCCGGGTGCAACACCGCTTACAAGGCCAGTACTGCTGACTGTAGCCAGTGAAGTGTTTGTGCTCGTCCAGACACCTCCGGAGGTTACATTGGCGAGTTGCAGTGTGCCGTTTGCACAAACCGTACTGTTGCCTGTGATGGTGCCCGCACCTGTAAATGCAGCCTGGTATTCATAAGCTCCCCTATCCACTGTAGTACCAAATAGTCTCGGGAATCCCGCAACATCGACCACACCAGTGTAAGACCCTGAGTTCAAGCCGGAATTGATAGCCTGGCTGCAGGAAAGAATATTGTAGTTGCCCGTGGTGTCCGGAGCTGCAATTGTTGCCAGGGGGCTTACAAATTTCGGATCAATATTGAGATTACCAGTTCCTGTGTATCCTCCCTCAACTATGCTGTAAGTAATAACCGGATTACTATTAGCGAAATTGAATATGCCATTGAGGCCGTTATAAATAATAGAATTAAGAATAGTCTGGCTGGACAGGCTGTCGTACATAGCCAGACCATTAGTCGCGGTGTCGCCGGCTAGTGTTACATTTGTGAGTGTAGATCCGGTAGCAACGTTGCGGGAATAAATTCCTCCTCCATTATTTACGGCTCTATTGCCGGAGATTAATGTGCTCTTGATCGCATAACTTCCTGGCAGTGTACCACCAATGTAACACCCACCACCATTGACAGCGGCAGTATTGCCAGATATAGTCGATCCATTAAGCGTTATGCCTATACTATTGATCGCTCCACCGTAATCTGCCCTGTTCCAGTAAAAACTACAATTATTAAAAACAGGATTGTTTGTGTTAGTTGATGAAAAAGCCCCGCCAAAAGCTGCTGTGTCGCGGGAAAACACGGAATTGGATACAGTTAAAGTACTCGAGGAGTTGCCGTAATAGTATATTGCCCCGCCCGATATAGTAGCTTTGTTGCCCCGAAATGTAGTTCCAGCTATGGTTCCCTGATTACAGGAAATAGCCCCCCCCTCCTGGAGCGAGCGATTACCGGTAAAACTGCAACCAGTCAAATTGAGATTGTAACCGGAGAATGCTCCAGCACTAGTTCCTACATTATTCGTGAAGGTCGTAAAGGTGATTGTACAGACGCCCTGCCCATTCTGATAAATTGCGCCAGAAAGGTTATTCCCTGTGTTATTAACAAAATTGCTGGAGGCAATAGTCAATTGCGAGTTTCCAAAATGGTACAATGCACAGTTGCTATTTGCTGAAAAATCACATGAGGATATATTTACAGCGCTACCGCTATTATTGATTGCTCCACCATCGCCGGGACATCTGTTAGCAATAAAGCTGGAGTTGAAAATTCCAGGCTGAGCATTATTGTTAAACATAGCCCCTCCTTGAGTACTCGCAAAATTGATCATGAAAATGCAATTTGCGAACTTAACTTTAGCTGAGGTTCCGTTATTATAAATCCCACCACCATAGTTCCTGTTAAAACTTAAACCATTAAAGCTCTTGGTGCCTGTTCCGTTTGCATTACCTCTTACAATCGAAAAGCCATCTACTATAGCAGAATCACTCGTCGCGGCGATATTAGAAAGAACGAATACGTGATAACAGTTGTCAAGACTGTCAGTAGACAGACCGATATTTCCACTGAGTATAGTGGGATTTGTGACAAAATCTCTGACACCTCCACCACTTGGATAGCCACCATACAGTTTCATCCCTCCTCGCAGGATTGCGAAGGTAGAATCCCTGTTAGTACCTGCCTGGGAACCCGTTGGGAAATACGTCCCTTTCGCAACATTAATATTGTACTGTGTAGTTGTACTTGCAGCATTGGCAAAATTGAGCGCTTCGTTAAGCGTTTTGTAAGCGGTGGCCCAGCTGGTGCCAGCCCCGCTTGCAGTTGCACTGCTGTCAACATAAAGGTTTACTTGTGCCCGGCTGTTCGTGAATATGAAAAGGCAGGCAATGAGGCATAGGTTTTTCATAAAGAGTAATTGATTATGTCGTGTAAAAGGTTAAGATAATAAAACTTACGTATAATAAAAGACCTAAAGTAACATAATGTTATTCAGGTAAGCAAATTCTGAACAGCGCTGGTAATGGGAGAGTAACAGTCTAAGTTAGTACACGCAAGTAGTCAGACATGGAATTAATAAAATGTCGTTGCACGGCAATGAATAGGACTCAATAGAAGAGAAGAGATAACTCAGATGCAATACTTCGGGTCGCCTTCCAAAACTTCCTGTTCCAGCTTAGGGGCCTCACCGGCTTTCCATAACCGGGTGCGATGTACCACACGGTAAACCAAAGGGCCGCCATCAGGGTGTTCGCTGCGTTCCAGTGGCCGTGGTATACACACGAACTCTGTGGTAAGCTGACTGGAGGTGGCGGTTACCAAACCATAGCCGTGGCCGCCGAAATCGAGAAATGACAAATGCGGTGCGACATCCGGATTGCGCACAGCGCGGGCCTGCTTCATATCACCTGTCTCCTTCAGCTTTAAAGTGGAAAGGACGCCATGAATAGGTGTAACGTTCATGGAAGGGATCACACTGCCATCGGGCTGATCGATCAGGTGTAACACACGCATCGGATGATTTTTGGAGGAGGTTATTTCCATCACTTCGAATAGCGTCTGCTGCGATATGGAACCAGTAATGAACTCCACACCGAGTGGCTCATACTTCTTCGGCGGCAGCCCCTTACAGGCTAAACCGGCGTGAAAGGCATGACGGTCTCCTGCCACAACACAAAAGCCGGTGATCTTTTGATCGCGTATAAAATCAAAGATCTCGTCTTTATCCCTGGGAAACCGATTGTCTACTACAGCGTAGCCGGCATCTTTAGGCCACATACTGCCAAGTTCCCCAGGCAGGTTTTGATAATCGCTTCGCACTTCCATTGTACCAAAGGAATGTCCCCAGATCTTCCAGCGTGCAGTAGAAGCTCCGAGCTGTTCTAAGAACCAGCGTTTTTGCTCACGACCCAGGAATGTCTGGGCATGCGCATCTTTTGTCGGATTAGGAAGGTCCTTGCCGTTGAAACGAATGGTATCCGGCGGCCTGCCACCATTATAGTGACGACCATAATTCATAATTTCCGAAGGCAGTTGCGGGGTGACCCTGGGATATTCTGGAACATAGAAATCGTCACTGGACATATCAGGAGAGCGGAAGGACCAATTGTCGGTTAGCAGCAGATCGACATTCCGGCCCCAACGCAGTACACGCTCAATCTTCAGGCTGTTAATCGCCTTCAGGTTGTTAGGCTCTTCTGAAAGTCCATCTTCATTGAACTCCTCCATAGGTGTATCCACCACTGCGGGAGCCCTGAAATGTTCGAGCTTAGGGTTACCTGGCTGCTGAACCCGTGCGGGAATGAACTCCCACCATGCCTGGTTGGCAAAGACTTTCTGGTTTTGTGCCGGAGCGTTATAGCCACCACCTGCTACATACTGACTCTGGTACCCCGCCCAGGCAAATTCGTGGTTATCCCAGACGCAGACGAACGGCCAGCGGGCACGGGCATCCTGTAAATCAGGATCCTCGAGATAGGCACGGTAAAGCGTACGATAGTCCTCCAGCGTAACAGGGAGGTGAAAATTGCCAACCTTCCGGCCTTGTGGGAACTTGTACAGGTTCCTGATGCGGCGGCCGCGGTTGCCCTTAGGATTATCTTCTGCATACCAGGTGACCTCGTAAATAAAATCGCCCAGGTGCAGTACAAAATTCAGCCTTTGCTCTTTTGGCTTTACCTCATCTTCGAAGATCATCTTCCGGTAAGCATTCAGGGCACCTTCGTTAGGGCATTGGCAACATACAAACGTAAAACGAACAGGTTCATCTGAATGGTTGGCGGGCGCTGTTATGGTGCGGCCGATCCGGCTTGCGAAACCATGGTCATCAATAAATCGATACCAATACTCAGAGTTAGGTTTGAGATCCGTAGCCAGGAAACGGCATGTCCAGTCTGAATCAGCACTGATATTTGCGCTACCGCCTGCCAGGATCTTTTTGAAGTCAGGGGTGGTAGAAATTTCAACGATCAGCTTTTTGGCGAAACCGTCCTTTATTGGTGGACGCCTTGTCCACAGGATGACACTGTCTGCTGTTGGGTCACCTGATGCCACACCTTGTGGAAAGAGGTCTCTGCGCTCTATTGCTTTCGCTGGGAGCTTCTTTGCCCAACCTTTTTTTGTTGTGATGGCGAAGCCAATGAACAAGGACTGTAAGAATTTGCGGCGGGTTAAATTCATGAGCGTTCTGTTTTATACTGCGTTTCTGTTCGGGACTAAGAGCATTCTTCTTCCGATCGGCAAGAGGAAAGTAAAAAGATCTTTTCATAGCATTGCTGGCATTGAGCTATATCACCCTGTAATTAACCCGTTTCCTGGCAATTAAATAAGGCAGACTTGAGTCTCTACCGTTGGTGATGTATTAAATGCTTTTTTTGCTAACGCCAGTCAGAGACTGGGTCATACCCAGGCACGGGAGTGCTATGCTAACTCTCTCCCAATGCGGTACAACGAGTGAAATACTGACAATAAATTGGACAGGTGAAGTTTTTTTGCGCGTCATCATTGATTGCTTTTATATAGCACTCTCATGAATTAAAAGACGATCACTATCTAACTGGCGTTGACTGACAGTTTAAAGAGTATTATAACTGCCGCGTTTTCCACTTTTCCAGTTTCAGCTCCCGGTCTGAGTAGTCAACCCCCGTTCCCGGTAAAGGATTTCGCCTTCTTTTGAGCTCTAAGTAGACACTTATAGCACAGTCTAATTCATATTGGTCGCGCTTTGTAATATTCATCCGGTAGTCCCTGTTGATCTCCCTTGTCATATCCCTCAGGTAGATTCTATTCTCAAAAGCAAACTCCTCAACCTTCATACCCAGGTCTTCAGGATATAACAGGAAGTAGTCTCTTCTTATCAACTCATATGCGAAAACCGCAAGTACGATGTTAGACATGCAATAAAAATTTAGGCTGTGTGTGGCTAGAACAGAGCGTCTTTATACTCCAGTTGAATCTCAGGAACGTTAGCGTTGAAACTCGGCTTAGCCAGGTTCCTGTTTACAGTGTGTGCCTTAAGAAAGCCTTCACGAAATGGGCGAAGAAATGGGCTTGTGTCAGCAGCAGGGTCCAGCCACTGAGACCAATCATCTTTGCCAATGATGACCGGCATCCTGCACCCGCTGTTGTGAATCTGGCTCATCAATTCATTGGAGGGCGTAGTGAGGATCGTGAACGTGTTGAATACCTCGCCTGTCGATTCATCCATCCAGTTATTGTAGATGCCGCCAAAAGTAAACGGCTTCTGATCTTCAGAATAAATGAAATACGGTGTCTTAACCTTTCCCTTTTCGTCCTCCCACCTGAATTCGTAGAACCCTTTCACAAACACAAGACATCGCCGGGAGCCGATATAAGGTTTATAGGTAGACGAAACCTTTTCAGATTTAGCGATCACTATTTGCTTCACCCATGACTGAGCTTCTGCCTTATCCCTTGCCCAGTGCGGTGCCAGTCCCCACATGGAGGTTTTAATAACGGTTGGCTCCTCCATCGTCATGATAGGGATCTGTGGATGAGTGTAGGGAAAAGCATGATAATAGTGGTTGTACTCCTGTACAGTTATATGCTGATCTTTTACAAGATCTCTCAACTCGTAATCTTCAGGGAGGGCTACACGATTGCACATAATGCAAAATTAAGAAGTAAAGAATGTTGTTTGCTAACCTGCTGCATTTAGCTCACAAACTTACCTCTTTTCTTTTAATAAAACACCATAGGTATCGTACTAATGACATTTTAGATATCATGTAGCAATTCCACAATCATGTCGCGTAATGCGAATTCCAGAACCTCCTAAATTTCGGATAGGCTAAAAAGATGGCAGATCAGCTACGTTAGAGGGCAAAGACTTCTCCAAAATAGAAAGACTCAATTTCCTCCAGGTATCCTATTTGCAGTGGCTTGTTAAGGAACTTCTTAATAACAGGGTTTCCTTCCACTCGTTCATGATCCTGCACGTTGAGCGAGGAAGATAGCATTAAAATGCAGCAGCTCTGTTTGATAACATCGGGCAAAAATGAAAGACGTTCCAAAAATTGAAAACCATCCATCTCGGGCATACAGATATCTAACAGGATTACCTGCGGCAATGCTTCAGAATTCTTAGCGTTATTTTCCAGGTATGTGATGGCTTTCGTCGCCATATCAAATTCCATGATCTCCTTTGCGAAAGGTTGCTTCTTTAGGATATGCGATGAAATATATCGATCGACTTTGTTGTCATCAATAATCATTATCCTTTCAAACACATAGTCTTGAAAACCCATGGCGGCATATTAAGAGTTAGGATTGGCCGGCCCAAAACAAGGGCCTTTTCAAACGGCAAGACGAAGATTAAGCAATGATCCTGGCTCTTGAAGCACGTCAAAGGGAATAACATGTTATTAACAGCTTAACTAAGAAAGTTTAAATAGACTTGTTTTGAATTAAGTAAATACCGGGCAAGGGGCGCCTCGGATTAAATTGAATATCAACTACCCTACTCCACCCCGGCGATCTGTTTCTCGCCGTAGTTTGCACCTACTGGGTCCTCACTCAGATAGGCTGAAAGAAGGGAAGCGCATAGATCTGAGCTATTAATCATCACCGTCAATCCAGCTGATATTCCAGCCTCACTACAATGCGCGCAGACTTTTCCTTGCTGAAGATATCATGGTTACCACTGTAGCTATCTTCTGAAATGGAGCCCTGCCCTGTGATCTGGAAAACACTGAGGCTTGCCTTCTTAAGCTTACCGAGGCTTCCGTCAGCCGTCTTTACCGTTTTCATTGCCCGCTCCCCGGCATCCGCTGACGCTTTCTCGATAAGATCATGCTTAAGACTTAACAGCTCAGAATAGGTGTATTGCACCTGGTTAGGATTAAACTCGATACCAGAGTTAATTAACTCAGAAGTCTGATCTGCCACGTCTTCAATACGCTTCATCAGGGCGGGGTCCTTTTCCTTTGCTGTCGCCCTGGACAGTCCAAACCATGTTATCACTCAGTCCTTCCTTAGTGGTAAGGCTTGTAAAGGTCTTCCCATCGTAGTGTGTTACCCGCCCACTACTTGTTCGTCCGGCCCCTGGTAACCTTCAGTGCATCCAAACCAAAGGTCCTCATCCCTACCCTCTGCTATATCTATGACGACATCGCTGACCAGCCCATCCTTTTGAATAAGCATGAAGCATTAATCACGTTTTCATGAGGCTCAGTGTCCTGAAGGAGAGACTTGTGCTGGATATCAGGCCAATAAAAAGGCTGACCAAACGGCCAGCCTTTTCCACTGTATATGTATGTGCCTTTAGATTGCAGGTATTGGCTGCAGCCACATGCTCATTTTACCATTAGAAAACTGGTACAGCAATACGTGTCCTGCTTTCGCAGGGAGGATATTCTTATATAGCTCAGGATTTGAGTTTGTGAATGGCTCAGGATCAGTGATGGTGTGCTTATTGCCACCGGTAAGCTTGCCAAGCTTGTTCAGCCCTTCTGATACCCATTTGTCCATATCGATGCTGCCGATGCCGGTAACGGACTCCTGGCCCACAGGCAGGAAGTACGCCTTACTCTTAAAGCCATCTTCATTCTTGTACATGATATACTGTTTGTCATTCACCTCGATCACTTCACGGTAGCAGAAGTACTTACGCTTGGCAAGAGATTGTGCCATGGCAAGAGCGCTTTCTTTAGCCAGGCTGCCCTTTATCACCGCCTCTTTAGAGGGCTTCTCCACCTTGCTTATACCAGCGAATTCGCCATTTGCATCGAAGTTGATGAACAGGAAGTCCATAACTGTGAATCCCCTGTCATCGCTGTTCTCTGAGGAAGATGATGAAGAACCTCCGCCGCTAAGTGCGCCAAGCTTGCGGAGCCTTCCTTCTGTGCCTGAGCCCGTATTATCCGGATCGTCAGACTTTCTGAAGGTTTCACCGATAATCATATAGGTGCCATCTTTCTTAACAAGCACGTCCTCAACTAATACTCTGGTCTTGCCGCCAAAGAACTCATTCAGCCAATCGCCCTGCACCTGGTCCTTTACCTTCTTCCAGGTCGACTTGGTGAACTTATTCATCGTGCCATCGGCATTGATCAGCGCAAAGAAGAAACCGTCGGAATTCTTTTCATCATACTTGCCATCCTTGAAGTACATGCCACCAGTAGCAACCGTGCCATTATTCGTTACGCGAATAAAAGAAGGAAAGCCCATGTCATCTTCCTGCGAAAGCTCTGTCGTGTAGGTGATATCGCCATTATCAAGGTTGATACCCTGAACCGCATAGTTGAACTTGTCACCCCAGAGCGCATTTGGCTTTTCTTTGCGCAGTAGGTAAAGCCTGCCATTAGCCAGCTTGCTGTCTTCAATACTCCAGATGCCTTTTTCCGGCAGATACGTCTTTACCCATTTGCTGGTTAGCGTGGCATCCATCCGCTCGATCTCGTAGCCAAACTTCTTATCTTTTTCTGCCCTTACAAGTAGGAAATCTTCCTCGCCGAGTATATGTACATCGGGGAAGTTGTCTGCGGTAAGCAAAGCGCGACGAACATCTTCCTCAGTTTTTTGCTTTACAATGTTACCTTCCTTATCCAGGATGAATAAAGAGCGTGTCTTTTTATTGATATCTGTGAAGATGAACAGGAAATACTTGCCGCTGAATGACGAAGCTGCAAGCTCTGAGTTCTTGGTTATCTCCAGGTTTGTCGTCTTTACTGGCTGCATATCCTTGTCATAAAGAGCAAGCACAAAGTTTGCCATTCCCTTATTCTCCGTCTTCTCACCGAAATAGAGGGTGTAATAGTACTCACCGTTAATGGAACGGGCACCTGTAAAACCACGGTCTGTAAGACCTTCCAACGTCACTTCCTGCGCGCGTGCGCCGCAGGCTAACATCAATGCCGCACAAAGGGCAAGGGTAAATTTTTTCATTAATAAGTTCAATTTGTGCGCGAAGGTACGGGAAGGGCTTCAGGCAACAAGCGTAAAAGGCCCTGAAACACAAGGGTTTAACACAAATTTGTGGGAGAATAGCGCTTTCCTTCCTGTACGAGTCTCCTTGTTCGTGGACTCATGCATATCGAGGTACGACTGACTTACTAAAGAATCAAATAAACAAGCCTCAATGTAAAATAGGAATTATACTGGAGACCACTCCCCAGGTCATGAGGAACCCAATAAGGGTCGCGGATTGATTTAAAGGATCGCTGATATCTTAAGGTCACAGCCCAGTTTTTCTTAAACAATAGATTTGCACTTGCTATGAATGCCCAGTCATTTGGTTTGAATCGATAAATCGAATTGTCAATATAATAAGGCTGATCAGACTCAATCCATTCCCTGCTACTAATGAGCCTGGAATAGGAAATGCCTCCGCCAAAATTCAAAAATGGGTTGGTGTGGACGGAAACAACAACAGGCACCTCTACATAATTTAGATTTACATAATACCTCTCAAACATTTCCCCAACATAATTGCTGTAGATCTCTCTTACACCCCGGCAACCTTTCTGAGAATACAGCATTTCACCACTGAACCTGAACAGCTTCCACCTTACAGACACCATTCCTCCAACATTCAAGCCTGCCTTATGAAAACCTCCATACACATCTCCATCTAATGCCGAGAAGTTGGCGCCAGCTACGATTCCTCCATAAAAGGTCCTCCGATCCGTAACAAATTGATCTTGTCCCGCCGCATAGGTGGTTGAAAACAAAAGCACCAACAGTAATAGTTTCTTTGACAAAGCATCGTTGTTATGCTGCTGATTTAAAGATGTTACGTTCCCTTATAACGTTATATAAAGTTATAAATTGTTTCGGACCTCAATTTTCAGCCCTACTCCAAGATAGTAAGGGAGTTGAAAAATCTGAACTTTGATTTATTTGCCAATGAAGCCAGGCTCCTTCATAAACTGTCCACCCACTAACCTATATCTGCCTGACTCTATAACCGATAACCGGCAGAACTTGCGGTATGAGTCTTTCTCCTCTTTATCCAACCCGGAGATATTCAACTTTCCAACCGAGATTCCATTGCTATCAATGTTGATTTCACGTCCTACTGCCAGGTCCATCGGATGATCATTATAGAGCCCGCCAAGGTTTATCACATCGCACGAGTTAGTGCAATTGAAGATGATGGCAGGTGAGCTTCCAATTCTGAAAACGACAGATGCGTTATTGATACTATGTCCGCGGGGCCAGGTGGTATAACTTATGTAGCTTTCCACAAATAGCTCTGGCTGGCCATCCCTGTCCATATCTGTAAACCGGTAGAACCCAGGTGTGGGTGGGTTGCTGAACGGCGTTGCAAATACCATCCAGGAATTGCCACGGCCTTGTATACAGGCAAACCAAACCGTATCGCTGTTATCCAGTGTATCAGTGTAACAAATAAAATTGCTGTCCCTGATGGCAACGTAGGGCATCATGCCCATTAGACTGTCCCCATTCACTATCGTAAACCTGAGGGGCATGACATCAAAACAGCTCGACTTAGTCGGTTTATAGTGAACCTTCTTTATATGCTGGCAGTGAGCGCTAGCTTGAAGGAATATGAGCAGCAATAAAAGGAATATTTTCTCTCTGCTCACTGCCACGTGCCCGCACCATCTCCTGAAAAATATGCTACGGAACCAGCCCATCCTTTGTAAAATTAATGAACCTTCCACCATCATACCGATACACACCGTCGCTGGTACCAAACCAAAGGATGCCTGATCTATCTTCCATGATCGCCTGTACAAACCTGCTGGCAAGCCCATCCTTTTTTGTGAAATTGACAAAGGACTTTCCGTCATAGCGATCTATGCCCCTGCCTGTTGCTATCCATACATTTCCTTTTCTGTCACCCTGAACGGTCCAAACCATGTTACCGCTCAGTCCTTCCCTGGTAGTAAAGCTGGTAAAGGTCTTCCCGTCGTACCGTGTCACCCCACCCACTACTTGTTTGTCTGGCCCCTGGTAACCTTCAGTGCATCCAAACCAAAGGTCCCCATCCCTACCCTCTGTTATGTCTATGACGACATCGCTGGCCAGCCCATCCTTCTTTGAAATGTTTGTCAGTGTCATCCCGTCGTAGCGGAACACGCCTGCACCATTCGTAGCCAGCCAAATGTCGCCCCTTTTATCCTGCATAATATGGTATACGAGTTTTGGGGCCGGGTAAGTGCCCGGATACTTAGTAATATCAGCCACTGGTAGATGGAAAGGGATAAACTTTTTTCCATCATAGCGACAAACGCCGCCGTCAGTGCCAAACCACATGGCGCCGTTCCCGTCCTTAAGGATGGACCACACCTGGTTATGAAGCAAACCCTCTCGTGTTGTAAAATTGGTAAAGCGCTTCCCGTTGTAGCGCGTCACACCGTTTGTAGTAGCAAACCACAAGTCTCCATTTTCCACCTCTATCATATCCCTGACACCTGTGCCTCCAAATCCCTCAGTGGTGGTGAAGTAAGTAAGCCTGTTCCCATCGTAACGGCACACGCCATCGCCATTAGTGCCAAACCATATATTTCCGGCCCTGTCCTGCATAATACAGGGTATATATTGGCTGATCTGTAAAGCGCTGTCAGGCGCTGCCGCTTCCAGGTAGGCCTGAGACTTCCACTTATCTCCATTCAGCGTTCCACCCGTACCCTCACCAAAGGCTGGATTACCTGGTCTGCCCTGCCCGTGACAGGATGAGTGCAGGACAACTAACAAAGGAAATAGCAACAAAGTCTTCATAAATCTTGCTCCATAATTCACAATCCAAGTTAATCTACTCCCTGGCCATCTTCATTATTTAACCAGGGCCCATTACCCCAGTGCACACTTTGTAACTGCTACTATTTTCTACCAGGATACCATAAAGATTAGGAGGCTTAACCTATGGCTTGTTTGACAGGCTGATCATCTTGGCCCTACTGGTCATGCCCGGTGAAATAAAATACAAAATATAAATACCAGGTGACAAACGCTCTGGTAAATGAACTATGGTATGGCCAGGCTTTATTTTATATACACAGACTACACTCCCCTGCATAGTTGAGATCCTTAAATTGCCCTGGCTAATAGAATTAATATTTATTACACCGGTGGTAGGGTTTGGGTAAATATCGAATTCTGCAGAATGATTATTGCTGTTAATGGCTGAAAGGAAAAAGCTGAACAGGTAAGATGAAGAAGCACAGCCTATACTGTCCGAAACAGTAACGGTGTAAATACCGTGTTGCGTTGGTACATATTTCTGGCTTGTTGCACCATTTATTGGATTTCCATTCAGGTACCATTGATAAAAAGATGCGGGAGTCGAGAAAAGCGTGTCCATTATTTGGGTGATGACAGGCACGGATGGGTAAAAATGTGTCATCACTTGCACGGGCACCGATGTATTGGTACATCCGTTAGAATCAGATATGGTCACTGTAAAAGTTCCTGACGTAGCAACATTTATGCTTTGGCTTAGCGAATTCGTTGACCATAAATACTCAGTGGCGGGACTGGCTGTGAGTGTGACACTTCCACCAACGCAAAATATCGTTGGGCCAGAAGGAGTGATTATTGCTGGAATAGACGTTGTACAATTGGGACAATTGCCACCCATATATCCCCCGCTGGAAATATTCATAAATGAAAATGGCTGCAAGGACACACTGCTCAAACTTACAAATGGATTGGCTACTGCTAATTGCGAAAGGGTACCAGATGTCATGGTTAATGAGTTGGCAGGATATGAGAGACATGCAGCCCCTGCAGAATCAGCCTTGACGCAATAAGTTGCGGTTCTATTAGGCTTGGTATTGTACCTTCCTGAAAAGAAATATCCCTTGTCGGGAGTTTGCTGCACAGAAGTGGCCTCACCTTTATTTGGAAATTTCTTTGCCCATTGAAAATTACCAGCACTATCGGTCTTTAGAAGAAAGCAACCATCCTTTACAGAAAACACGCTAAACCCGCCAGGCCCGCCAGCCATGATAAAGCCATGGTCCTTAGTTTGCTCAACGGCCCGCCCCACCCTGATAAACGTATCCTTAAAAGATTTAAACCACATAACATTGCCCGCCCTGTCGATCTTCGAAAGGAAAGCTACTGTATCCGCATTCACGGTGACCGTAGCCCCGGTAACAATAAAACCACTGTCTTGCGTAGGTTGAAAATCGAACGGGACGGTTGTGTTCGTGCTACCATAACTTTTTGCCCAGTCTGCATTAAGCATCGAATCGGTCTTTATGACATAAAAAACGGGATTCGGGAAAAATGAATAGCGCGGGGAAAGTAATATCGTAAGGCTATCACCTGTGGTCTTTCGTACTACTGGGTAGTAAGCCGCAGTGTAGGGAGGGGAGCCTGTTAGCTTCTTGATCCATATGGTATTACCTGTTTGGCTGTTGAGCTTGATAATTGCGGGAGGAACAACATATGAGGGGAACCCAGGATAGATTCCAATGAAGAGATCATTACCCGCATCAGTTATAGAGCAGGCATAGTAATAGTCAAAGGTGTTTGTATTTGTTCTTTGCGCCCAGGCGATATTACCAGATGAATCAGCCTTAAAAATATACAACCACTCCTTTTCGTTCGCATTGGAACTCCCCTGCCATTCAAAGTAACTTCCAATGCCCACATATGATCCGTCCGCAGTTTCGGTTATCGCCGCCGGTGTTAAACCATCACAGCCATATCCTGAACAAACTCCGTACAGACGTTTCCATTTTGGAATTCCGAATGAATCGATTTTCACGAGGTAAAAACTTCTACTCGCCGTCGCAGAGTCAAGAAATGAAGTAAATAAGATGTAGCCGCCATCTGCAGTAACCTGTGAAACAGCATTCTGCATGGTAATCCCCGCTTTCAGTGTTTTGTCGAACGTTATAGGTTGAGCATGAGTGTGGATTGACAAGAAGAGTAGGATTATTCCCGTGAGGCATCTCATACGAATAAGTTTACAGGGCAAGGAAACAAATTAAAGATAAGATATTTCGTTGAGCTAATGTTTCCTTTCGCTGTGACTGGGGCAAGTCTAAATACGAAAGTTCATAGTCAACACTACCAATCATCTAAACAGCCCCTGGGCCCACTGAATGCCGATTGCCCGTCTTTCTAACTCGAGGACAGTCAGCTATGCCTGAGCATACCATGATCCATCATAAAAAATAAAATTCCAAAAAACACTCCAACTGTCAAGCCGGCTGACAGCTAGGAGTGCATATTTGCTATCTGAGTGCTGAAGTGCCGGAGTTGAGAAGTGAAGAAGGTTTGGGAGTGTGTCTTCAGTCCTGTCAAGAAAAGAAAGTTATGAGGCTCAATAGTGGTCGAGTCTTTAACCGCTTGTCGGGGTTGCATCCTTGAGGAGTAGCGAGCAGTTAGTAGGGAGTACTTGGTCCACGTAGCAATACGAAAGTTTATTTGCTGTTTACCATTAAGAAAAGAAATATGCTGGATCTGCCTATGGCGCGACGGAAACTGGCGTGTCACTATTGTTTATTTGCGGTAGAAGTTGGGAAGTGGAGGAGATAAGGAGTGACGAAGAATATCAGACCAACACATTCCGATAATAAATGTTTCAAAAATCTCCTCGCGTCCAGTTCCTCTGGACAGGACGAACGTAGGTTTGCAGAAAGGGTTTTAGGTAATAGCAGCTAGTATAATAAGTAATAAAATGTCCTTGCATAGATATGCACTGGATTTTATATAGCCCGAAGGGTAAGTTCATTGACATATTGGGAAATAATTTTAAAACAGGGCCAGCCTATCCCGGCTGCTGTCCTGTTCTGCTTTAGGCAACGCATGGCGGGACACACTACCTTTTACGAAAAATAGGTGCAATTAAAGGTATTTGTACGCAAAGCGTCTGTCGACGCTCTACTAACTTCCATCTACAAAAATGCCCGGCAGAAAAAAAGTAGGGTAATAATTATGATAAACCGATCGGTTGCACGTATATTCGCAACCGATCGGTTTACTATTTCAAAACAGTCATTAATGAGAAGGGACGTTTTCCAGGCAATTGCAGATCCAACCCGACGGGCCATCATAGCGCTGATTGCGCTGCAGGCAATGGCGCCAAGTGCTATTGCGGATCACTTTGGCATGAGCAGGCAGGCCATTTCAAAGCACATGAAGATCTTAACCGAATGTGAGCTGGTCAGGTCAGATCAGCAGGGAAGAGAAATTTACTACCAACTCGAAATAGGTAAGATGAAGGAAATTGATAAATGGTTGGAGCAGTTCCGCAAGATCTGGGAAACGAGCTTTAACCAACTCGACAATTTATTATCAACAATTAAAAAAATAAAAAATGAACAGTAATCACTTATTTGATTTTTCAGTCGACAAGGAAAATAAAACGGTTCACATAGTACGTGAATTCAATGCTGGTCTTGATATCGTCTGGGAAGCATGGACAACAGCGGAGTTGCTCGACCGGTGGTGGGCGCCTAAACCATATGCGTCAAGAACAAAACATATGAATTTTGAAGTTGGCGGGCGAAGATTTTATGCCATGGTAAGCCCTGAAGGAAATGAGCGCTGGGCACTGCAGACGTTTAGCTCTATTAGCCCAAAAACGAATTTCAGGATGACGAGTGTTTTTGCAGACAAGGATGAAAACCCCGACTTGCCTGGGTCTGACTGGGACATGACCTTCAGCGAACAGGACGGAACTACCAGGGTGACTATTACCATTAAGAATGAGTCCTTAGCTCGCATGGAAAAGATGATCGAAATGGGCTTCAAGGAAGGATTTGCTATGGGTCTGCAACAGTTGGATGAACTACTGCCATCATTAAGTATCTAAGAGTGCTGCAGGTGAAGAGCTGAGAACTAGCGAAGTTGCCAAAGTATGAGTTAAGCTGCTGAACAAACAATTCAAAATACGAAAGCTGAAGCAACGAGTACGCTATTCATACCTCAGAACTGCCGCCGGGCTTTTCCTGATGGCCATGAGCGTATTAAACGCTATAGTAGAAAACACAAGCAACAAGGCAGCAAAACCTGGCAGGATCAAAACCGGCAAACTGATGCTGATATGATAAGCGAAAATGCCAAGCCACTGGCTCATGGCCCAGTATGCCACGGGAACGGCAACAACCCAGGCTATGATGGTGAGCCACAAAAAATCTATTGATAGCGTCCTGATGATATGATAGGTAGTAGCCCCTGAAAGACGACGGATACATATTTCTTTAACCCGCTGTTTTATAAAAAAAGAAGCGAGGCCCATAAGGCCAAGGAATGAGCTAAAGATGCTCAAAGCAGCAAACCAGTCAAAAAGTATGCGCTGTTTCTCCTCCTTTTTGTACTGGTCGTTAAATACCTGGTCGAGGAAGCTGTACTGAAATGGATAGCCCTGTCCGAAAGACAAGTAGGTCTTCTCTATAAAGGAGATGGTGTTATTGATATCTTCCGATCGCAGCTTGATGGTCAGAAACTTGCTTTTGCCTTCGGGCCGCCCAAGGGTACCCAGTGCAAGGACCAGTGGTCCTATCGGCTGATGTAATGACGACGCGTGAAAATCTTTTACAACACCAATGATCTCACCTTTTCTCAATCCATAGTGCTCACCGGTATTTATCTTCTTTCCCAGGGGTTCGTCATAGCCAAGAAATTTCACAGCAGATTCATTTACTATGATAAATGCCGAAGTATCCAGCCTGCTGATCATACTGCTGTCGAAATCACGGCCACTTATAAGCTCCAGACCCATTGCCTTTATATAGTACTGGTCTACAAACATGGAGTTGATAAGGTGTCCATGCATTCCTTTTGCTGTTTCAAAACTAATGTAGGTATGGTTGATCTCATTACCCTTTCCAGCACATTGGGATCCTAAGCTTAGAATTCCACGTGGACAAGTTGTCGC